>Ga0316207_10004221_pt1 | contig 12628 bp, 9 predicted proteins | sample 6weekpyrite_MG_FD_204943 | JGI IMG/M metagenome (GOLD analysis project Ga0316207, IMG submission 204943) | Microbial mat bacterial communities from mineral coupon in-situ incubated in ocean water Damariscotta River, Maine, United States -... | ecosystem: Environmental > Aquatic > Marine >... | reverse complement strand
AAGATCTTTGCCGTCGCCTTTGCGATGGGCGTCGTCTCGGGCATCGTCATGTCCTATCAGTTCGGCACCAACTGGTCGGTCTTTTCCGACAAGGCGGGGCCGGTGATCGGCCCGCTCATGGCTTATGAAGTGCTGACCGCCTTTTTCCTCGAAGCAGGCTTTCTTGGTGTCATGCTGTTCGGGATGGAAAAAGTCGGGCGCAAGCTGCACTTCGCCGCGACGTGCATGGTGGCGCTGGGCACCTTCATTTCGGCTTTCTGGATCCTCTCGGTCAATTCCTGGATGCAGACCCCCGTGGGGTACGAGATGGGCGCGAACGGTCAGTTCCTGCCCGGCGATTCCTGGCTTGCCATCATCTTCAATCCCAGTTTTCCCTATCGTCTCGTCCACACGGTGATCGCGGCCTATCTGACCACGGCGCTGGCCGTTGGCGGGGTGGGGGCATGGCACCTTTTGAAGGATCGCGGCAACCTGCATGCGCGCAAGATGTTTTCGATGGCGATGTGGATGGCGGCCCTTGTCGCGCCGATCCAGATCTTCGCGGGCGATGCCCACGGGCTCAATACGCTGGAACATCAGCCAGCCAAGGTGATGGCGATGGAAGGGCATTACCAAAGCCACCCCGACGGCGCGCCGCTGATCCTGTTCGGCATTCCCGACAGCGAGGCGGGAGAAGTCAGATACGCGATAGAGATACCCAAGGCATCCTCGCTCATCCTGAAGCACGATCCCAATGCGCCGCTTGCCGGGCTGGATACCATTCCCAAGGAAGACCACCCGCCGGTTGGTGTCGTGTTCTGGTCATTTCGCGTGATGGTCGGCATCGGTTTTGCGATGCTGGGCCTTGGCCTGTGGAGCCTTGTCGCGCGCTCGCGCAAGAAGCTCTATGACTGGCCGTGGCTGCACCGGGCGGCGCTGGTCATGGGGCCGTCGGGCTTTGTCGCGGTGATCGCGGGCTGGTTCACGACCGAAGTGGGGCGCCAGCCTTTCACGGTATACGGCCTGCTGCGCACCGCGGATAGCGCCAGCCCTCTCGACGCGCCGGCGGTGGGCGCGTCTTTGCTGGCGTTCGTCGTCATCTACTTCACCGTCTTTGGCGTTGGCGCATGGTATATCCTGCGGCTCATGCGCGCTGCGCCTCGCCCACACGAAGTGGGTGTAAAACGCGGCGAAAAAGGGCCGATCCGCACCGCGGGCATCACGCCGGGCCCGACGCAGAATCCCGGCCATGCAGAACGGCTTCCCGGCAGCGATCCGACCGATGAAGACCGGCCCGATGGGGTTGGGCCCGATGGGGTTGGGCCCGATGGCGTTGGGCCAGATGGAGGAGAACGCTGATGGACCTCACCATCCTTTGGGCGGGCATCATCGCCTTTGCGGTTTTCGCCTATGTCGTGATGGACGGTTTCGACCTTGGCATCGGGGTGCTGTTCCCCACGTTCAAGGTCGGGCCGGAGCGGGATCAGGCCATGAACTCGATCGCGCCGGTCTGGGACGGTAACGAGACATGGCTGGTGCTCGGCGGGGGCGGGCTCTTCGCCGCGTTTCCGCTTGCCTATGCCGTCTTGCTGCCTGCGACTTATCCGTTGGTGATCGCGATGTTGCTCGGCCTGGTATTCCGGGGGGTCGCGTTCGAATTCCGCTGGCGCGATCCGGCGCACAGGCCTTTATGGGATGCGGCCTTTACCGGCGGATCGCTGGTCGCCGCGATGGCGCAGGGCATGATTCTTGGCGCCATGCTTCAGGGGATCGCGGTCGAGGACCGCGCCTATGCCGGATCGTGGTTCGACTGGCTGACGCCCTATACCCTGCTGACCGGCGTGGGGACGACGGCGGGCTATGCGCTGCTCGGCTCGACATGGCTGATCTGGAAGCTGGAGGGCCCGGCGCAGGACCACGCTTACAAGCTGGCGTTAAAGTCCTTGCTGGCGACCGGCGCGCTTATGGGCGCGGTCTCGCTATACAACCTGTTCCTGCGGCCCGAATATTACGAACGCTGGCTAACCACGCCTGAAATCCTGTTTACATGGCCGGTGCCGGTCCTGACCGGGATTGCGGCGGTGCTCCTGTGGCGCGCCATTGCAAAACGGCGAGAGGCCGCGCCCTTCTTCCTCAGCCTGCTGCTGTTCCTGCTGGGCATGGCGGGGCTCGGGCTGACGATGTATCCCAATGTCATTCCCCCGGACATGAGCATATGGGACGCGGCGGCCCCCGAACGCAGCCAGATCTTCATGCTGGTCGGCGTGGCGATCACGATGCCGCTGATCATCGCCTATACCGCGTGGGCCTATTACGTGTTTCGCGGCAAGGTGGGGAGCGAAGGCTATCACTGAGCGGCGGGACGGCGGGGACGGGGCCGGGTCCGGGCCGGGCAGGAAGGGCGACGCGCGGCCGTTGTGGCAAAAGCTTGCGTGGCTGGCGGCGATCTGGCTGGCGAGCATTGCCCTTCTGGGCGCGCTCGCCAGCCTGTTGCGGGCCTGGCTTTCGCCCTGATCGTCAGCTTTCGTCGTTCGCCGTTCGAGGCGCGGAAAGGAGCGGCACCGGCTCCTTGAAGGTGTGGGTGATGTAAGGGAACGGGATTTCGATGTCCGCGGCCTCGAGCCCGGCCTTCACGCGCTTGAAGATATCGTCGCGGATCGCGAACATGTCGCGCGGCATCGAACCGCACCACCAGCGGATCATGAAATCGACCGAGCTGCCGCCGAAATTGGCGACATAGACGTCGATCGGCTTGTCCTCGGGCACGTCTTCCAGCCCTTCGAGCGATTTCTTGATCACTTCTGTCGCGTGGTCGAGATCCGTGTCGTAGGCGACGCCCACCGTGATTTCCCAGCGGCGGATCGGCTGTTCGGTAAGGATCTTGACCGGGTTCTTGAACAACATTGAATTGGGGCACACGGTCAGTTCGCCGGTGAACTGGCGAATATGCGTTTCGCGAAGCGTAATGTGTTCGACCTTGCCGAGAATCCCTTCAACTTCGACCGCGTCGCCGATCTGCATCTTTTCGCGCAGCATGATGAGCACGCCGGCAAGGAAGTTTTCGAATATGTCCTGAAACGCAAACCCGATGGCGACCGTGCCGACGCCCAGACCGGCGATAAGGCCGCCTGCAGACAGGCCGGGCAGAAGGACGGTTGCCGCGATGAGCAGGCCGGTCAGCCAGATCGTCAGCTTTACCATCGTCTCGACAAGGGCCTTGAGACTTTCGCGCATGGATGTTCGCGAGGTCAGACGGTCGGCAATGCGCGTCGCAAACTTGGCGACGAGCCAGGTGAGGAAAACGATGACCAGCGCAATGGCCATGGTGGGCAGATGCTGCACGAACCCGGCGAGCATGCCTTCGACTTCTTCGCGCAGCAGGGTCAGGATATCGATAGCGATGGTATTGGCCTTTCAGTCAAAGCGTCCCCGCAGGCAGAACACGCATGATTGCGCGCGGTTCCTTATCCCATGGAACAGTGTGTGCGAACGCACGTGCGACTAACGCATCATGGCTGCCTTGGCCACCGCCGGGCGGCGGATGTCGCTTGCATTACGCGATTGAAAGACTTGCGCTTTGCGGGCGGATCAGGCCGGGTCCGCCAGCTTTCCGCGCCACGGGCTTTCATCCTGAAGCAGGGTTCCGGCCGGGATCGGCGGCTTGTCGCGCCATGTTTCGTAAACCGGGCCGAAGTCCAGCGCGACGAGATCGCCGAGCAATTGCTCAAGGCTTTTGAGAACGAAGTAGTTGTCCTGAAAGTCGTCGATCCGGTAGGCCGTGTTCATGATCCGCACCGGATCGAAGGGGAGGCGCAGCACGTTCTCGTCGCTGACGGAAAAGACGGTTTCCCCCGCGCTTGAAACGATGCCCGCGCCAAAGGCTTTCAGCCCCTTTGCCGTAGAGATCAGGCCGAATTCGATGGTGTACCAGTAGATCCGCGCCAGCATGGGCAGCGCATCCATTGCCATGGCCCTTTCGCCCGCCTTGCCATACAGTTCGAGAAAGTCCGCCACGTGCGGGTCGAGCAACATCGGCACGTGGCCGAAGAAATCGTGAAATATGTCCGGCTCGACAAGGTAATCCAGCTCCGTCTCCTCGCGGATCCAGCGGGTCACCGGAAAGCGGCGCTGGGCCAGGTGGTCGAAGAACACCTCGTCTGGAATGAAGCCGGGGACCGCCACGATCTGCCACTGCGTCGCCGGGCCCAGCACCGAGTTTGCGTATTCAAAACGCGGGATGCCATAGGAGCAGTCCAGCCGCTCCAGCCCCGAAAGGAATTGCGGCGCGGCGTAGCGCTCGGCAAGCTCGCTTTGCCGCGCATAGAGACGGCGCCAGCGGTCGTGCATTTCAGGCGTGTAATCGTCCCAGTCCTGCGCGACGGTGTAGTCGCGTCCGGCTTGCGAATAATCGCCCCGCAGATCGGAGTCGCTGTTCGCTGATCCAGGCTTCCTCATCTCGAATTCGATCCCGCGTACACTTGCGCCAAGTCGGTCCAAAGGCCGATTGCCGTGCTCTATCGTTGCAATTGTTACTACTATCACGGGACATGCCGCGTGGGCAAGGACAGCCAGAAGGGGCCAGTGCCAGTGCCAATTCCAATGCCAGTGAACGAGGGGGGCTGTTCGGAAAAAGGGGGGCTAACCCTCGGGCTTTCCTTCGGGATTGCGGACTTGCCATTTCACGGTCCGCGATGATCCGGCGGCCACCCGAACGCGCATGACCTGCGCCCCGTCCTGCAACGCGATCTTGCGCGATGAACGGCGAATGCCCCATGCGCTGGCCGTGCCCAGCCTCACTTCGACATCCGCGTCCTCGTCGGAATGGTTGGTGATTTGTGCCTGCATGGCATGCCACCGGCCATCGCGCAGATCGGTTTCGGCCGCGTCCTCGTCCCTCAGCGAACAGGCCGCGGCCACGCGTGATTGCCCGCCAATCGCGATCTCTACCTCTTGCCCCACGGCATAATCGCTGACCGCATCTTCCGCGATCGGCAGAGGACCGTAAGCGCTTGGTTCAAACAGGGTGATGCCCCCGGCAGGCAGGGCGCGGCCAAGGCCCGCCTTTTCGACGTTGCGCGTGCGCATGACAACGCCCGCCAGCATTTCGCGCCGATCGACATCGGGCTCGCAATCGACGCGGTGGACAAGCGCGCCCTGTACGTCCTTGAGGCTGAGAAACGCGACCTGCTTCTGCGAATTGGCGGCAACGGTCACGGCCATCGGCACACGGTATAGCTTCAGATCGCCCAGTGCTTCTTCAGCGGCCATGACCGCTTCTTCCATTTTGGCCATGGGCGCGGCCATGCGCCGCATGGCGGTCACCGTGATGGCCTGATCACTGAGCTCCGCATCATGGTACGCAGGCGGCGCGGGCCGTGCGGGTGAGGGAACCCGAACCCCCGAAGCGCTGGACCCGAAGGGAAAGCACGTAAGGCGAAGCGGCTTTCCGGCTGGCGGCTGGGCCATGTCCCGGTAATCGCTTTGCACTTCCAGCCGCCCTGCCACGGCAAGAAGCTGTGCATCGGCAAAGCTTTGCCCATTGGAATTGGCGATGGTCAGCCACGCGTCCAGCGTCAGGCGGCGTTCGCGTTGTTGCCCCGAACGGGCAAATGTCGCGACATAATGTGCATCCCAGTCGAACCCCGCGGCAAGATACGTGAGCGTTACGGTATATGTCCCGCCCCGCTGGTCATGGGTATCGGCGGTATAGACCGGACCCGATGAAAGTCCGTCCGGCAAAGAGGCAAACGTCAGTTTTTCGGGAAGCCCGGCGCAGCGCACGGCCTCGTACCCCTCTGCCGTTTGAAGGACGAGGCCGCCGTCCGCCCTCGTGCGGACCTGCGCCTGCTCGCTCTTCGCTTCGCCAGTTGCGGGATTGGTGCGCGTGATGGTGACACGGTTGCCCAGGCTTCCGTCGACAAGCGCCGCGGGCGAAAGGATCTGGGCATTGCGGTTCTTCTCTTGCGCTGTGCCGGGCAGCCCGGTCACGATGGCGCTGACCGCGACCATGCTTTCGGCAACGCCATCGAACCGGATCGTCGTCGCGCCTGCGGGCAGCGTCACGGTTCGCGTCTCGGAAATGAGAGCGAACCCGTTGAGCCAGTTCAGATCGATGGCATCTTCGCCCCGTTCGGGATCGCGGTACACCGTGACCGAAACGTCCTGCGGGGCAGAGGCCGTGACCACCTCGCGCGCATGGGCAGGGGCAGCGATCAGCGTGCTGCCCGCCATCATGAGAGGGAGGAGGGAATGGCGCACCGCGCGTTCCCCGATCAATAACGGGCTTCGTAAACGACGGTCAGGTCATAACTGCCGTTTGCGGGCACCGGCACGTTCCATTTCCGGCGGTCGATGCTGTCCTGCTCTCCCTCCAACGATTCCGACACGACCCTGAAATCATGGCTCCACCACCCCTGGTCGAGCCCGGATTGCGTGACTTCGACATTGACCGGAACATTGCGCGCATTCGTCACGCTGTAACGCATGGTCGTGCGATAGAAGGTCTGGGCGCGCTGCACTTCGACCTGGCGCACGCTGCCGTCACCCTCGATCACGCGGTAGCGCGAAGTGCGCTCGAATTCTTCCGAAGAGATCCGCGCGCGGCTCATCACTTGCGCTTCGACCGCCACGTCGAAGGCATCCCCGGTGCGCAGCGAAAGGCGGCTGCCCATCGGGGTGTGGCCGATGGTGTTCTCGCCTATGAACTGCGGCGTGCCTCGCGCATCGCGCTGGTAAAAGCGCACCGTGCCGGCGGGCAAGGCATCGCCCAGACCGCCATCGCGCGAGGAAGAAAAGGCGATCTCGCTCGACGCCTTGACCGGCTCGTTATCGTTCTGCAGCCAGCTGACCGTGCGGGTATAGACCTTGGCCGCGGCCGTGCCGGCGGTATCCAGAAAGCTGACCTGCTTGGTCTGGGCATTGGCGATGGTCGTGCGTTCGTCCAGCGGATAGAGATAGAAATCGCCCAGTCGTTCGCGGTCTGCGGTTTCGGTCCCCAGCGACGTGACATTGCCCCGGCCCGGACGCACCATGCGCCCCCCGCCCGAACCCGCCGTATTGCCGGCCACCAGCAGCGTACGTGCCTTTTCGAACGTGGTGCCGGTCTGATTGGTCAGCGTGACCCACCCCTGCATGTCCACCGTACCTTTTGCTTCGTCGTAAAGCGCAACGTAGTCCGCGCTCCAGCCAAGGCCGGGGCTGAGGTAGCGCAGCGAAACCGGGCGGCGTCCGGCCTCACTGGAATCGACGGTGACCGACAGCGTGGGCCGCGCGCGCAAGTTGTCGGGCACTTTGTCGAATACCGCGCGCACTGGCAGGCCGTCGTCGCGCAATATCTCGATCCTGTCGCCGATCTGGACCACGACACCGCCCGCGACGGAAAGCACCTTTGCCCGTTCCCGCGTTTCCTTGCCCGTGGCGGGATTGGTGCGGATCAGGGTGATGGTTTCGCCCACGGCCTTTTCCATCAGCTTTCCGGGGGTCAGCAGGTCGAAGTCGAAATTCTGCTCCACGATGCGGGTGCCATCGGCGGCAAAGGCCAGCGTTTCGGGCCTGATGCGGCTGGAAACGTCGGGAAATTCGATCCTGACGCGCCCGCGCGCGATGGCGATCTGGCGCACGTCCTGAACCAGTGCCTGACCATTGTTGTAGATAGTGACCGAGACATCGCCCTGCTGGCTCTTGCCGGTCGGGTCGTTTTGCCCCGCTGCCGGTGCGGACAATGCGGCGATGGCCCCTGCCGCGACGGCGCCTGTTGCTACTGCGCGAACCCATTTTGCCTGCATCTCGAACTCCCCCGGTCTGGCGCTGGTCTTGCATGTCTGGGCGGCAAACGTGTGAAAGGTAAGATGGCTGCTACCTGAACATAAGTGGCGCTTGCGCAAGCCTGCGACATGTTGCATTGCACAATAATGCGTATCGCTATCGTCGACGAAAGTGCGGCCCGCGCGGCCATCATCCAGGAAGGCCTGGGTGATGTCGAGGATTGCGAAACCCTCGTCATTACAGAGCGCCGCGCCCTTATCGCGCAAGTCGCCGCATTCGAGCCGGACATCGTCTTGATGGATCTGGGCAACCCGTCGCGCGACGTGCTCGAGGAATATTTCGTGGTCAGCCGCGCGCTGGCCAAACCGATTGCGATGTTCGTCGACGAGTCGGACGAGGAATCCATCGCCGCGAGCGTCGATGCCGGTGTTTCCGCCTATGTCGTCGATGGCTTTTCCAAGTCGCGGATAAAGCCGCTGCTCGACCTTGCCGTGCGCAGGTTCAATGCGTTTTCGCGGCTGGAAAGCGATCTTGCCGAAGCGCGCGGCCAGTTGGCCGAACGCGCCAATGTGGACAAGGCGAAACGCATCTTGATGAACAGCCGCGGTTTGTCGGAACCTGAGGCATACAAGGAACTTCGCAGCCAGGCGATGCGATCGAGCAAGCGCATCGCCGATGTTGCCGAAGCTCTGGTGCTGGCCGATCAGATAATGGGGACGGGACGTTGAGCGACAGGCTCAAAATCGGATTTTTGCCGCTTGTCGATGCGGCGCTGCCCATCCTGGCGCATGAACACGGCTTTGCCGAGGCGCAGGGACTCGAACTTGAATTCGTGCGCGATCTCAGCTGGGCGACGGTGCTTGACCGTTTGCTTTACGGCCATACCGATGCGGCGCACATGCTGGCCCCGCTTGCCATTGCGACAACGCTGGGGATCGGTCGGCCCGCGCGTGCGCTTTCGGTGCCGTTCGTGCTTGGCCTCAATGGCAACGCCATCACCGTATCGTGCGCGATCGCCGATGCGATTCAGCCTCAGGGCGGGCTGGGCGATCCCCAAGAGGTCGGGCGCAAGTTGAAAGAGGCGCTTCGCAGTATTGGTCGAAAGCTGCGTTTCGGTGTCGTCCATCGTCATTCAAGCCACAACTACATGCTGCGATACTGGCTGGCAGCGTGCGGCATCCAGCCCGAAGTGGACGTCGATATCGTCACCGTGGCGCCGCCATTTGCCGCAGATGCCCTCGAATCGGGTGAGATCGACGGGATCTGCGTTGGCGAACCATGGAATTCCGTCGCGGTGGAGCGCGGGGTCGGGCGTATCGTACTGACCACTGCGCAGATCTGGCGGCGGGGCGTGGAAAAGGTGCTCGCCGTACGCACCCCGCTGCTTGAAGAGCGGCGCGGCGCGTTCGAGCGGCTTATCATCGCGATGCGCCAGGCGGGTGAGCATTTCGTCGATCCCGCCAATTGGGACGTGAACGCCGAAATCCTGTCTCGCCCGCATTACGTGGGCGCAGACCCGGCGCTGCTTCTCCACGCGATTTCGGATCGGCTGAGGCTGGCGCAAGGCGGGGACCTCGTGCACTTTCCCGATTTCATGTTCCAGTTCCGCGAGGCGGCCAATTTCCCGTGGGTCAGCCAGGCCGGATGGCTCTATGCCCAGATGGTGCGCTGGGATGCGCCGCATTTCGACCCGGATGCGGCCAAGGACGCGATGGCGGTGTTCCGGCCCGACGTATACCGCGCCGCCCTTGCAGGCCGCAATTCGCCGCTGCCCGGCGCAAGTTCAAAGGTGGAGGGCAGCATCTCCAATCCGCTTGGCGTCGGGGCGCAGCAGGGCCGGTTGGTAATGTCGCCAGATAATTTTTTCGACGGAAAAACCTTTGATCCCGAGAGGCTTGAAGAATATCTGGCCAGCCTGAACTAGGGTGCAAAGTGTGCTGCAGTGCAAAAAGAGCTTTACGCAACTGCAACGAATCGATTAATCAAGAGGGGCAGCAGGACAGTTCGCATCCAAGGATGGATGTAATCGGAACGCCCGCTGCGGGTTTTACAGACATTGCGTGGCAACGATGCCGCCCGATCTCCTCATCCGAGGTGTGATCGTGGCGGCTTTTTTCGTTTTCGCGCTTGATGGGGATCGACAGGACGATGAGCAATTTCGGGATCAAGAGCGTTTCTTTCAAACGGCGCGGCGTTGTCGCCGCCATGCTGGCATCGGTCGCTCTGGCCGGTTGCGGGTCCAGCGGTTCCGAAGGTGCATCGGATGGCGCGGTGCAGGCCGCTTCGGCCGGTGGCGCCATCGAAAAGCCGAACCTGAAGCTGGGCTTCATCAAGCTGACCGACATGGCCCCGCTCGCCATCGCCAAGGAAAAGGGCTTTTTCGCCGAGGAAGGGCTTAACGTCACGCTTGAAGCACAGGCGAACTGGAAGGTTCTGCTCGACGGGGTCATCGGCGGGCAGCTTGACGGCGCGCACATGCTGGCCGGTCAGCCGATCGCGGCAACGATCGGATATGGCACCAAGGCAGACCTGATCGCGCCGATCTCGATGGACCTCAACGGCAATGCCATCACCGTGTCGAACAAGGTCTGGAACGAGATCAAGGGCGACCTTCCCATGGAAGGCGGTAAAGTGAAGCACCCGATTTCGGCCAGCGCGCTGAAGCCGGTCGTGAAGTCCCGCAACGAGCAGGGCAAGCCGTTCAAGATGGGCATGGTCTTCCCCGTCTCGACCCATAACTACGAACTTCGCTACTGGCTGGCCGCTGGCGGCCTGAACCCGGGATACTACACCGACGGCGACGTGACCGGCGTGGTCGATGCCGACGTGCAGCTTTCCGTCACTCCTCCCCCGCAGATGCCGTCCACGATGGAAGCCGGCACGATCGAGGGTTACTGCGTCGGCGAACCGTGGAACCAGGCCGCGGTCTTCAAGAAGATCGGCGTGCCCGTCATCACCGACCACGAGATCTGGAACGACAACCCGGAAAAGGTCTTTGGCATGCGCAAGGACTTTGCCGAGCAGTACCCGGCGACCACCGCCGCGATCCTGCGTGCCATGATCAAGGCGCAGCAATGGCTTGACGCAGATGGCGGCGCCAATCGCCCCGAAGCGGTGAAGATCCTGTCACAGTCCAATTATGTCGGCGCGGATTATGAAGTGATCGCCGCATCGATGACCGGCAAGTTCACGTTCGAGCCGGGCGACACCCGCGATGCTCCCGGCTTCAACATCTTCTTCGACAAGTTCGCAGGCTATCCATACTATTCGGACGCCATCTGGTACTTGTCGCAGATGCGCCGCTGGGGCCAGATCCCGGCCGATCACGAAGACCAGTGGTATTTCGATCAGGCCAAGGCCGTCTATCGTCCCGACCTTTACCTCGCCGCCGCGAACAAGCTGGTCGAAGACGGCGTGATCCCGGCAGGCTCGGTTCCTGAAACCGACGGTTTCCGCGGCGAGCAGGGCGGTTTCATCGATGGCATCACCTTCGATGGCAAGACGCCCAACGCTTACCTCGCCAAGTTCCCGATCGGCCTCAAGAACGGCCAGACGGTCACCGCCTCGGGCGTGAAGTAAGCCCACTGCAATCCCCCTCAGGAGTTATCGACCATGGCAACCGTATTCGCAGATGCGCATGACGCCGAAACCCCTGCGACCGAGGCTGCATCCGGCTCGGTCGCAGGCAAAGTCGCGGCGCCAAATGCGGGAACCGCCACGGCGGATCTGAAGAAGCCCAATCCGGCTCTTACCAAGATTGCCGAATTTGCCAGGGGGCTCATCGCTCCGACGCTGGGCATCCTGGGCTTCCTCGCGCTGTGGGCCGTGCTCGCACCGCAGGTCGATACCTCGCTGGGGGCGCTTCCCGGTCCTGTCGAAGTGTTCGAGCAGGGCATCGCCCTGACCGAGGAATGGTCCGCCGCCAAGGACGCCGAGGCGCAGTTCTACGCCGATCAGGACGCGCGTAATGCCGCCCAGATCGCGGCAGGCACCCCGGCAGGCGTGCGCGACTTTACTTATGCAGGTCCGCCGACTTTCCTCGACCAGATCTTTACGTCGCTGGAAACCGTTGCACTCGGCTTTGTTCTGGCAACGCTGGTGGCGGTGCCGATCGGTCTGGCCGCGGGCCTGTCCCCGGTATTCAATGCCGCGATCAACCCGCTTATCCAGATCATGAAGCCGGTCAGCCCGCTGGCCTGGCTGCCGATCGTGACGATGGTCATCTCGGCCATGATCACCAGCGCCGAGCCGCTGCTGCCCAAGGCTTTCGTGATCTCGGCGCTCGTTGTGATGCTCTGTTCGCTGTGGCCCACGCTGATCAATACCGCGGTGGGCACGGCCAGCATCGACAAGGACCTGCTGAACGTGGGCCGCGTGCTGAAACTGGGCACTTTTGCGAAGCTGACCAAGCTCGTCCTGCCCGCATCGCTGCCGTACATCTTCACCGGCATGCGTCTTTCGCTGGGCGTGGGCTGGATGGTGCTGATCGCGGCGGAAATGCTCGCGCAGAATCCGGGTCTGGGCAAGTTCGTGTGGGACGAGTTTCAGAACGGGTCGTCCCAGTCGCTGGCCCGCATCATGTTCGCGGTCGTCATCATCGGCTTCATCGGTTTCGGTCTCGACCGTATCATGATGGCGCTGCAGGCCGCCGTTTCCAAGAACCGCACGATCTGATCCGCGACGGATCGCAAGGAGAAGTCCGATGGAACAGCAGCCGATCCTTTCGCTTCAGGGCGTGACGAAGAGCTACACCGGCAAGTCCGGCGGCGTGTCCGACGTGCTCGGCGGTATCGAACTCGATGTGGCCGAAGGCGAATTCGTCGCCATCCTCGGCTTCTCCGGTGCGGGCAAGACGACGCTCATCAACACCGTTGCCGGGCTGGTA
>Ga0316207_10004220_pt1 | contig 12629 bp, 14 predicted proteins | sample 6weekpyrite_MG_FD_204943 | JGI IMG/M metagenome (GOLD analysis project Ga0316207, IMG submission 204943) | Microbial mat bacterial communities from mineral coupon in-situ incubated in ocean water Damariscotta River, Maine, United States -... | ecosystem: Environmental > Aquatic > Marine >... | reverse complement strand
GACACCAAGCGAAACAGCACCATTCTCAATTAACGCAAGCGATACAGCAAAATAAGGGATACCAAATGCAAAATTGCTGGTACCATCGAGTGGATCAAGACACCAGACAGCTTTGCCACTACTAAATAATTCCACCTGTTGTTCCTGCGTCATTTCTTCACCCAGAACAACTGTCTCAGGAAATTCTTCCAGCAACTTATTTACAACACGATCCTGCATGACAAGATCAGCTTCTGTTACCAGGCTGCCATCATGCTTATGTTGATGACAAACTTTTGTGTAACGCGGTAATAGTTCTTCTTTTGCAGCAGAAACAACAATGTTGACTATTTTATCCAAATCATAATCAATCATTTTCAGTTACTTCTTCCTTAACATACGATGGTTTGGTCAAAATAAACCACATTGCATATAACATTAATGACGCCGTCAAGATAAGCCAGTAAATGGCTAGATCACGGTAAAAAACAAGATAGGCAAAACTTAAGCTCATCATCGTGAGCGACAGAACCTTAGCAGGCAATGGAATAACTCGATATAGGTGCCACTTTTGAAGAGGTGGCCCAAAGAACTTATGGTTATACAACCAGTTATGAAATCGGTCTGAGCTTTTTGCAAAACACCAGAGAGTTAATATCATAAAGGGCGTTGTTGGTAATACCGGCAACACAACACCCACTGCTCCGAGCGAAAAAAATAACCAGCCAAGTGAAAAATAAAATATCTTCATAAAAGTGAGCGAATACCTTCAGATAACATTACCGAACTACCTGTGATAGTAGCGGCAGCAAACTTTGTAACTGAAACAAGTGAATTACCAATTAAGGTTGCATAAATTACTGTTTTTGTACCTGACGCCATTTATTCTTCCATATTGTTTGACTAATCAAATATTTTATTCGAGCGAAGTTTTTTAATCTGGCCATGTTTCTTTTTAGTTTCCAGTCGTTTTACTCTAGCTGCGTTCGTTGGTTTGGTTTTATAACGTTTTTTCTGCACAACAATGGCCCGATTAATAATCTCTTTTAACCTTTCTAAAGCGGCTTGCTTATTTTTCTCCTGAGTGCGAAATTGCTGAGCCTTAATAATCAATACACCATCATTCGTTATTCTTTTATCTTTTGATTGTAGCAATCTTTGTTTGTACATGGCAGGTAACATCGATTTATTAATATCAAAGCGTAAATGAATGGCAGAAGAAACCTTATTTACATTTTGCCCACCAGCCCCTTGAGCGCGAACAGCCTGTAAATCAATGTCCTGCATACGGATAAATAAATGGTTAGATAACTTCAACATAATAATAATCAATAGCTCGGTAAATCTACGTCATTCCCGTTAAGCCTGTCCCTCAGCGAAAGCAGTGAGCGGGAATCTATAATGAATGCAGCATTTTAAATTTATATTGCGTAAAATATTAACATATAAGCTCTTACATTATTCTCTCAATAGTTTTCCGCTTTCACGAGATTAACAAAATATTTAAAGTACATTATGAAACTTATCAACAAAATCAAATCAAAACGTTGGCTTTATATAAGCCTGCAAATTCTACTGCTTATTGCTGTTTACCTTTCTGTTCGTGCCTATACTCAGCGCGACCTGGTACGTGATCCCCCCGCTTTTTCTGCCACGTTATTATCTGGGCAAATGTTTAACCTCCCATTTCAGCAACAAGAGCCCTTATTACTTCATTTCTGGGCAAGCTGGTGTCCGGTTTGCAAATTAGAGCAAGACAGTATTCAGTCTATTAGCCAGCAATATTCTGTTGTCACTGTCGCAATGCAGTCTGGTGAGCAGTCTGAGCTTAAGGAGTATATGCGCTCTGAAAACCTGAGTTTCCCGGTTATTACAGATAATGACGGCCGTATTGCTACACAATATGGTGTAAAAGCGGTTCCTGTCAGCTTTATCCTAAACCCTGATGGCAAAATTGTCTTCACTGAGTCGGGTTTTACCAGTTCTTGGGGATTACAAGTACGTCTATGGCTCGCAAACTATCTGTAAAATCAATAAGTTTATTTAAATCAGTAAGTTATGGAATGATATTTTTACCTTGATCGTTCTCTAAATGTTCTCTATCCTTATAATCAAATAGAGAACTTTTAGAGAATATTCAGGGAGCCAGAAATGAATTTAACCCAAACAGAAGTCAAAATTCAGGATTTTATTCGTACCTTTATTAATCAAAATGGGCATAGTCCAACCCTGCGAGAAATTGGCGATGGTGTTGCAATAAAATCCAAGGGTACGGTACATCGCTACGTAACAGCTCTAAAAACCAAAGGGGCCTTACAACATAATGAACGCCAATGGCGTGGCCTGAGCCTAAATGAGAGCGCCGAAACACCGGATTCATGCCTGCCTTTTCTTGGACGCATTGCTGCCGGCCAACCAATTGAAGCCATTGCTGATATCACAGAAATTAATATCAACGATATGCTCATTGGTACTGGGAAAGGTCGCTATATGTTGCAAGTCAAAGGCGATTCAATGGTCGATCTCGGTATTCTCGATGGCGATATGGTCGTTATTGAGCGCCGTGATTACGCAAACAATGGTGAAATTGTCGTTGCGTTAATCGATGATCAAAACGCGACTCTAAAACGTTTTCACCTGGAAGATGATGGTCAAATACTGCTTATTCCAGCCAATGCTTGTTTAACTGCGCAGCAGTACTCAGCTGATCGGGTCCGTATACAAGGTGTACTGGTCGGCCAAATGCGAACATACAAAATCAGTTAGGCATGCCATTATGCTAACAACCCCGACATCCTGGCCTCGGATTATTATTCTGGCCGATATGAATGCCTTCTTTGCTTCTGTTGAGCAACATGATCGTCCTGAATGGCGAGGCTTACCCGTTGCTATTACCAATGGGCAAGTAGGAACCTGCATTATCACTTGCTCATATGAAGCGCGTGCTTATGGTATTAAAACTGGAATGCGCCTGAAAGCTGCACGCAAACTTTGTCCGGATTTAATTCAATGCCCTGCACGCCCGGAACGTTATGCAGAGGTCTCATCAAATATTATGTCAGCGTTGCAAAGTATTACACCTGATATAGAAATATTTTCAGTCGATGAAGCCTTTTTAGATGTCACACATTGCCAACAGTTACTTGGCGGGCCAAAAGAAATTGCCGTGTTAGCCAAGCAGGTTGTTTATGAAGCATCTGGTGTACTTTGTTCTGTGGGTGTTAGCGGAGACAAAACAACAGCAAAATATGCCGCAAAACAAAACAAACCCGATGGTTTAACTATTATCCCGCCATGGCAGTCGGAACAAGTGTTAAAAAATGTACCCGTTACAGACTTATGCGGTATTGCCAAAGGAATTGGTAACTTTCTTGCCGCACGTGATGTACATGTTTGCGGGGATATAAAGCGTTTACCTATTAGCGTACTTGCGCAGCGTTTTGGTAATCCAGGGCGCCGTATCTGGTACATGTGTCAGGGTAAAGATCCCGATAAAATTATTGCCAATGTTGCCCCACCTAAATCCGTTGGTCACGGGAAAGTCGTTCCACCCAACACAACGGATAAAAATATTTTACTTGTATACCTTTTACATATGAGTGAAAAAGTGGCTGCTCGTTTACGTAAACATAATATGCAGGCAAAACAGTTTTTTATTGGTTTACTCGGTAACAATGAATGGTTTGGCGGTAAATTTAAAACCGCTCTACCTACAAGCGATGGCCAAACTATTTTTAATTTGTGTAAGCAGGTCTTAAATGACCACTGGCAACAACAAGGCATACGTCAGGTACAGGTAACTGCGGTAAAACCTTTGCCTAATAATCATCAATATGAAATGTTTTGCCAACAACACAAGCAACAAGATGAGTGTAATAAAGTTATGGATTGCATAAACAATCAATACGGTGAATTTACTTTGGCACCCGCTCGCTTATTAAACCGCTCAAGCATGCCGAATGTTATCGCGCCGGCCTGGAAGCCATTTGGTCACAGGAAAACAGTTTAATTATGTGTGGTGGTGTTTATTACACAGTTGCCGGACAGGATATTCGGGTTTATTTCCCAAACCCGAAAGCAACGTTGCCTGTAAAAATGAAAGACAGAAATGTCGAGCTGTTGCCCTGGGGCCGACGCAAAGAGCAAGCAGGTGTTTTACCTTTAGGCGGTTGGGCCAGACTTGATTCTATCTATGCCGGCCGGTGGGATAAATGGTTTCCAAAACCCGTAAAGTTACCCATTAAAAGCTTTATGGAAAAAGATTTAGAAGGTCAGAGCCACTGGTTTGATTTAACAAAGGGGCAATGCATACAGGGACTGGTTGCACGTGATAAACATGAACAACGTATTTATGTTGTCACCATCACTCCGGAACTGGAAGATGCTGTGCACAGCCGCTGGCCACGTATTATCAATGTGAACTCCTAATCATTTAAGGATGAATTAAGGCCTTAAAATAGCTCCTACGAGCTTTATCTATATATTTTTCAAACGGATAGCTAATAAACTTAATGTTTTAATTTAGTTTTAAGATTAGAAAATTATATGGTTATTATTTGTTCGCATATTAGAATTTTGTGATATACTTCACACTTCAAGTCGGTTATTCACCTACGCGCCATCAATACGCCGTATGTGATCGATAAAGGCAAATTTGGCTGAAAGGCCAGATACGCAAAGTTACCGGTCTAAAAGGTTTAACACCTCAGGACAGCGGGACTGCCGACACATTACGAGTACGTGTTGCTCCTGGCTACCTTTACTGAAAAGTTTTGGGCGCAAAGTCACCGGTCTACGGCGTGAATCACACACTAAGGCAGCGGAACCACCAACACGATTAAATTTAACTAATTGTTGGGGCTTTAGTATGTCTTCTATATTTAAACAAACGCTTGTAGGTATATCTTTTTTCACAAGTGTTTTTATTTCTCAAAGTTACGCAGCTGATCAAACAGCAAGTATTCACAATATTCAGTACAAAAGACTGTCTTCTCCATCTTCAATACAGAAAAAGTATGAGAAGAAAGGCAAAGTTTATCTTTATATAGGTTTAAAAGATAAGGAAGTTGACAGAATCTTAGACAAGCAATTTGAAAGAATTGAAAACTTTATGTTTGTCTCTGTCTTAACTACCGACAAAAATGAAAATCCCATCCGGGATGTAAATGGAAAACTCATTCTTGAATCAGATGATTGTTAAGTAAGAAATTTCGCAGTACCAACACGTTTTAATTTCCTAATGTCGCTAAACAACATAAACATTGGGTTAGATTAATTAGCTATATTAGCATTTAATTATATTCTTAAATAAAAGGTGATGTAATGAAAATAAGTAAATTTATAAGCATTATTGCTATTACACTATTCTTAAGTAGTGCTTTACAAGCAAATGAAAAATTTCCAGGACGTAAAAAGTATCCTGACGTTAAGTTATATGAAATCAAACAATTAAAAGCCGAGTTAGACAAAGTTGTAATAGTCGATGCGCGTTCAAAACTTGAGTATGAAACATTGCGCATTAAAAGCGCGGTTAATATTCCAGTAAGCAGTAAAACATTTGAACAGCAGGTAAAAGCTTTACGTGAAAAAACAAACAAGCCTATTGTGTTTTACTGTAATGGACATACCTGTTTTAAATCATATATTGCAGCACGCAAATCTCGTTCAGCAAAGGTTAAAAATGTTTTTGCTTATGATGCAGGTCTTTTTACCTGGGCACATAGCTACCCAAAAAGTTCTGTACTATTAGGAAAACAACTTAATAGTGCTAAAAACATTATTTCTGATAAAAAGTTTAACGAAAGATTATTAGACCCAGATACATTTAGCAACATGGCATACAAACTTTCAGGAAAGAGTCAGATAATAGACGTACGTGATAAATATCAACGCGGTGCTACCGGCTTTTTTCCAGGACAGGAAAAATGGGCCAGCTTAAATGAAAGGAAAAAGCTTGAACAATTAATTAAACAAGTTGCCCAAAAGAAGCATACATTGTTTATATATGACGAGGTGGGCAAACAAGTCAGATGGTTACAATATGCCCTGGAAAAAGCATCTGTAAAGAATTATTACTTTATGAAGAAAGGTGCCAAAGGCTACTATAAGCAAATGATGAAAGATTTTTCATTTGGTGGTACTTCGTAGCAAGTAATAAAAAAAGAGGGGGCTATAAACGCCCCCTTCTTTTAGTTAAACAAGCTTTTTAATTTTTCTTTTGCCTTTTCCTTTTCTGCTTCTAATTTAGCTTTCGCCTTCGCTTTCTCTGCCTCTATCTTGTCTCTTTCTTCTTGTTTTTTTGCTTCAATTTTCGCCTTTGCCTTCACTTTCTCGGTCTCAACTTTTTCTTTGGCCTTCGCTTTTTCCGCTTCTGCTTTAGCTTTGAGTTTTGCCTTTTCAGCATCAATTTTGGCTTTTAACTTACCTTTAAGTTTATCTAGCTCTCTGTCTATACCCTTTTCTTTGATGGCTCGTTTAGCCTGATCAGTCAATCTATCAAGAATTTCCCTGGCTATTTTATCAGGCGTTGCACCATTCTTACCACCAAGGTTTTTCATATCCAGAGTCGGTAGCTTAAGCGTATATTCTTTATCTTTAAGTGGTGTGATTTTTGCCAAGATTTTACCGCCAGTAAAAAGCACCCTACGAATAATAATTCTCGGTGCAGATTTTGATTTTGTATCAATATCTTTCTTAGCTTCAGTTTTTGTTTGTGTAGTTTTAGAGCGACTTGATGTTATGTTTTTCTTTAGCCTGTCCAGGTTAATTTTCTTATCATTATTAACTTCAAAAAATACCTCAGGAGCACGGATTACTATCTCTTCAACAATATAAGGCTCTTCTTTTAAAGAATTTATATTAATTTTTGTACTGATTTCGTTCATTGAAAATACATTAGCAAAATCAAAAGTATCAGGATTCGCCACAGTTAAGCCATTTATTGCAATAGCTGCATTAGGCAAGCTGGTTTTGACTTTTTGTACCCGTACGGTTGTTTGTGCTGCCTGACTCCCGTACTTTTCAATTGCTGTTTTAATTAAATAATCGAGGTTATTAAAAAAATAATATAAGCCTATAACCAGTCCTATTATGATAATAAAAATCAGTCCTGAGAGAATTTTTTTCATTATATTTCCTGACTCTAATTTATTTAATCATCAATTAATAAATGTCCAAAATATGCAAATATTCCTATCATAATACCTGTAACAAACTGTGCATGTACAAGATAGGAAAACTTTTTCAACTCTTTAGGTGAATATCGCCATGTAAGAAATAACCCAAACAAGCCTTGCCATATAACAAGAATTAGTACTGCTGGGAAAAACAAAATTTCCATAGGAACACCCATCATCCCAATATGCAGCAAAATAACAGCAACCGCTGAAATACCGACATAAACGTGTGTTTTATCCAACCAACAAAGCATTCCCTGTAGGCTAAGAAAAACATCAGGAGATGAATAATCAGGCAATAACCGCCTTGCAAGTCTCCCTTTCCCCATTATTAATTTTAACAGTGTACGAGCATATATAAAGAGTAACGCCCACAGCCCTATTTCACCAAAACCATCTCCTATTTCACTTAAAATTGTTTCTCGTTCTGGTATGGGTGAGTATTGCGAATAAACATATAAAAAATAGCCTAAAGAAACAACGAAAACAGCTGCTGTAAAGAAAAGTATTTTTTTTATGCCAGTAACTACCATAATATTAATTAGCCTTCCTGACTTATATAGCCCTTAAGAATCATTATCTTACTCATCACTTAAATTATACCCTTTTCTCGATTACGATAGGGGCTCGCAGCTGAAAACGCTCAGCCGGCTTTCCCATCTAAAACGCCTCTGGTTGTTGAGCAGTAATTTATGCCTAAATATACTAATAAACCAACCAATTCACTACGTTAATAAGTAGATTTACCTATTAAATTTTATTAGATATTTATATAGATTATGCCTATGATTGAATATCACATCTAAAGTATACTAGCTAGAAAGTTTCACTAGTCCCCCGTTGCCAGAAACAAGAAGTAATTAAGTATATGTGTGGTATAGCAGGAATATTCGACTTCAAAAGTGACCGAATAATCAGCCAGAAATCGCTAGAATCGATGATCAAGCAGCTTGATCATCGCGGTCCTGATGGTGTGGGTTTCAGGATTCTTCAAAATACAGGGCTAGCACATAGCCGCTTAAGTATTATCGATCTGGAGACAGGAGACCAACCCATACATAACGAAGATGAAACAGTGTGGACTGTATTCAATGGGGAAATTTATAACTATATAGAATTACGTGCAGAGCTGGAATCTAAAGGTCACCACTTCACAACAAAATCAGATACTGAAGTCATCGTTCACTTATATGAAGAATATGGCAATAACTTTGTCAACCACTTAAATGGCCAGTTTGCGATTGCCCTGTCTGATGTAGTAGAAAATAAACTTCTGCTAGTAAGAGATCGCATAGGCATCGTTCCTTTATTTTACACTCAACAAAATTCAAGGCTTTATTTTGCATCTGAAGTTAAGTCCTTATTGACGCAATTTGAAAATAGCCCCAGCCTTAATCCTGATGCGTTAGACCAAATTTTTACCTTTTGGTCACCCGTGAGTCCACAGACAATTTTTAAAGATATATTTGAGGTGAGTCCAGGACAAATGCTTATTATTGAGAACAATAAACTCTCAACTAAAACGTATTGGGACTGGGATTTTTCAGAAAACGATCAGTATATGGAAGGAGACAGCGAAACGCTTTCTCAAAAATTAAAAGAGCTTTTGATTGACGCCACTCGAATCCGCCTGCGATCAGATGTTCCGGTAGGTGCCTACCTATCAGGTGGTCTTGATTCCTCATCAATTGTCGCATTAATACAAAATTACACAGACAACCCATTAAGGACTTTTTCAATCGGTTTTGACGACGAAAACTTTGATGAAACAGAATATCAAAAATCACTAATCAAACACCTTAATACCAATCATAGCTCACTAAAGTGTACGAACGATAATATCAATGATGAATTCATAGATACAATCTGGCACACCGAATCCCCAATACTAAGAACTGCCCCCGTTCCAATGAAAATGCTATCAGGATTAGTGAAACGAAGTAATTATAAAGTAGTGCTGACAGGTGAAGGTGCTGATGAAGTGCTTGGTGGCTATGATATTTTCAAAGAAACTAAAATCAGAAAATTCTGGGCAAAGAATCCTGAATCAAAATTCAGACCCATGTTACTAAAACGTCTGTATCCGTATTTAGATGTATCAAAAGGTAGCAATACATACCTTAAAGCTTTCTTTGGACAAGAATTAGACAACCCTGAACATTTCAGTTTTTCACATATCACTCGCTGGTCTTCGACAGCAAAATGTAAAGAATTTTTCTCTGAGGATATGAAATCAGACATTAGTTCGAATGCGCTGGATTCAATGAAAAGTACCCTCCCAGAAAAATTTAACAGCTGGAATTATTTTAACCGCGCTCAGTATATTGAATCAAAGTCACTGATGGGTGGTTACTTGCTGTGCTCACAGGGTGATAGAATGCTTATGACAAACTCAGTTGAGGGTCGCTTCCCTTTCCTCGATCATCGTGTGATTGAATTTGCCAATAAGTTGCCCCCCAAATTCAAAATGAACGCGCTGAATGAGAAATATTTACTAAAAAAGGCTATGTCTGTTGATGTACCTAAAAACATCATCAAGCGATTCAAGCAACCCTATAGAGCACCGAATATACCCGCATTTTTTGGCGCTAAAAAGAATGAATATGTTAAAGAGTTACTGTCAAACGATAAGATACAGGAATATAATTATTTTGAACCCAAAAAAGTAGAGCGATTGATAAAAAAAATAGAAAAAGGCCGCGCTATCGGGAACAAAGACAATATGGCCTTAATTGGAATACTATCTACACAAGTTTGGCATCATTTATTTATTGAAAACTTTCATAAAACATTTAAACAAAATTAACATCGAGGATTTATATGTCTACTGAAGATAAGATACGCGGTTATATCCTGGAAAACTACCTTTTCACAGATGACCAGAGTGAGCTCGATAGTAGTGACTCGTTACTAGAAAAAGGCATTATTGATTCAACTGGAATTATGGAGCTTGTTTTTTATTTGGAAGAAGACTTTAAAATAAAAGTTGAAGATGACGAAATAATTCCAGAAAACATGGATTCTGTAAATTCTATCGTTAATTTCATCGACTCAAAGCAATAATAATATAAACTCTATGCAATCAAGTCATGTTGAAATTATCCGTCCTCAGCGACTGCTACGTGACGGTATGATTGCCTCGGCACAACGCCATCCAGATAAAAATGCCGTTGTTGTTGAAGGTAAGGCATACTCTTATGCGGAACTTTTACATTCTTCATTATGCATGGCGAATGTATTTAAACAGAACAATGTTCTCAAAGGCGATCGCATAGCCATCTATATGAATAATACCTGGCCTTGTATTGTTTCAATTTACGCCACACTATTAGCTGGTGGTGTATTCATGGCAATCAACCCACAAACTAAGTCTGACAAACTGCAATTCATGCTTGAGGATAGTGAAGCTAAAATGTTGATCACCGAATCTCAGTTGTTGAAAAACTTTTCACCTGCAGTTAAGAATTATAAGGGACTAACCACATTAATCATATCAGGTGAAACAACTTCTGAATCAGCACCGGATAATGTAGATTATATAAACTTTGAAGATGCGCTAGAAATAGCTGAACCACTTGGTAGTCCAGAAAAAGTCATACCAAATGATTTAGCAGCCTTAATTTACACCTCTGGCAGTACTGGTTTCCCAAAAGGTGTTATGCAGTCACACCAATCAATGGTTTTTGCAGCCTGGAGTTTAATTGAGTACCAGCGACTATCTGAGAAAGACAGGATATTGCTTGTACTACCAATCGCCTTTGATTACGGACTATACCAACTCCTCATGACAATGAAACTTGGTGCAACATTAATTGTTGAACGTTCCTTTGTATTCCCTGCTCAAATATATAAAAGAATCGAAGAGGAAAAAATCACCGTCTTTCCTGCAGTACCCATGATTTATGCTTTAATGATTTCATCGCATAAAAAGAAAAAATTATGTTTTCCTACTATTACAAGAATTACTAACACAGCAGCAGCTTTATCTGCAGAATTGATTCCCTATTTACATGAGGTTTTTCCAAATGCATTAATTTATAAAATGTATGGTCTGACAGAATGTAAGCGTGTCAGTTATCTTGAGCCAGAATTAATTGATGACAAGCCACAATCCGTAGGCCAGGCTATTCCTGGAACAGAAGTTTATCTACTTTCACCGGAAGGTGAACCCGTTGCTACTGGTGAAACAGGAATTTTACACGTACGTGGTCCGCATATCATGATGGGTTACTGGAAAAGACCTGAACAAACCAGTGAAATGATTCGGCCAGGTAAGTATCCAGGTGAAAAAGTCCTCTGTACAGGCGATTTATTTAAAATGGATGAAGATGGCCTGTTATACTTTGTTGGACGTAGTGACGACATTATTAAAACCAGAGGTGAAAAAGTAAGCCCAACTGAAGTCGAAAATACTCTGATAGGAATTCCGGGCATCAAAGAATCAGCAGTTGTCGGAATTAATGATGATGTTTATGGCCAACAGATAAAAGCTTTCATAAGTCTGGATGATGGTGCGACACTAAGTGACAGGCAAGTAAAAAAATATTGTTCTGATAAACTCGAAAATTTTATGGTTCCAAGTGAAATTGTTATACTAGATGAATTACCAAAGACAGATAACGGGAAAATCAATAAAAAGATTTTAGTTTAAGTTTATATATACAGCACCAGTAATTATTACATATTAATTTAATATTTATACAATCGAGACAAACAGGAATACTAAAAGATGAACCTTAATGATCTTGTTGAATTTAACGAAGAACAAGAAGTACAAAGAATTGCAAAAAAGACTGTTGAATTTCTGAGGAAAGATCTTCATAAAAGAGGTCTTGTTGTTGCTGTATCAGGTGGTGTGGATAGTGCTGTTTGCGCTGCACTCGCCGCAAAAGCGGTGGGTAAAAATAAAGTATATTGTCTCTTGTTGCCAGAACATGACTCATCAAGCTCCAGTGTTGAACTAGGTAAATCAGTTGCAGAGAGTATCGGGCTCAAATATGAAATACAAAATATAGGTAAAACTTTAGAAGAAATTGGCTGCTATAATTCACGAGATACAGCGATTAAAAACGTTTTCCCTGAATATGATGGAACCTGGAAAAACAAAATAATTATTAAAGGTGGCAAAGAAGGAAAGCTTAATTATTTTTCGCTCGTTGTAGAAAAACCAAGTGGTGAAATTTCAGAAAAACGTTTAAATTTAAACGACTATTTACAAATTGTTGCCGCAACTAACTACAAGCAACGAATACGAAAAAATATCGAATATTTTCATGCCGACAGATTAAACTATGCAGTTGTAGGAACACCAAATCGACTTGAATATGATCAAGGTTTTTTTGTTAAAAATGGAGATGGTTCAGCCGATATAAAACCAATTGCTCACTTATATAAAACCCAGGTATATGCCCTGGCAAAACACCTCGGGCTTCCAGATAGTGTATGCAATGCAAGCCCAACAACAGACACATATAG
>Ga0316207_10004219_pt1 | contig 12635 bp, 12 predicted proteins | sample 6weekpyrite_MG_FD_204943 | JGI IMG/M metagenome (GOLD analysis project Ga0316207, IMG submission 204943) | Microbial mat bacterial communities from mineral coupon in-situ incubated in ocean water Damariscotta River, Maine, United States -... | ecosystem: Environmental > Aquatic > Marine >... | reverse complement strand
GAATCTCCCTTCTGAATTTTCCTTACCGTCAACCGACTCAAACCCGTACGCTCTGCAATCAGCGACTGAGTATAACCACGCCGTTTACAGGCGAGCTTAATGTTCTCTCCGAGAAGGGATAAAACCTTCTGGTTTTTCGGAAAAACGGTGGCCTTGCGCTTGTCTTTTTTGATCACTACAGTTACCAATTTAGATGATTTTGATAAATATAGTACTCAATATTATAAAAGTAAAGCCGTATAAATAGTTATATTAGAAAACAAGAATACCTGACAGTTTATCCGGTAAAAAGTCATTATTTATCAACGGGTTAATAACAGAAAGTTAAAACAAACGGAGGGAATATTCGGAAATAAATAAGCTTAAACTAGCAGATTTATTTATAACTAATTGATATAAAAAGAAAAATGGGGTGGCTAAAGGGACTCGAACCCTCGACGACCGGAATCACAATCCGGGGCTCTACCAACTGAGCTATAGCCACCATTGACTGGTACGATTGCCTGTAATTGCACAGGTTGTAAAACATGTTTGGCGCGCCCGAGAGGATTCGAACCTCTGACCCACGGCTTAGCTTACCAACTACAGTTTTCACTGCCAAAAAATGGGGTCAGAGTCGACTTTACACTCACTACTCGATTACTAAAATAGTAGTAAATCGACTCTGACCCCATTTCTTGTTTGTGGTCTGGACCATCTCTTCACCCTTCCAGGTGCTGCACGTATGGCCTCTACGGAACCCTACGATAATCTGCAACAAACTTTATATGCTTGTTTTGATTATTCTTAGGCGTTTCTACCCTCAATGTTACTGACTTTTCAAACGCTTTGGGGTCAAGAAAATAACATTCGTCTGTATCGGGGCAAAAAATACAATAAAGGTCAATTGATCTTTATCCACGGCTCATATATGAGTGCCATTTTTATCTACCCAACAGGATCGAAAATGTAATGTTATCGCGCCTGTATTGTCCAAAGACTTGTATTTTACTTGAACACGTTTAAAAGCATTGTCTTTATAAGCTACCAAATCAAATGGAGCATGCTCCGTGATAGGTTGCAGGATTAAAAACCCTTGCTCATAAAGACTTAATTGAGCCTTCAAAACACCTAGATCACCTTTCTGTTTTGTGTGATATTCTATCACCTGTATTATCCCTTATAATACATTACAACATTGGCAACCATAGGTTTCCTCGGGATTGCCATCAGCCCTACTATTATAGCAAGCTGTTAAGGGTTCCCCGATATAGTGCAGTCCACTTTACAGGTTATCTTTCCCTGTAAAGGCTCCTATTTTCGTAATTATGTTTACGATCTTAAAGGCCGTTGCTCTATCCAACTGAGCTACGGGCGCTAACTGCTTAATCCTAGCATACGGTTGATACATTATCTGGAATGTGATCGATTGGCTCAGATTAAAAATTGGTCGGGGTAGAGAGATTCGAACTCCCGACATCCTGCTCCCAAAGCAGGCGCGCTACCAGACTGCGCTATACCCCGAACAAGGGCGCGATAATACGCAAACATCGGATTCAGGTCAAGGTTCAGCCGCTGGCTAATTCCCATTTATTTGGATTTTTTTATTTAAAATTCAGCACTTGGCGAAATGCTCACTTCATGCGATTATAGCCCTTTCGTTTTTCAGGTACTTTATCTCAATGACTGCACAACTCATCGATGGCAAAACAATTGCCGCCCAGCTTCGCCAATCTGTTAAGAAAGGGGTCGATGAACGAATAAAGCAGGGCAAAAATGTGCCCGGCCTGGCCGTTGTGCTGGTGGGCAATGATCCCGCCTCGGAAGTTTATGTACGCAATAAGCACAAAGGATGTGAAGATGCCGGAATTAACTCGATTGCGCATAATCTGGAGGCCAGTACCTCGCAGGAAGAGCTGCTTAACCTGATTGATCGCTTAAATACCAACCCGGATGTCCACGGTATCCTGGTACAAATGCCTCTGCCTGAACATATCGACCCGGAAACAGTTATTGAGCGTATTTCGCCCTTAAAAGATGTGGATGGTTTTCATCCTTATAATATAGGCCGTCTGGCAATTCGAATGCCAGTTCTACGTTCCTGCACACCTTACGGGGTGATGACTTTACTGGAATCCACCGGCCAACCTATTCGCGGGCAACACGCCGTAGTGGTAGGTGCATCTAACCATGTGGGCCGTCCGATGATGCTGGAGCTGACATTGGCTGGGTGTACTGTCAGTATTTGCCATCGTTTTACCAAAAATTTAGCCGAAATGGTGGCTCAGGCCGATATTCTGGTAGTAGCAGTCGGTAAGCCAGGTATTGTGGACGGTAGCTGGATAAAAAAAGGCGCGGTGGTGATTGATATTGGCATTAACCGAACCGATGATGGCAATTTAATTGGTGATGTTGATTTTGATGTGGCCAAAGAACATGCGAGTTGGATAACCCCGGTTCCCGGCGGTGTTGGCCCGATGACGGTGGCAACGCTATTACAAAACACGTTGGAAGCCGCAAATAAAGAAACCTGATGAATGGATTCCAACTTTCGCGGGAATGGCATATTTCTACGGCTAAGGTGCAACTCTAAATTACTGTGGATCTTTATACTTACCCAACGTCATAGGAAGACTACCGACACATTTCGCATAAACGTCGTCTTCTATCGGGTTACCGTTTAAAGAGGCGGCATACAAATCATCTTCATCCATTAAAAATTCAAACGGTTTGCCTTTATATTCACCCTGACAGCGCTCCAGAATACGATCACCTGTAGCATCGAATGAACGAAAGCCATGTAACTGACCACTATACTGATGAAAACTTACCAGGGTTTGTACTGGTGCATTACGATAACCGGGTAAATAGGCTGCCGTATAGTCACGTATAATTCGACCATCTTCATCATGCACATAAACTTCGACGGAATGCATTACATCTGGATTGGCTTTTTCCCATTGTACCAGGCTTAATAGTTTGCCTGTTTTTTTAGAGTAGTGCTCTTCTTGAATATAATAATTTTTGTTGCCAGCATAACCGCCAACAGATTTTTTTATGGTATGTGGATGGTTGTTAATTATTTTTTTATGTAACGCCAGCGCATTGTTTGCAAAACTGGTCCATTTCCGAATATGCTGATTATCTTCTTTTAGATTTTGTTCTTCGGCTATGGCGTTATTCGCCATTAGAAATGCACTGCTCATTAAAGTAAATGTTAAATGCCGCATATCACCCCCCCTGTTTATTTGCGTTACGATGACAGACTTTAATAATTGACAGTAGTTCCGGCGAGCCGGCTCATTTTGTTTAAAGTTTGCAAAAAGCAACATCTTTTCAAACGAACGGCTTTTACTCTCGGCGCCAGCTGGTCGTTCCGCCTGTGTCTTCCAGGATAATGCCTTGCGCTTTTAATTCATCTCGAATGCGATCACTTTCTGCCCAGTTTTTATTGTCACGAGCAGTATTGCGTTGCCCGATTAAGCTATCAATTTCATCGTCAGTTAACCCGTCTGCATTGCCCTGCCCCGCTTTTAAAAATGTCTCGGGCAGTTGCTGTAGTAAACCTAATTGCTCTGCGAGGTATTTCAAGCTGGCCGCAACCTGTCTGGCCTTTGGCTCATCACTTTGCCGATAGCGGTTCACTTCTTTAGCCAGTTCAAACAAACTCGACAAGGCTTCGGGTGTATTAAAGTCATCATCCATAGCTTTATAAAAATGTGTTATTGCTTCACATTCACTACGTGCCGCCGGCACATCTTCCAGACCTTTTAATGCCGTATACAAGGTAGTTAATGCAGCTTTCGCATTATTTAAATTGGTTTCAGAGTAATTTAACGGGCTGCGGTATTGGCTGGTTAAAATAAAATAACGAATTACCTCCGGGGCATACTCTTTAATAACTTCCCGAATAGTAAAAAAGTTACCCAGCGATTTGGACATTTTCTCTTCATCGATGCGTACAAACCCATTATGCAACCAGACATTGACAAATTTTTCGCCCGTTGCCCCTTCACTTTGTGCTATTTCGTTTTCGTGGTGTGGAAACTGTAAATCCATCCCACCACCGTGAATATCAAAGTGGTTACCCAGGCAATGAGTCGACATCGCCGAACATTCAATATGCCAGCCCGGACGACCCTTGCCCCAGGGCGAGTCCCAGCTGGGTTCTTCTGGTTTGGCAGATTTCCATAATACGAAATCGAGTGGATCATTTTTATGGCTATCAACTTCTACCCGTTCACCTGCGCGTAAATCTTCCAGTTTTTTACCGGATAACTGTCCATAGTCTTTAAAATGCTTAATCGCATAGTACACATCGCCATTATCAGCTGTATAAGCCATACCCTTTTTAATTAAGGATTCAATCATTTCGATGATCTGCTGCATATGAGCTGTTGCACAGGGTTCCTGGTTAGGTTCTAACACCCCGAGTGCAGCCGCATCCTCGTGCATGGCTGTGATAAAACGACTGGTAAGCTGGCTAAACTCTTCTTTGTTTTCATTCGCTCGCTGGATAATTTTATCGTCAATATCGGTGATATTGCGAATATAGGTCACATGCTCTGCACCATAAATTTGGCATAAATAGCGGTAAATTACGTCAAAAACCACCAATACCCGGGCATGGCCGATATGGCAGTAGTCATACACTGTCATGCCACAAACATATAAACGCACATTCTTTTCGTCGATGGGAACAAAGGTTTCTTTTTGCTTTTTCAGGCTGTTATAAACGACTAACATGGGGCATATTCTCTACTGCGGTCACTATTTACTATTAATTAAGCTGTATTTTACCCATGAGCTGCTGAATTATGTAGCAATTCTTTCAGTAATTAGCCCAATATCACACAAAACCCTATTTGCTAAAAAAACCAGCCTATTTCTTTTACTCCATGTCGAAACCTTAGTATGATCGCGCCACTTGATTAACTGGAAAAGACAATGAAAAATATAATTCTGGCCTTAGCACTTGTTATCGGGGTTTCGACCAATGCATTGGCAGCCAACCCGCAGGTTATTATGACCACCAATCTCGGTGCCATTACGATTGAATTAAATGCAGACAAAGCACCTAAATCTGTCGGCAACTTTCTGAAATACGTACAAAATGGTTTTTATAACGGTACCATTTTTCATCGTGTCATTGACAATTTTATGATTCAAGGTGGCGGTTTTACAGCTGATTTTCAGCGCAAACAAACCGAAGCAGCCATTTTAAATGAAGCCAATAACGGGCTTAAAAATGTTAAAGGCTCAATCGCCATGGCAAGAACCAGCGATCCCCACTCAGCTACTGCACAGTTCTTTATTAATGTAAAAGATAACGACTTCTTGGATCATCGCTCACAGACACCACGCGGCTGGGGTTATGCTGTTTTTGGAAAAGTGGTTAAAGGAATGGATGTTGTTGAAAAAATCCGCTCAGTTAAAACTGGCAGCAAAGGACCATTTCGACAAGACGTTCCTCAAACTACCGTTGTTATTGAAAAAATTGAAGTCGTAGGCCTTAAAAAGTAGGCCTATCGATTTAAATCTGTAGAAAACAGCTACACTCTATAAATTAAATACATTTTATCAGAAGGATAAAAACATGATTGTGATGACCACAAGTTTCGGTGATATAAAAATTGAACTGAATAATGAAAAAGCACCTGAAACTGCCGCAAACTTTGAGCAATATGTGAAAGATGGTTTCTATAATGGCACGATTTTCCACCGTGTTATTGATAACTTTATGGTTCAAGGTGGCGGGATGGAACCGGGGATGAAAGAAAAGACGACCCGGGAGCCAATTAAAAATGAAGCCGACAATGGTCTATCGAATTCTTTGGGTACCATTGCAATGGCCAGAACGATGGATCCTGACTCTGCTACTGCCCAGTTTTTTATCAATGTTGCAGATAATAAATTTCTCGATCATCGTGCACCAACACCTGACGGCTGGGGCTACTGCGTATTTGGTGAAGTGGTCGAAGGCATGGATGTTGTTGAAAAAATTAAAAACGTTTCAACCACCAACCACGGCATGCACCAGGATGTTCCGGCAGAAGATGTCATCATTACAAAAGTTGTTATTGAAGATTAATCAGTAAAAATGACAACGCTGTTTATTGCTGATTTACATTTAAGTGAACAGCGACCAGAAATAACTGACCTCTTTATCGAGTTTCTGAAAACTAAAGCACGACATGCCCGCGCTTTATATATTTTAGGCGACTTATTTGAAGCATGGCTGGGGGATGACTGTATTCTTCCGGCTTATAATGAAATTATTAGCCAGCTTAAAAATTTAACCGATAGCAATATTCCTGTTTATCTGCTTCATGGAAACCGCGACTTCCTGATTGGCAGCCATTTTTGTGAACTGACTGGCTGCCAGTTATTAGACGAATCCACAACAATCACCATCGATAACAATGATTATATTATTATGCATGGTGACACACTCTGCACCGATGATGTCAAATATCAGCAATTTCGTACAATGGTTCGTAATCCCGAATGGCAACAACAAATGCTAAGCAAAACACCTGCTGAACGTATGGCTCTCGCCAAACAATACCGGGAAATCAGTAAAAACGAAACTTCAGAAAAAGCAGAAGATATTATGGATGTTAATCAGGGCGAGGTAGAAAAAGTCATGCGTGCGACTAATATTTTCACTTTAATTCACGGACATACCCACCGCCCTAATATCCACAAATTTGATATCGATGGCAAACCAGCTCGCCGCATTGTTCTTGGTGACTGGTACGAACAAGGCAGTGTTTTAAAACTCGATAAAGATCAGTTTGAATTAGAAACTTTGTGATAATTTTAGAAAATTCAAACCTTGATAATTAGCTTTTGCTCTAAGTTGCAAATTAATCACTGAATTTAACTTTACCTTCACGCAAATCCTGCACGGTATATCGCTTATAATCTTTTGGCAACTCAAGCAGTTTTTTATCCAGCTTATACTTATCATCATAATCTACCAGTGTACGCGCGTAGTCACGTCGCCCCATTGTTTGCACAGGAAAGCCAAACTTAAAGACCCGGGTACTCGCAAAGGTATCCATTGCCAAATCACAGTCATTAAACATATCTGCCGGGGTGCTGGATAATGTCATTTTACTGTCGGATGCCATTAATTCTGAAAACTCAGTTAAGGCTTTTACCGCAGCAGGCATTAAATTGTTAACGACAATGATATCGCTACAGACTTTACCATTAACGAGTAATTGATAATGATGCGGCTTTATTCCATTAATTTCTGGCGCATCTTTCATTTCCCCAAGATCTTTTTCGGTTAAATCGAGTTTTATTGGGGACTTGATTTTAGTGTCTTTGGGATGAACGGACATAATTGTTCTTTCTTCGATAACAACACTGTGGACAACATTATTGTTGCGGTCGAATAAAATATAATCCTGTGAATTTTCACCATCATCAAAACGAAGAAAATCTTGCGTAATGATTACCCGGGTAGGATAAGGCTCAACGTACCGTTCTTGCTCCATAAAGCTTATGCGGTAACTGTAATTCTTTGGTAAAGGTTTGCTACAGGACATTAAGAATAATGAGGAGCTGACGAATGCTAAAAAGTAAAAATATTTAATTTTATAATTTTTCATACTAAACAATAATACCTAAACTAAATTATTATCAAAATAGTCGAGTTCTTCTTGTGAGAACCCGGCTTGTAAACGTGCATCATAATTAATTGGTTTTTTAATACTACTTTTTAAGTATTGTTGAAGCAAAATTCGAAACGTCTCATCATGATCAACTCCCTTTCGCTCGCAACAAAACCTAAACCAATAAGAACCTATTTCAACGTGACCAATTTCATCTTTCTGGATAATCTCCAATATTTCATTGGCTCGCGTGTCATTCACACTTGAAAACTTCTTCATTATACCGGGTGTAACATCTAAACCTCGGGCTTCAAGTACACGAGGAACAAGTGCCATACGGACTAAAACATCATGGTCGGTATCAACTGCCATTTCCCACAACCCATTATGTGCAAAAAAATCGCCATAAGAAAACCCTAATTCAATCAAATATTCATTCAATAAACTAAAGTGATACGCTTCTTCTTTAGCAACGCTTATCCAATCTAAATAATATTGCAACGGCATATCTCTAAAACGGTAAACTGCATCTAAAGCTAAATTAATTGCGTTAAATTCTATATGGCATATCGCGTGTAATAATGCCGCTCTACCTTCAAGCGAATGAATACTGCGCCGTGGCAATTCACGCGGTTGAACCAATTCTGGTTTGGTCGGACGGCCTGGAACCTCCAACCGTTGTATTTCAGATAAATGATCCTGTTTAATATCTTCATTTTTAAGTGTACTAAATGCCTCATAAAGCCTGTAAGTCTGTGTAACTTTATCCTGATAATCGGGTATATTCAGCACATCCCAAACATCATTAAGCAATTTATTAAACATTGGATTATTTTATCAAATAATAGGCCTTATACCTATCAAGGCGTTCTTTTTTGCTATAGATCACGATCGCGCAATATAAACTATCAATTAACAACTATTTAACAATTAAATCTAGCGACATCAGTATTGTTGTCTATACTCATAGACTTAACTAATAACCAAATTTACTTAGGTGTAATGACATGAATAAATTAATGACTTTTTTGCTATTTACCAGCTTAACTCTAGTAGCAGGCTGTAGCACATATGACCCTTATACTGGTGAGAAAAAAACCACCAATGCTGCTAAAGGTGCCGGTATTGGTGCTGGTGCTGCATTAGTACTATCTTATCTGAAAAACAAGAATAAAAGCTCCAAAGAACGTAACAAAAGACTATTACGTGATGCTGGAATTGGCGCTATCGTCGGAGGTGGTGTCGGCTATTATATGGATACCCAGGAAGCCAAGTTAAGAAAGCAGTTGAGAAATTCAGGCGTCAGTGTGCAACGTGATGGCGACAACATTAATCTCATTATGCCTGGCAATGTGACTTTCCCTACTAATGAGTCCAGTTTGAAGTCCGATTTCTACAGTGTACTTGATTCAGTTGCTCTGGTTTTAATTGAATTTAATAAAACGACGATTGTCGTTGCCGGTTACACCGACAGCGTTGGTTCGGACGCATCTAATCAGGCACTGTCTCAAAGACGTGCTGAATCCGTTACCGCCTATTTAACGAGTAAGAAAGTGACTGCTGCACGTTTTGAGACAGTCGGATTTGGAGAAAGAAATCCTGTTGCGGACAACAAAACGAGCCAGGGCCGCGCTCTCAATCGACGCGTAGAAATAACATTATTACCCATTAAAAAAGAAATTCAATAAGCGCTTAAAGGTGGAGATATTTAAGCTCCACCTTTAACCTTCCAGCTTTTCCCATAATTCATAGCACTGACTTAATTCTGATTCAATTTCTGTGAGCCGCGTCATTGTTTGATTAATCACGTTCTTTTCTCTCTGATAAAAATCAGGCTGACTTGTCTTATCTACGAGTTGTTTTTGTTCTAATTCAAGCTTCTCAATTCGTTCGGGTAGTAAATCTAATTCACGTTGTTCTTTATAAGCCAGTTTCTTGGCAGCTGGCTTTGCTTGTGACACTGTATTTTTATTTTGTTTTACTCCACTAATTGATTTCTGTCCCGTATTGAGAACCTTAGTAGGATTACCACGCTGCCTGAGATAATCATTATAACCGCCGACATATTCACTGACTTGGCCGGCACCATCCATCACGATTGTACTGGTAACAATATTATCTAAAAATTGCCGGTCATGGCTAACGAGAAGAAGGGTGCCTTCATAATTAAGTAAGAGTTCTTCCAATAATTCTAACGTTTCAACATCAAGATCATTAGTGGGTTCATCAAGTACCAGCAAGTTAGCCGGTTTAATAAATAAACGTGCGAGCAATAAACGATTACGTTCACCACCGGACAAGGTTTTTACCGGTGATTGAATACGAGCCGGAGGAAACAGAAAATCCTGCAAGTAGCCAATAACATGTCTGTCTTTACCATTAACCATAACCCGATCTTTACCGTGATTAAGGTTTGCCATTACCGAAGCATTAAGATCAAAATCCGCACGATTCTGATCGAAATAGGCAATTTCCAGATTAGTACCTAACTTAACCTTACCTTCTGTTGGTTTAAGTTCTCCAAGTAAAAGTTTAATCAGTGTTGATTTACCTGAACCATTTGCTCCGATAATACCAATTTTGTCACCACGTAAAATTTTAGTGCTAAATTTATTGACAATTTTCTTTCCATCATAAGCAAAGCTCGCCTTGCGAAGCTCGGCAACAATACGACCTGAGCTATCAGCAGTATCGATATTAAGTTTTGCTTTACCCTGTTGGCCACGCCGTTGAGAATGTTCTTTTCGCATTGCTTGTAATGCACGAACTCGCCCTTCATTACGAGTTCGCCGTGCTTTTATTCCCTGACGGATCCATTTTTCTTCCTGAGCCAGACGCTTATCAAATTTTGCATTATGATCGGCTTCAATTGTTAACTGTTCATCTTTTTTAACCAGATATTTTTCATAACCTACTTCCCATGAAGTAATTACACCACGGTCAAGTTCGATAATTCGTGTTGCCAATTTTTTAATAAACGCACGATCATGTGAGACAAATAAAATCGTTCCCTGATAACTCTGTAAAAAACCTTCTAACCAGAGAATAGATTCAATATCAAGGTGGTTAGTAGGTTCATCCAGCAATAAAATATCCGGTTCACAAACCAATGCTCTTGCCAGCATTACCCGCCGTTTAAATCCACCGGACAGAGAGCTGACTAATTCGTCAGCCGGTAAAGATAGCTTACTTACCATTGCTTCAACATTTTGCTCAAGCGACCAACCATCCAGTCTTTCAAGTTGATTCTGATAATCATTTAGCTGATTGATTAAACGCATTGAATCTTTTTCATCAGCATCAGCCAAAGCATGAACAGTATTGTGGTAATCTGTAATTAACTGTCCAACGTTTTCTATGCCGCTTGCAACAACTTCAAATACTGTTCTTTCATCATCACTCGGTACTTCTTGCATGAGGTAAGAAATTTTTAAACCAGGTGCGCGCCAGATATTGCCATCATCCAGACTGGCATCACCCAGCAGAACTTTCATTAAGGTAGACTTACCTTCACCGTTTCGACCAATTAAAGCAATACGTTCACCTTTATCAATGGTCATACAGGCGTCATCTAACAAGGCGACATGACCGTAACTAAGGCAGGCTTTATCAAGTGTTAATAATGGCATAGTAAAAATTTTATATACAAGTGTTATCGTTTAAAGACCATTTTGCAGATCATGTTGTATGTCTTCAATGTCTTCCAGGCCAACGGCAATGCGTATCATGCCATCGGTAATTCCGGCTTCAGCGCGTTGCTCATCCGTTAACCGCCCATGTGTCGTCGTTGCTGGATGTGTAATTGTTGTTTTAGCATCACCAAGATTGGCTGTAATAGACACCAGATGAGTATTGTCAATAACTTTCCAGGCCGCCTGCTTGCCACCTTTAACTTCAAAAGCCAGCACGCCACCAGAACCCGTTTGTTGTTTGTCCGCTAATGCATGCTGAGGATGCGATTCCAGTCCCGGATAGTAAACACGGCTAACACTATTATGTTGTTCAAGAAATTGAGCAAGTTGTAAGGCGTTATCACTATGCGCTTGCATTCTTAAGCGCAAGGTCTCAAGACCTTTTAAAAAGACCCAGGCATTAAATGGGCTCATGGTTGGGCCGGCTGTACGTAAAAATCCAAACACATCCTCACCAACCTGTTTTGCATTGCCAACGACTGCCCCGCCCAGGCAACGACCCTGACCATCAATATACTTAGTAGCGGAGTGCACAACAATATCCGCACCGAACTCAAGTGGTTTCTGTAACGCCGGGGTACAAAATGCATTATCGACGACCAGTAAACAATCATTGCTATGAGCAATATTTGCCAGAGCATGGATATCCGCAATTTCGGTTAAAGGGTTTGATGGTGTTTCAACAAATAAAAGTTTTGTTTTACTGGTTATTGCCTTTTGCCAGGCATCCAGATCGGTTATTGGTACATAGCTAACCGATACTCCCATTCTTGCCAGATACTTATCAAAAAGAACAACTGTACTGCCAAAAATTGATTTAGAAGAAACGATATGATCACCAGCCTGTAACAAACCACAACAAGTACTTAAAATTGCAGACATTCCCGAAGCTGTCGCAACACAGCACTCAGCCCCTTCGAGTGCAGCCAGGCGTTGTTCAAAATTTCTAACGGTAGGATTGGTAAAACGCGAATAGATATTACCAGGCTCATCACCTTTAAAGCGTGCGGCGGCTGAGGCGGCAGAATCAAACACATAACTCGATGTCGGGAAAATAGCTTCACTATGCTCTCCTTCAGGAGAACGTACTTGCCCCGCTCTTACGGCCAGACTATCAAAGCCCCAGTTACTATCCTTATCGTTAATTGTCATCACTAGCCTCTTGTTTCAGTTTATGCTGCTGATATCTCTATAAATCTTGGGCATAAAAAAACCCGCTTAACTAAAGCAGGTTGCTGGTTCGCCGCCACGCTTTAGCTGTTTTTATTACGCGCCCGCAAGCTGATCTTCAAATCGGCGCCGATATAATGTCTTTACACAACTCAAGAATATGCCCAAA
>Ga0316207_10004218_pt1 | contig 12636 bp, 5 predicted proteins | sample 6weekpyrite_MG_FD_204943 | JGI IMG/M metagenome (GOLD analysis project Ga0316207, IMG submission 204943) | Microbial mat bacterial communities from mineral coupon in-situ incubated in ocean water Damariscotta River, Maine, United States -... | ecosystem: Environmental > Aquatic > Marine >... | reverse complement strand
GACCGATAGTAAGATTAATGGGTGAAGCGTGATTTGACATTGTGGCTCTCCTCTCGATTGATGTCGAAGAAGATATTAGCAGGCGATCTGGCTAACTGAATATAACGTGGTATTTTGAACGCTTACTGTCCATCTACACCTGCAGTTCCTTTGTTTGCTTTGACTTGCTGATACGCTTGCCAAACAATATCTTTTGAAATATTAAACGACTTTGCCATATCAAATGATTCCTCCCTTATTGGTTGATCATTTTCTATCGCTGAACAATTCAGCCCCTTCGCTCCATGTCCATTACAGATATTTCATCACTACTACGGGCTGATCCGCCCCTGTGCTTTGTATCAGTATTTTAATCTTGTGGGGACTGCCCACTTGATTGCTACCTTCGCAACAAAACGACAGGTTCCCAAGTTCCCCATAGAGGCCTGCTTAGAGCTCACGCCACCTTCACGCCGGTCACCGTCTGGCCAATAGTCAGGTTATTTCCAGACTCCTCCCGAGACATACACCTAACCCCGGTTTTGATGACATTTGAGACCATTTCGACACATCAGCAGTGGTTCACTTTCGTCCGTCTTCTCTAAACCTATCTGATATTTTCTTCAATACCTTTTCCCTAGACGCTCGTTACCTCAACTCTTTACTGAAGCAACTCCAAGGTAATTTGAATCCCATTCCTGAAAACAGAATTCGAAGGGCCTTCCTTCATCCTCTATACAGCATGCTTTGGATATAACTGTTTTTTTTACAACTCGCTATTTCCTCCGCTTCTTGGCACACTATGTACATGATCCACAATTAAATGACCTTCTTCGATCTTACTTTCACGATGGTTTGCTAACTCGTGAAATATTTCGTCTATATAAGATCTCAAATTTCCATAAATCACTTTCTTCCGATACTTCGGAATAAACACAATATGATACTTACAATTCCATCTGGTATGTGCCAAACTTTTGTAATCTCTCATTTCTATTTCATTCATTACTTGTGGTAGAGCAACTTGGATAGACCGTGGGAACGGTCAAACCTGTGCCCCCCCAGCAACCGGGGATTTACCTTACTTAATTAGGAATCACTTTCCACCATAATGCTCTTAAATAACCCTTGAAATACATGGTCAACTCGCTTGTGTGGTTTATTTTGATATCACTCGCTAAGCGATGTTACGCAGGACTCTCCTCTTACATTATTAAATAGCGTAACTAGTTTTCGTGCATCCGCTATATTTATAAATCCGTCGTTATTGAGATCATAAAGTAGATTGTAAGGATATCCTTCGCGAATGTAGACAAGAATAAGGCCCAAGTCATCTTTTGCAATGCAATTATCACCGTTAATGTCACCTCCTGCTGGAGTTATCACCCGGACGGGTGAATTTCGATTAGTCGTAGTACTATCCGCTAATTGACCATAACTATTTAATCCCCATGCCCAAAGTGTACCATCAGCCTTTCGGGCTATGGAGTGCTCATTCCCCGCAACCACATGAATCCAGTCTTGATCTGTGCCTACCATTGCAGGAGAGTGGCGATCAATCGTTGTGCCGTCGCCTAACTGGCCAAATTCGTTCGATCCCCAAGCCCAAAGTGAGCCATTAGCCTTTAATGCCAAGGAGTGCTCGTTCCCGGCAGCCACTTGAGTCCAGTCACGACCTGTGCCGATCAGCTCGGGACGATGCTGCGCGAAATTCGTTTTACCGTTACCCACTTGGCCTTTCAAATTCCATCCCCACGCCCAAAGTGTACCATCAGCCTTTAGGGCAATGGTATGATTGTTCCCAGCAGCCGCCTGGATCCATTGCTGCTCTGTACCGAGGGTACCTACAATTACAGGGTAATTACGATCACCATGACTATCCCCCAACTGGCCATACCTATTCCATCCCCATGCCCACAGGGTACCATTAGTCTTAAGACCTAAGGTGTGATCGTTCCCAGCAGCTACCTGAACCCAGTCTTGATCCGAGCCTATCTGAACAGGCGACGGGCGATCAGTCATTGTGCCGTCGCCCAGTTGGCCATATCTATTCCATCCCCATGTCCATACGGTGCCGTCATTCTTTAGAGCCACCGTATACCAGGCTCCGCCACTTACTTGAGTCCAGTCTTGATCTGTACCAATCTGCACGGGAGAGGAGCGGTCAATTGTTGTACTGTCACCCAGTTGGCCATGTGTATTCCATCCCCACGCCCAAAGACTACCATCAGCCATCAAGCCAGCTGTGTGCTCTTTTCCTCCTGTCACTCGCACCCATTCTTGGTCTACACCAATCTGCATAGGGAAATGGCGATCAATCGTTGTGCCGTCGCCCACCTCACCATAGTTGTTTGATCCCCATGTCCAAATGGTGCCGTCAGCCATTAGACCCACTGTATGACCTCCTCCTCCTGCAAGTCGAATCCAATCTTTGGCCATATTCATATTGCCTATTTCGACAGGAGAGTGGCGATTAGAAAGCGTGCCGTCCCCCAGCTTGCCCCAGCTGTTATCTCCCCACGCCCAAAGGGTACCGTCAGATTTAAGCGCAACGGAGCGACTTTCGCCGGCAGTCACCTGAATCCAATTCTGCCCTGTACCTGTCTGTACAGGATAGTAGCGATCAGTCGTAGCCCCGTCGCCCAGCTGGCCTCGAAAATTCGATCCCCATGCCCATCGGGTATTATCAGCTTTTAGAGCTAAGGTGTGAGAAAAAGGCCCAGCGTCCACCTGCGACCAATCCCGATCGGTACCTATCTGAACAGGGATATAGCGATCAACCGTTGTACCGTCACCCAGCTGGCCATACTTATTCCACCCCCAAGCCCAGAGCGTACCGTCAGCTTTTAGAGCTACAGTGTAGAAAAATCCGGCACTTACCTGATTCCAGTCTTGTTCCGTGCCTATCTGCATAGGATAGGTGCGGCTTATAGTTGTTCTGCCGTCGCCCAGTTGACCATAACTGTTATCTCCCCAGGCCCAGAGTGTGCCGTCAACCTTTAGAGCTATGGCATGATGAGTACCAGCTGCCAACTGCGTCCAATTGCCATCCGTTCCTATTTTCACAGGCGAAGTGCGGCTTGTGTGCGTGCCATCCCCCAACTTGCCTCCGACACCCCATGCCCAGAGCGTACCATTAGCCTTCAAGGCCACAGTGTACCCCCCGCCAGCACTAACTTCGGCCCAGCCCTGATCCATCCCTATCTGCACAGGGGAATGGCGATCTATCGTTGTACCATCGCCCAGCTGGCCATGATCGTTTGCTCCCCATGCCCAGAGGCTACCATCAGCCTTCAAAGCAACGGTGTGGTCTTGACCCGCAGTCACCTGAGCCCAATCCTGATCAGTACCTATCTGCACAGGATAGGAGCGACCAGTTGTTGTGCCATCTCCTAACTTGCCACGACTATTTTCCCCAAATGCCCACAACGTACCGTCAGTCTTTAGCACAACAGTGTGACTCCATCCGGTTGTCACTTTTAGCGTCTGCCCCCAGTCTATATGAGTAATAGTAATCGGATAAGGATCAGATAAATTATTGAGTTCATTATCCTCAGAAACTTCATCTGTCCTGTCTACTTGTACATACATATTGTAGTTTCCGATGTAAGAAGAATAAGTATATTTCGTATGTAACCTAGTTGACGACCCTGCCAGCAAAGATGGGTATACAACAGCTATATCCCCTGGTATCCCAGGGGAAGGCGGATTCCAAAATACATCGCCGGCATACCAGTCGATTCTGAAATTTTCAGCTCGCTTGACTCCCTTATTCTTTATTTCTAACCATACATCTACAGGTTTACCGATTTGGGGTTCGATAGGATCAGTTTTAATATCTACGACAACAAGATCTGCTTTAGTAGCAGTAGTAATTTCTTCTTCAAAAGTGGCAGGTCCACCTCCTGGCCCATCCACAGTTTGTGTTACAGTAAAACTATCTGTTGAAGAAAATGTGTGACAAGGACATCTCTCCTGACTTGTTTCAGCATCTCCAAAATCCCACTCCCAGCTCGTACCACCAATGGACGAGTCCATAAAACAAACTTCTAATGGTGGCTCTCCGATAGTTTTGGGACCGGCAAAGAAACCCGCAAGAGGTTTTGTTTTTTTCATGAAATCCCAACTACCAGAACGGTACCCCCACTCGATGATATTTTCGCCTTCTTTATACGATATTGTTCCACTATTTATAGAAAGGTTTGTGGGAATCTCCGCAAAGGTGTCTACGCGTTTTCCAGTCCAATCTGCTTTTTCTGAATCGTAAATTGAGAAAAACAATTCATATTCTGCGAAAGCGGAAAAATCATCTCTAATCATCCAGGTGACTACCCCATCCTCGGTTTTGAAATCTTCTATAGATATAGAATTATCTATATTTCCAAAACATGCTTGTGGCTCATCGGTATTTGACCAGCTACCGCTAATTGGGTTATATGCTGTGTAGTTAACGCATATTTTGCTATCAGCCACTTCAGCTACCCATGCCACCACTCCATGTTGTTTTGCAATAAAAGTAATATCTGCCTCACGGGCAAATAGCTGAGTGCTCGCATTTACATATCTCCCTCGTGCTTTATCCTTTAAATTATACAAAACTTTAAAAGGTCTGTTTTTATAGTCCACTCTTGCAGTTATTTCTGAACATTCGGACGATGCTGGAAAGGCACTTGAAATTGGTAATGTTAATGCAAATATAAAAAATATTAGACAAACGAAACCGTTATAATTTTTCATGCTTTTTCCTTATAACTTACGAAAAATGGAGGTGAATTCCTAGCTAGCACGTCTACTCCTGCAAAGCTGGGGGGGACTCTATGTATTACTAGAATTAATAAGACAAGTGCTTTATTGACAAATGCTAAATATCTTCACTATTCGGACCTATGGCGCTTTAAGATTTATCCAACCAAATGTTGATCTTAAATTTCCATCATCTGCACGATAACACCCACTAATGTACAAACTGACTCTTTGCTTTGCAATCCAAGTACTCATAAGCATAGCGAGCATTGCTCTACCATTCGTTGTTTTCAATGAGTTCCAACGTACATCTGGGCTAGAACAAGTAACATCTTCACCGTTAATGGTGTCAATGGAATCATATGTGGGTCCAAGTAACACCCAACATTCACCGTTGTACTGGTGACAACCGATTTGTTGAATCTCCAGATAGTCTGTGTCATATCCTGTAGCTTGCACCTGCCCTGCTACAAACATCATCATAAAAAACACAATATTTATTAAGTTTTTCATTTTCTTTTCTCCTGAGTCTATTGGCAAATTGAACCACGTGGATTTGTAAAAAGGGTTACAAGTTCCCTTGCGTCTGCAATATTTATTTGTTCATCATCATTCAGGTCATAATTAACTGATAGATCTGGTTGAGAAATGCCGCGAACAATGCTCATCAACGCTGCTAGATCCAACCGATCCACACAGCTATCTCGATTCAGGTCTCCGTTAGGAACAAATATGAGATCAATTAAAGGAGCGATGTCATGAGCCCATCTTGATGAGTCAGTAGGCGCAACATCTCTGCCATCGGTATACCCATCGTCATCAAAGTCAGAGTCCAGAGGATTTGTACCAAGATAATATTCTTTGGCATCCACTAGCAAATCGTTATCGTAGTCACCAGCTCCATCACGATCCAAGGTGCCAAATGTTGTCCACTCCCAATCATCCGGCAAACCATCTCCATCGCTTTCCCCTGCAATGAAGACAGCCCTTACCACTTTATCCTTTGATAGGTACACTCCCAGCGTGCGGTTATTGCCTAATTCTTTTCCCTCTTGATCAACCCATTTCTTAAACGTCCACGTACCGTGTCGATTGGGCACCTCTACAATTACTGTGGCACCTATAACGTAGTATCTCGAAAGATGACCCATTCCATCGGACCGGCCATTTATGTCAATCGCATCAATAGTAAATAATGGCTGTAGTTTTTCTTGAGAAACCTCGATTTGTAATCGCACCAAATCCGCACGCCTCTTTCTGTAATCGTAGCTTATCGTTAGTGGAAGTTTCACAATATCCACGCGCGTATCGTTATCCGGATGATCTACTTTCGATATTGAAATATCAGCCCAGCCCCCGGGTCTAGAATAAATTAGGAGATCACTATCCGTGGCTCCATCATAAAGAAGAGATTTAAGCAGGGACGCATCTGCAGGACTTGGCTCTTCTTCGACATACTCATTAAAAAGTCCGTTGTACCTCCCGCTCCAATTCAATGGATTACTAGTAGTCTCAGAGTAGTGTTTAAACTGAAAAATTTTGCCATCCTTAACAAGCTTAGATAGTCCAAAGTGCTCAATATTAATATTCGTTGTTGCTTTTGTCGCGCTTGCGCTATCCAAGCTCCAATCCATGAAATCTGTTTTAACACTTATGTCAGCTAGTCGAATGTCTTCCTCATCAGGGAAAAACAGCCCCTGCTCCATGAGATTGAGCGTTATGGAGTGTTCGTTATTAAGGTTGCTGATATCATCATCTTTGATTTGAAAAGTATCAACGACCCGTTTGCTTGGTGGATTGTCGATATACCATTGAAGAATTTCTTCTGCAATTCCCGCCAACTCTTCCTCATAAATCGTTGCCAACGTATTGAACTTATCAGGTGTCAAGTCATTCTCCGCTTGAACAGTTGTCGCCAGATTAAGTGTTTCCTCCACCAATGCCGTCAGCCTTAATTCCCCAGGGTACGACACAAGTTGACGGTATTCATAGGCTTTTGCCAAATAATACTGATACTTAAGGAGCCGTTCCTTAGCGCGTTTTTCTATTTCCTTTAAATGTACGAGAATACGAGGATTTAAGATCTTGCTTACTCCAGATATCTCTCGATTCATTTCATCTGCGGCGAGATAATCCTTTTCGATCTCCGCAGGCACCCGAGCGATTATCTGCATTGTGTCCACTATTTGGCTGTTAAGTGATTCTTTTCGACTTATTAACGTGGCCACCTCGTCAGCCAGCTGAACAAATTCCGGATCTGAAGCTTTCAGCTTCTGGAGTTCCGCATCTACTTCACTCTTTGGAACCTGGAATTCTTTTCGCAACCCATTGAGTTTTTTTACCGTTTGAATAACAGGGCTTAGTTTTGTTGTAACCCCCTTATATGAAGTTTTAAATGCCGCTAAATCGTCAACATTAACCTTCTTAATTTCGTCAACTAGCCCTTTCACATTATCTTCGAAATTACTGAAATCTTTGTCTACTGTGGCTTCCAAGTATTTCATATCTTTAAGCAACAGCCAGGGATCTTCAGTGACTTCATTTGGAATGTTAGAAAGTACAGCCAATCCTTGCCCAATTCCACCCAAAACAGGTTGCCCTATAGGAACAATCGTACAGACAGCACCGAGAAACCGAGCTGTTTTTTTCCACCGATCAAGCTTATGCCTGTCTTCGACATTGTTCTCGGCTCTTTCAATAAGCTCTTCTTCAAGCCACTTCAAGCTTTGCTGTAAAACCGCCACTTCGCCTGCAATGTTTCTTGCCTCAACCTCAATCACAGGTAGATTCTGTATTGCTTTTGTCAACAGGGCCGTACTTTCATCAATACCAGACTTCAGCAAAGCGATCATGTTCTGCATGCCTTGCTTTCTATTTATCAGAGTTGTTTCGGCTTTGGCGATCCAGTAACTTAAATACATTGAGTTAATTGCATGTTTGACTTCGTTATCAAAAGCCTTTCGCGTTAATTCGAAGGAAAGCATGGGAACCCACCCCGCTGGATTGGCGAAATAGTCAAGATTACTATCAATTCGATGCACCAAAGCAAGTAGTTCACTATTAATCTGTTCGAATTCGAAAACCCAGTCCTCTGAAAAATCATTACGGCAAGAGGAGCTCAAACATGCTTCCAATATTTCGGAGTATTCGAAAAAGATCTCCCGCGCTTCGTTCACATAACCGTAAAGATAAACATCCTGACCATATGAAACGATCATCCTCAAAGCGTGAGGTGAAAGCCATGAGAGAGAATTCCCAACTTGGGTGAATAGTCCAGCTTGACCGACTGGCTTGTCAGGCCCGGGCGCAGGAGCATCGGCACCCTTTTCTGTGGTATTACTTCCGATACTCACCCAATTATGGGATATATAACTGCCACTTATGGATTTGTTGACATAGAGTTTATACTTATAGGCTGGATTCGGATTTCCTGGCGTCCCTCCAGAATAATTCTCCCCCATATCACCTGGGAAGCCTCCATTTTTATTCACGTAATTGGCAATCTTGTGGGATGCGATATTTATATACATATCACCACCATCGCCCGGGTCTCCGGGTATACCAGCACCTACTGCATACCAACCTTTTGTGGGCCAACCATCCTTTGCCCCTTTTTCGGCCACTAATTTCTCACTATCCGCTCTGCAAATTAGTCCACCCTCGTAAGACAAACATATACGATCAATACGCTTAACGTATATGGTGCTCTGCCAGTTAGGAGGGCTACCATAGAAATTACCGAAAGGATTATCCCCAGTACTGGCAAGAGAGCTTCCATTAGGACCGGGCATCCCAGGACCTCCCTGTTGCCCTTTACCACCTTGTGATATGAACCTGTCATCGTAACCTGGCTCAGTAAAGTAAAACACACCTACATTAAGACTAATATCGCCTCCTTTTAAGCCCTGTTTACCTTTATTGGGAATGTGACAGGTTTGACCGCCACAAGTAAATGGTTCACCAGTACCCGCTCGATCAATTGGATCCCACGGTGTTGTGATAATCTGGGCTTTTTCGCTATTTGACACTATGTTTGGAGGATCTTCGAAACTCAACTCACGGGCAAATATCGAAACGTTTGTCTGAGGAAGATGAAAAGGGCTACCAATGATTACCTTCTCTGCGTGTATAGTTAGCTGTGCGATGTCCAAATGCGAGTTGTATCTTTCATACAACCCATTTGGATGACCCTCTTTAATAATCAGCGTTTTGCCGATTATAGTGACGATCCTCGTTGGCCTTTCCACCCAGTTAAATACCTTTGTTTCACCTATTACGTCATCTTCAATAATATAATCTGAATCTTCTACGCTAGGAAATGCATGAATAGGCTCAAGACCAAAAGCTGACTGTTCTGGTTGAATATTGGGAACCGGTGTGAAAGATACCGTTTGCACGACCATATGTTCACCTGATACAGCTCTAAAAATAACGGAGAACGGTTCCTTATCTTGTGAGTCTGGGGCATAACTGAAATGTCCAGCGGACGAATCCAGGCTCATATTACCAGTCACATTACCTACAATCTCTTGTGAGAAAATTGATCCAGGCCCCATCTTATCAGAATGAATGATGAACCTAACAGGTTTTCCATGCCATATAGTCTGAGGAGGTATCTCTCCAATATTGAAATTATTTAGGCGTTTGTAAGCCGCTGTCTTTTTTGTAACATGCCCTTCTATGATATTGACGGAGACTTCTACCGGCTCTTCCCATTCAGCGAGTCTGTAAAATTCTATTTCATACTTACCCGCTGTCAATGCTGATTGATTGCCAGAGGAATTCCAAGTACCTCCTTCAGTCTTCCACTGAGCACCGGCTAAAACAGCTTCTTCAGGAACAATATTGACGAGGAGATCTGTAGGTGTCTGTTGAACTCCGACTCGTGCTACTGCTCCAGATGAAGTAATTAAAACTAAAAGTGCTGCCACAGCCAATGACTCAATTCCAAACCTGAGTTTAATCAGAACCCTGCGCGGGCGAAGAATATTTTTATTAAAAGCAAACATAATGATCCACCCTTTTTGATGTTGCCATCCTAGTACTAATCAAAAAAATGTAAATGCCAGAAAATTTTTTATAGCCTGACAAACTGCCGAAAAACTATGAGTCGACTACATACAATAACATTTCTTCAAAAACTAGTGGTTCCGTAATCTAGAGCAACACGACAAAACTTTCGTATTTGCTTTGATCAAAAACATAAAAACATATATTGCAACTCCCAAATAGATAATTCCTAGTAATTTTACCTAACCAATTTGTTGCGCATATTTAACAAATTGTCATCATCACATTTAAGTATCAATCTCTTAATTATTAAACACAACGCCTTCTAAGGCAAACATACATACCAATCAACCCCAATCCAAAAACAAATATTGTTTTAGGTTCAGGCACAACAACACTGACGTTAGAATCTACTTCTAATTTAGAAAAAAGTGGATCTACATCCCACGTAAGAATCTGCTCTCCCATGTCATCACTAAAAACCAAGGACGGCCTTTGGAATCCAATTTCTATCGGATTAGGATTCGCACTTAATCCTTCAAATACAACTCGAGCTAATGCTATCTCATCAAGAAGTAAACCGTTGGAATCACTCTGCAGGTCATATAACAATGGATCATCTACCAAAGGATCAAGGCAAAAGAAGCAAGTATCCGGATGCCCTTCTAGTAACGAAACTTCGCCAAGTCTCACAACATTGGAGGATGGTGCATCAATAAAGGTAACTGCTTGAAATGCTACTGGATCAGGATCGCCAAGGTGATCAAAAAAAGAAGCAGACTTAAAATCTAATGCAGCAGGATTTGTCCAGGCAATACTAATATCAAATGCGCCAAGCAATCCCCCATTTGTTTGATCGCGCGTTGCATCCCAACCTGAGAGCACAACGTCATAGGTTATAAATTCCCCAGCATGTATTTTAGGAATGCTGGAAGAAGTCGTACCTGTTGGCGTAACCAACTCAAGTGAAAGCAATGGAATCGCAATTGCATTATTAGCGCACAAAGAAATCACATAAAGCAAAACAGACATCAATATTTTTTTCATTTTTTTCCTCATAGACTCACCAAGATTTTAATATGCAAAAGCAAAGCATAAGCCAATATAATTTTTATAAAAAAACGACACAAGTAATGTCGCAACAAAAATGAAGTATTTCCGCATGGAGAGAAAAGTTAGTGCAATAATGGGAGAAACAAATTTAAGGAAATAACGACATAGTTTTGTCATTAGATGTAGTCAATGATATTTTTCAAAGTGGAAAAAATGTGATTTGAAATACATTTGTAAAGACCATCGACAACATTGAGGATAAGTATAAATACTTAGAGCCAACACAAAAACGTGAAAAATACTGATCTTTATTGCCAATTTGACTGTTACACCAACAATATTGTCCCGTAAGATATTTCGACAAATATTTTCACTACATCATAATTGTTATAATTATATTATTTTTGTCAAACCAATTAAGATATGTAATATTTTCAATACCTGAGAAACGATATTTTATTTCAACCCGGAAACCCACCACCATTTGCAACTAATGGCGGTAATGGGTTTGTCGGTAATGCCCAATCGAGTGCACCGTGGCAGTCCTGGCAGCCACTAACAATACCTGTGTTCACATGGCTGGCGGGTGGTCGATGGCAGGTGTTACACGTACCTAGCACCTGCGTATGATCAACTAATATAATAGAATTCCAATTAACTGCGGAATGGCAGGCATCGCATACATCAGTACTTGTTATATGACGGGCGGTTTTGCCCATAGCAATCACATTGTTATGACAAAGAACACAAGGACCCATCAATTGCTCATGATCAACCTGTTTGACCGGTACAAAACTCATGGTTGAATGACATGCTTCGCAGCGTTCACTGCTTTGGATATGATTTGTAGAAAAACCTTGGGCAACCTGTGCATTATGGCAAACATCGCAATTATCAATAATTCCGGTGTGATCAAATAGGATTTTTATGCCACTACTACTGCTACTTCCGTCATTTCCAGCAGATGTCGCTTCTGACTCATCCGCACTGCCATTGTTGGCAGAGAATGTGTTTAACCAAGAGAAAGTTGAATGACACATTTCGCACTGGTCAAGCGATTCAATATGATTCACAGATTTACCACTGGCAATTACACCATTGTGGCAATCGATACATTCGCCAATCACTGCCTGATGATCTACGTGCAAAGTGGGCGTCCATGTCACTGTGATATGGCAAATACCGCAATCATTAGCGCTTTCAATATGATTAGCCGATATGCCCATGGCAAGCTGGCCATCATGGCAGGATTCGCAGCTCCCAAATAACAGTGCGTGATCAACACGCGATACCGGGCGCCAGGCAAACAAGCTATGACAACCATTGCAATCACCTGCAATATCAATATGTGGTGTTACATTTCCATCTACATCGACTAACTGATGACATTCACGGCACGTTCTGCCATCAATCATCACACCAAAGTGATCGGTATTTTCATTTTGGGATGCAGCCATCTCGTTTCCATAAAAAATACTTAGCTGGTCTTTTGGGCTACGGGATTTACCATCATCAACAACTAAAGAAATGGTATAGATGCCTTCAACATCCAGGGTGATTTCTACAATAGCGTCGCTAAACGAGGATAAGCTCGCTTCACTGCTCGGTGGCCTGCCTTCAATGGACCAGTGATAGCTGATCTCATCGCCATTCGGATCATAAGACGCCATTGCACTTAATTCCACCAATGTGGAATCGTTTGAAGAAACAGTGATATCAGGCCCCGCATCTGCCACGGGCGCGGAATTTTCCACACAGGCCAATAGCATTGCTGAAATAATCGCCAAGCAGATGTATTTAATTATTTGTTGCATTCCATTCCCCACAGAATCGTTGGTGCTTGTTATCAAT
>Ga0316207_10004217_pt1 | contig 12641 bp, 11 predicted proteins | sample 6weekpyrite_MG_FD_204943 | JGI IMG/M metagenome (GOLD analysis project Ga0316207, IMG submission 204943) | Microbial mat bacterial communities from mineral coupon in-situ incubated in ocean water Damariscotta River, Maine, United States -... | ecosystem: Environmental > Aquatic > Marine >... | reverse complement strand
ATTTCTTTAATTAAGTTTAGTTCTTTCTCATTTAAATCTGTCTTTAAAAAATTTTCTCGTGCCCGTATAAATTTTTCACCTTGAGACAAAAATTCTTCATAATAAAAATTTCTTTCAAAGGGATCGATAGTTAGCGTCGATTTCCAGACAGAGATTGAACGATCGCGAACCGAATTGCGCATTTGAATCAGGTAATCTTTCTGTAGTTTATAGCCATTTTCAACTTTGTCGAAATGTTCTTCAAGTTCAGAAAGGCGGGTAACACTCGTGGTTACTATAAGGACAATAAAAACCAGTTGAATAGCGAAACCGCTAATTATGAAATACTGATTTTCCTTATAAGTATTCATACATACAACTTATATGCAATTAAGTCTTTCATGATCACCTTTATTTATGAGCTTAATGTAAGATTAATAGTAATCAAGTAATTGAAGGTATTATTGTGTTGATATGCTCAATTTATAGTTAAGTTGGCTCCTTATAAAGGTAATAACCAGGTATTTAAGATATTCAACATGAGGATATTTGATCATAACTCAACATTTGGGAAAGATAGTTTATTAGGTAAAAATGCAACACTGATTGGCTTGAGCGTGTATATAACGGAATTAAGTCTTGCAAAAGATTATCCAGTAATCACTGAATCAAATAGAAGTATTAATTATAAAATTTACACGCAGAACTGGCCTATAGTGTAAAATAAAATATGTAAAATATAGATGCGATTTTAATAAAGGTCTGGCTAAGCCTGAATTTTCATATTGTTTCAGAGTGATTTACAATCTGTACCGTGGTCTTCGTCTGTTCATTTCTAATTTTATAGTAATATTCTTTAGCATTTCTTTCCGCAACATTGCACGAGGTTGTCACGGCTGAAATTGACATCTCAATTAGAATATCCTGAAGTTGATAAAACTGGTGTGTGACGTAGCTAACAGATGTAAATAACGATTTTTGTCAGCCTTATGTTTGATTTGAAAAATCTGATTTTCATAAACAGAGATTGCATGATATCGTATTCTTTTATTATTCAGATCTAATTTTTGTACCACACGATATGCATTTTCAATAATTCTTGCGGCACATCAAAGGCGTCATCTAAATATAGATGACGTTAACGTTCTACAGTATTGAATTTTGGTGGTGTATCATGAAATTTTTGAGTCAAAAAGGGAGGTCGTGCCATTTATTATCTCCTTATAAATGATGGGGGGCTCTATTATTACGATACTAATTTACCTCTTGCAATTGAATATTACAATCAAGACATCCTATTTTAAGGCCAGGTTTGCCCCAAACTAAAATTTGGCATGATTTACAGCAATACTTTACGCGGCCTGATTTTTGGGCTGGCTTAGAGGTAAGCAGTGTCGGTACACTAAGGACTGTGCCAGCCTCTAAATTTTCTGGCTCGTCCAGTTTCATTTCAGCAAGAAGAGGTGACTTTAACACCTCATTTTCACTACGATAAGCTACAGATTGCCTTGTATGACTCTTCTTTGGATGAAAACCATTATCAAGTTCAATGGCATCCCCCGATGTTGTGAAGGCTAGTATGGGCACATCGTGGCGAAAGACAGGGTAGCGATCAACCCATGGCAATCGATAACCTTGACTGACGAGTTCTTGGCAATGGCGAAGAAAAGCGCCTTCTTCGAGTATATAATCCATCATGGATTCACCGGTCGTACTGCCACCCGGTTTACTTGTTGAGGAGGGCATCAAGCCTATGCTGATCATTTTCTTGGCCCACTGAGTATTGTGGTATCCACGTCGACCGGGTGAGCCGAAATGTGCTTGCCAAATATGCGTCATTTCATGGCAAAGTGTCTGACATATTTCAACTAACGGATATTTTGCAAAATACTCGGGGTTAACGGCTAACTCATCAATGCATTCACGCTCAGAATTGACCCATCGTGCAATTGAAGCATAACCCATAACCCGTCTCTGGCGGTGATAGGTAACGATGACTTTCGGAAGCTGACTATTAAATAATGCTTGATTAAAAAAATCATAAGCCTGTAGAATCGAGTCATAGGTATCCAATGTCGGCGTACTCTTACTTTTCATATCTCACATTCTTATTCTAGTTATTTTGGATCATACAATCCAAAAACCAAGTCAATAAAGACAATTAAACTCAAATTAACTGATTAAATACAAGTAGATATAGATTAATTCTAATAATCAACATTAAGTATGTGTTGATTACTTTTCAATCAACTTAATCATACTAAATAACAGAGACTTTACACAATCAATATTATCCGATTTTAATTAAATTTTTGGAAATACGTATGATAATAAAAGTATGATTTTGCTGTGCTAATGAAAATGAAAGAGTTACTTTGATTACAAGTTCAAGATCAATATATATGGTATATGCATACTGTGGCATGACACGTTTTAGAAGATCCTCCCATGTTTCGGACTTTCCTTCAGATAGTTCCAAAAATATAATTCACCTTGTACAGCAGATGAAACTCACTTTATAGAAGAGTTGAAGAAGTCTGGTTAAAGGATATGAAAATTAGGTTGTATAAATTGTATGACAAACATCGAGTTTGCTTGATTGAACTTGGATGAGTTTCAGACAAACGGTAGCTCTATTTCGATAGAGCCCTGCGGTCTAATCAATGACATACAGTCTCATTGCCAATTAAGTATTGTAAAGCTTGCTAGAAATCTCATCTACAATATATGCAGAAAGTTGAAGTGATTACACTTGTATCATTGAATCATATACTCTAAACTTCTTTCGATGAGAAAGGTTTCTAACAGTTCGGTTATTCAATACGCATTGATTATTTGCTTGGGCATTACATTGTTGTTTGGACAAGCCTTCAAATTCCACATGCACATCCAGCATGAAAGCGTACCCTCATCTACAACCGCACATATTATAGGCGTGCATGCTTCTTCATCTTTACATGGTATGTCACATAACACGCATCATGAAGAAACAGGCAATCAACATCACGCTGCTGAAATTGATATTAGCCTTGATAGTGTTGCTACAAAAATAGAATTGTTAAATTCAATTGTATTACTGTTTCTTGTCGCAAGTATTTTTTTATGTGTACCACTATTACGCTCTTTTAGTATTTTTGCTAAACATAAAACAAAATTAACGTCCCCCAATTTTTTACTCTACCCCCCATTACGTGCTCCACCTAGATAAATTCTACTGAACGACTCCCTTTTATAATTGAGATCAGCTTTTCTAACTGGCTTGTATGAGCTTATTGTGGCTTATAGTGGTTTTTAATTATAAATCTGACTATTAAATATTTAATTAATGTATTAACTAATGCATAACTTATTTTTAATAAATTTTAAGCGGGTTATTTACGTTAATTCCTTTTAACTATTGTAAGGAGATAACATCAAAATGTTATCAAAATCGAGTATTACTTTTCTTGGTAGCCTATTGTTGCTTAGTCGCGTGGTTCATGCTGAACCGACTTCTGATATAACAATTTCAGCACTTAACTTAAGAACGGCTATTGAAAAAACATTTAAACATAATCCAACATTGCGTACTTTTGGCTATCAACAAAAAGCGCAAGATGGTCGATCATTCCAAGCCGGGCTGGGTGCTAGTCCCGAAGTGAACTTATCTATTGAAGATGCTTTTGGTAGCAATAATTTTAATTCAACAGATCAGTCTACAACGACTTTGAGCATTGTTTGGGTTGTTGAAGGACAGACCAGGCAAGGTTATATCGACGTAGCGAGTGCTGAATCATTGGTGCTAAATACAGAAGCAAAGATCAAACGGCTGGATATCGCAGCAGAAACAGCACGATTGTATCTTGTAACATTAGCTAACCAGTCTCGACTTTCTAGTGCAACTAAAACGGTCGAGCTTGCTCAAAAAACGGTTCAAGCTGTTAAGAAACGTGTAAGAGCAGGTAAATCACCTGAAGCTGAATTGGCTCGTGCACAAGCTGAAGTTGCACGCAGAGAACTTGCTAGGGAGGATATTGAGCATGAGCTGAGCTCTTCAATTCGTTTACTCGCTGCTCAATGGGGTGATACAAATCCTAATTTTGCGCAAGTTGAAGGTAAATTATTTTCTTTACCAGTAATGGTGTCTTTTGATGTACTCAAAACGCAGCTTAACAGTAGTCCTGAATTTACGCGTCTGATATCGGATAAGCGACTCAAACAAGCAGAATTAACGCTTGCTGAAAAAAAGAGCAGCTCCAACTGGCGTGTTAATTTGGGTGTACGCCATTTTGAAATAACGGATGATCAGGCGCTTGTTGCAGGTATTTCGATTCCATTTGGTGAACGCAGTCGTAATACCGGACGCATTCAAGAAGCACGTGCAAATTTATCGCAAACGAATGCAAAAGAAGAAGAGTTAAGAGTGCGTTTTGAAACAACGCTATTTGTCTTATACCAAGAACTTCAACACAGTTTGCACCGTGTTGAAACTTATCGCAATAAAATAATTCCGCGACTTGAAAAGGCAATTAAGGAAACACGTAGAGCCTATCACTTAGGTCGCTACAGCTATCTTGAATGGCGTAGTGTGCAAGTTGAACTTCTCGAAGCAAGCAACGCATTAATAGAAGGCAGTATTGATGCGCATTTAAAAGCAATTGAAATTGAACGTTTAACCGGTACGCGCATGACGCAGCCTACAACTAAATAATGAGACGAATTATGAAAATTTCTACCTATTTACTTGGACTTATTTTTTTATCAACACTGATGACCGCATGCGGTAATTCATCAACGGATCAAGCTGATGTTAAAAAAGATGCTCACGGAGCACCAATAGAAGCTGAAGTTATTAAGGGGCCTCGTGGAGGTCGAATGCTTGTCAGTGGTGACTTTTCACTTGAATTAGCCATTTTTGAAACGGGCGTACCACCTGAATTTCGCGCTTGGGCGAGTTTTAAAGGTAAGCAACTTTTACCTAATGAGGTTGATTTGAATATTGTCTTGACGCGTCTAAGTGCTAATGAGGCCGGCAGGTTTAATAAAATAAAGTTTAAGCCACAGGGTGATGCCATGCGTGGTGATACTGTTATTTATGAACCTCATTCATTTATTGTAACCATAAATGCTGAGCACAATGGTAAGAAGCATACCTGGGAGTATGATAATTTTGAAGGTCGCACTAAAATTGAAACGGCCGTTGCAGAAGCACTAGAAATAAAAACATCAACAGCTGGTCCAATTATTTTGCAAGAAACCATTAGTGTCTTTGGAAAAATTAAAACGAATACGGAAGGTGTCAGTCATGTTAATGCACGTTTTGCAGGTGTGATTAAATCCATTTCTGCGTCCGTTGGAGACACAGTTCGTAAGGGGCAGATATTAGCCAAAGTTGAAAGTAATGAAAGTCTCAAGGTGTATTCCATTAAAGCGCCCATTAATGGAGTAATTACTCAACGTAATGTTAATCCCGGTGAACAAACAGGAACGCAGCCATTATTTACGATTACAGATACATCAACAGTGTGGGTTGATTTGTCAGTATTTCCAGGAGATCGTCAGCGCGTACGTGTTGGGGCAAGCGTCAAACTTGATGTTGAAAATAATGATGACGTTATTGCGGGTAAAATTTCCATGATTAACGTAACGGCAGAAGCAAACCAATCGGTAACAGCTCGTATGGTGATTGATAATAAAGATGGAAAATTATTACCGGGTCGCTATATAAAAGCACAAATTACTATTGCTGAACATCCCATTCCGCTGGCCGTAAAAAAGACAGGACTGCAAGCCTTTCGAGATTTTACAGTCGTTTATGCGCAAATAGGTGACGAGTATGAAGTGCGTATGCTTGAACTTGGCAAACAAAATAGCGAATGGGTTGAAGTTCTTGGTGGACTAGAACCTGGCACGCGTTATGTCAGTGAAAATAGCTATGTCATTAAAGCCGATATTGAAAAATCTGGCGCATCACACGATCACTAAGGAATCATTATGCTTGAATCAATTATTAAGTTTTCTTTGGCGCGACGTGGCCTCGTTGTTGCGCTGATATTTATCATTATGGCTATCGGTGGATGGAAGTTTACACAGTTACCGATTGATGCCGTACCCGATATTACTAATGTGCAGGTTGTTATTAATACCGAAGCACCCGGTTATACACCATTAGAAGTTGAACAACGAGTCAGTTTTCCTGTTGAGACATCCATGGCAGGTATACCAAAACTTTCTTACACGCGTTCGGTATCTCGATACGGTTTATCGCAAGTTGTTATTGTTTTTCAGGAAGGGACTGATATTTATTTTGCCCGTCAGCTCGTTAGCGAACGTTTAAGTTCTGCCAAAGCTGAGTTGCCTCCTAGATTAGAGCCCACGCTTGGGCCAATCGCAACCGGACTTGGTGAAATTTTTATGTTCACTGTCGATGCTGAGCCTGATGCGAAAAACAGTGATGGGAGTCTGATTACACCGATGGACTTAAGATCGGTACATGACTGGATTATTCGTCCGCAGTTAATGCGCGTTGCTGGTGTCGCTGAAATTAATCCTATCGGTGGATTTAAAAAAGAAATACTTGTTGCACCTAAACCATCAAAATTGTTAGCGCATGGTATTGGCTACGTTGATGTTTTAAAGGCTATTCAACAAAACAATAATAACCGTGGCGCTGGATTTATTGAACATAATGGATCGCAATGGTTAATGCGAGTGCCAGGTCAGGCAAGCAACCTTGATGATTTGAATAATATTGTTATAAAACAAAACCAGGGAACACCGATTCTTGTTAAGGATGTTGCAACGGTTAGTTTAGGGAAGGAACTACGTTCTGGTGCGGCAACGCAAAATGGCCGAGAAGTGGTGATGAGTACGGTCTTCATGTTGATTGGCGAGAACAGTCGCACAGTTGCCAATGATGTTGCCACTAAACTGGAAGATATTAAGACTAGCTTGCCAACCGGTATTACTGTTACTGCTGTTTACAATCGGACTACCCTCGTGGATAAAACATTAGCCACTGTGCAGAAAAACTTACTCGAAGGTGCTCTGCTTGTCATTGTTATCTTGTTTCTCTTGTTGGGTAATATGCGAGCTGCCTTTCTAACGGCTGCGGTTATACCGATTGCTATGTTAATGACGATAACGGGTATGGTACAAACAAAAGTTAGTGCAAATCTTATGAGTCTCGGTGCATTAGACTTTGGTTTAATTATTGATGGTGCCGTTATCATTGTAGAAAACTGCATGAGACGATTGAGTGAATCCTATTCTAATGATAAGTCTGAGCGCAATACTGCACTACCGTTAAGTGAACGTATGTCTGTGGTATTTGATGCGACTCGTGAAGTGATACGCCCAGCACTCTTTGGTGTTTTTATTATTACTGCCGTCTATATTCCTATTTTTGCTCTTGATGGCGTAGAAGGAAAAATGTTCCATCCTATGGCAATGACGGTTGTAATGGCATTAATCAGTGCCATAATCTTATCCATTACGTTTGTACCCGCGGGTGTAGCACTGCTCTTTACGAAGCCTATAAAAGAGAAAAAAAATATTGTCATTGAGAGTGCACGTTCTTTCTATGAACCCATCTTAGCTTTTTCCTTGAAGTTCAGACGAGCTGTCGTCGCATCAGCAATCGTTTTAGTGATTGTTTCAGGCTTTTTTGCTTCCAAATTAGGTTCTGAATTTGTTCCTAACCTTGATGAAGGTGATATTGCCATGCACGCACTACGCATACCTGGCACATCACTGAGTGAAGCGATACATTTACAAAAATCACTTGAATCTGAAATTAAAAAAATGCCAGAAGTAGAACGTATTTTTGCTAAAGTCGGCACTGCTGAAGTGGCAACCGATGCCGTTCCTCCTAGCGTTGCAGATAATTTTATTATTCTTAAAGAACGTGATGAATGGCCTGATCCTGACAAACCAAAAGCACAGGTTGTTGCGGATCTTGAAGCATTGGTTACGCCCATTCCTGGAAATCGTTATGAATTTTTACAGCCTATTCAAATGCGATTTAATGAGATTATCTCGGGAGTACGTGCTGAAGTTGCGGTAAAAGTCTTTGGCGATGATTTTGACAAGCTGATTGCACTGGGTAAACAAATGGGAAAAGTCATTGAAAGTGTTCCGGGATCTGCCGATGTGGCCGTAGAGCAAACGACAGGCTTACCCATAATGACTATCCAACCCAAACGTGAAGTTATGGCGAGATATGGACTCAGCATTAATCAATTACAGGAGCTACTGGCGACAGCGTTGGGTGGAACCGTTGCCAATCAATTGTATGAGGGGGATCGTCGCTCTGATATTGTTGTTCGACTAGCAGAAGATATGCGTACTGATGTTGATGCCTTGTCATCGTTACCGGTTATGCTTTCAGATGGTAACTTTGTTCCTCTGGGCGAAGTTGCCGAGCTTCAACTTGACTTGGGCTATAACCAAGTTTATAGGGAAAATGGTAAACGCCGCGTGGTTATTACCGCCAACGTTCGAGGCCGAGACTTGGGGTCGTTTGTTCAAGAAATTCAACGAACCGTGAAACAAAAAGTCGACGTGCCTGCGGGTTATTGGGTTGAGTATGGTGGAACCTATCAGAAACTTCAATCCGCATCACAACGTTTATCCATTGTTGTTCCATTAACATTAATTTTGGTTATAGCTTTGCTTGTGATGGCACTTGGTTCTATTAAAGATGCGGGTATTATTTTTTCAGGCGTACCGCTAGCTTTAACCGGAGGAATCATTGCTTTGTTGTTAAGAGATATTCCCTTTTCAATTTCAGCGGCTGTTGGTTTTATCGCTCTATCCGGTATTGCCGTGCTTAATGGTTTAGTCATGGTTTCGTTTATTCGAGATTTACGTGTACACGGCAAACTATTAGATGAAGCAATAATTGATGGTGCATTAACACGACTACGTCCGGTTTTAATGACAGCGTTAGTTGCAGCACTTGGGTTTATTCCAATGGCACTTAATACCGGTATAGGTTCTGAAGTGCAACGGCCTCTTGCCACTGTGGTCATTGGCGGTATTATTTCATCGACATTGTTAACACTTGTTGTATTACCTGCATTGTATCGATTAGTGCATGCTCGAGAGAGTAATGCATGATAATTGCTTATAAGTACTTTAATATGGAGATAAAAGTCTATTAAAAAGTAATCTCCAATAGATTACTGAATTATAACTTTGATGATTATCTAAAATCCATACAAGCCTTGATATTTACTTTTTTGCTTGCATGGGTTTTAGATATATCTATTTATCATCTAGTGTTAACGGAATAATAAATGCTCTACTACATATTGAAAATTCTCATTACAACAATACTAATAGTCGTTATTTCTGAAATTTCTAAACGAAGTTCACTAGTCGGAGCTATTCTGGCCTCTGTACCTTTAGTGTCGGTTCTTGCCATGATGTGGCTCTATATTGACACTAAAGATATATCAAAAATCAGTGCATTATCATCCAGTATTTTTTGGCTTGTATTACCATCACTAATGTTGTTCTTTACTTTACCCATTTTACTTAAACAAGGCGCTAATTTTTATTTGAGTATCTCGTTATCGATAGTGCTTACCGCTCTGAGTTACTGGCTTATGATATCGGTATTGAATTACTTTGGGGTTAAGTTGTGATAATAGTCTTTAATATAATAATTAGATATGCTTTTAAGTTGATATGAATAAGCCTACCTATATAATTAAATTCCAGCCTAGTAAGGAAATATTTTTTGTCTTGATTACGGCTATGCTTTCAATGCAGTGGTCAATAACCCATATTCATCTAGCTGAACATCATGTCCATAATGACAGTCATCATCAACGTATTATTGAAACACATGCACATCAATCATTCATTCAGAATGACTATTTTATAGATTCGATTCAGCAAATACATGATCACGATGCTAATATTGTTGTACTTGATAACGATTGCAATATACACAAATGGAATAATCTTGGTGATCAATCTTTAGCCTTAACGTCTGTTACTTTCCAATCAAGCTTTATTTTCCAGTCGGATAGCGTTGAGACAGCTGGATTTAATAATTCTAAGCAACGGTATAATGATTATTCCATAATACATCTTCGTGCCCCCCCTAATTTTTCTTAATTAAGTTAGTTAAGATCTAAATTATTTGGACGAATTCGATCGTCTTAAACAACCTATTTAATAGAGGTAGTTATGTTATCTATATTTAAAGAATCACGATGGTTTATCGTGATAGCGACACTGCTTATGGCAAGCCAGGCATTTGGACATGGTATGTCAGAGGCAGAAAAACAAACAATTATCGAGGGAGGCAATCTACGTTATATATGGATTGGTGCCACTCATATGTTATCTGGCTATGACCATTTGGCATTTATATTCGGTATTATCTTTTTTCTTACTCGCTTCAAAGATATTGTCAAATACATTACGGCATTTACTCTGGGGCACAGCATTACGCTCATCTATGCAACCTTTACGGCTATTCAAGTAAATTATTTTTTGATAGATGCAGTTATTGCTTTAAGCGTATGTTATATAGCTTTTGCAAATCTAAAGGGGTTTGAAAAATATTTAAATATAAAAGCTCCGAATATGATGGCCATGATATTTAGTTTGGGTTTAATACACGGGCTTGGCTTATCAACTCGATTACAACAACTCCCATTGAGCGAAGATAATTTATTAATGAATATTATCTCATTCAATCTTGGTATCGAGCTGGGACAAATCTCTGCATTGGCTCTGATGTTGTTTCTTATTGCTGCTTTTCGTAAAAGCCATGCCTTTAAGAGTTTTAGTAAAGCAGCTAATAGTTTTTTAATTATTGCAGGGGGCTATCTTTTTCTGATGCAAATGCATGGTTATGAACATGTTGTTAATGCGGAAGAATTCGTTAGTAATACAGAGCCGTCTCAACTTACGCAAAATAAAGAAACTGCTAAGCTTTCTAGCTGGAAAGATGTTATTACGGTAACCATACCAGCAAGAGGTGATAAAGAGTATAAACTGTATATTGCAAAAGGGGAAACGTTTGAATATTCATGGGAAACCAGTGGGGAAAAACTTTTTTATGACTTTCATGGTGAGCCGGCTGGAGACACAACAGGGTCTTTTAAAACTTTCAAGAAAAGTACAGGAAATTCATCAGCTGGTAAACTAACCGCATCATTTGATGGTACGCACGGTTGGTACTGGAAGAACAGTACATCATCCACTGTTGACATTGTTTTAAAGGTTAATGGTGAATATCAACGTACAGATTCAGACAAAAATCAGCAAATAGATTCTACACAACAAAATAGCAATAAACAGCACGATTCTATATTTTAACTTTAGGAGATTTATATTATGAAATTCAAGGTATTATTATTAGGTTTACTTTTTGGTTTAACATCACTTACAGCAATGGCTGGGAGTGGGCACGATCATGGCCACGGGCATGGCCATTCTCAAGCTTCAATTAACCAAGATGTCGCAGTATTAAAAGCAACAAAAATTGTAAATAATTTAGTTGAAAGAAATACAATTGAAAAAAGCTGGAAAACCATTAAGCTAAATTCAATAGAGAAAAAGGTTTTTAAAGGAAAATCGGAGTGGGTAGCTTCATTTGTAAATAAAAAAGTTACTGATGTGAAAAAACAAAAACTTTATGTATTTTTAACATTAGGCGGCGATTATATTGCGGCTAATTATACTGGGAAATAATTTAGTATAGAAAATCTATGGTAAGTCTATACCTGTGCCAATAAGGAATTGCACAGGTATAGTTTTTTATATTGCTCGACTCAAAAGGCTTATTGTCGCTAAATAGTCAGTTTTATTTTCCAAAATAACTTTTTGAGCCTATAGGTTACTTATTGCTTTATCTGAGTAATCAATATTCCAATGCGCAAGAAATAACCAACTAGTTATATTCTTAACTGGATATATTTTGTATCCCAATCAATATCAATAACCTTTTTAATTGTCTCTGGATGCTTAATTTTTTAGACGAGCTACTGGCTTTAAATTGATGTCAGTGTTCCATTCAATATCTTCACTTAACATTATATTCGATGTTTCGGCTTCTTCATCACTATTAGGGCTCTTTGACACCATGATATATTATATAATGTTTTAAATCTGTAGTGACATTGGTGTATCATCAAGCAATACTTTAGTTGATGAATGACTTATGTTAAAAAAAATCATTATTACTGCCATTGCTGTATCACTTCTGGTCGGTGCAATTATCCTCACCAAGTTGAATCAGTTTTCTGCGATGGGTGAGGCAGCTCAAAATATGGTGATGCCGCCTGAAACAGTGACCGCTATGCAGGTAAATAGCACGCAGTGGGAACAAATCATTTTTGCTACGGCTACTGTAACCGCAGTACAGGGTGTTAAGGTTAGTGCCGAAGTTAGCGGCCGGGTAACACGCATTGGCTTTGAATCGGGTGCTGACGTTAAGGCTGGTAACGTACTGATTCAACTAGATACGGCAAACGAAGATGCGCAGCTTGCTTCTGCTAAAGCTGCAGCGAAACTCGCCAGCACAAACCTGGCACGCACTCGCAAACTCTATAAAAGAAACTTGGCTTCAAAAGGTGACCTTGACAGTGCCGAAGCAACTGTCGAAGAGGCTGCAGCACAGATAAATAACGTGCGTGCCTCCATTGCTAAAAAAACAATTC
>Ga0316207_10004216_pt1 | contig 12642 bp, 5 predicted proteins | sample 6weekpyrite_MG_FD_204943 | JGI IMG/M metagenome (GOLD analysis project Ga0316207, IMG submission 204943) | Microbial mat bacterial communities from mineral coupon in-situ incubated in ocean water Damariscotta River, Maine, United States -... | ecosystem: Environmental > Aquatic > Marine >... | reverse complement strand
ATCAAAATTGGTAATATGCCCTATATCAAATATAGTATTTAATTGATGAGCAAACTTACCGACATAAACTCTATAAGCTGCCACTCCTAAACTAATGCTCGGCTCCCATGACAGACTAAAGACCTGAGTACAATCACTTAAACATTCCACATTTAACCGAACAGTCGCTGTTGACATTTCTCCATCAGCATCAATTAATTGATAGACAAAACTATCTAATCCAAAATAATTAGATTCTGGTGTGAAAACAAGTTTATTACTACTTAACAACTCTAAATTACCATTTTCAGGAAACACTAGAATAGAAAGTTTTGCGGCATCACCAAGACCTTCATCATTTGCAATAACATTAATTGTATTAGCTTGGTGTTGAGAGACAATATATGAGTCTGTTTTAGCATGTGGAGTGTCATTAACGCTTTGCACATTCAAAATGACCTGAGCTGTAGATTCACCGCCGTTCCCATCGCTGATGGTATAGTTAAAAACATCCTGACCATTAAAGTCCTGAGAAGGAATATACTTTAGGACGTCATCATTCACTAATTCAACCACACCGCTCTGTGCTAGACTAAATTCCACTATTTTTAGTTTGTCGTCATCAAGATCCTGATCATTATTCAGCAATCCATTTAGCAGCACAATTTGATCTTCTGACACTGAAACTAAATCATCAACTGCACTTGGTAGCCGATTTTTTTGTTGACTTTCCTCCAGACTCGAACTAGTTGTTGGATTAACTGATTGCAAATTAGAGTCTATTTCTAACTGAGTAAACTCTGGAGCCTGTTCAATATCGATTTTATCTGGGATATCAGTCGAAATTATTGATGACAAATCAGATTCCACACCTGTCTGAATAATCTCTGGATTCCGCTCGAAATCGACTTTGTCTGGAACATCAGTCGAAATTATTGGCGACAAATCAGATTCCACACCTGTCTGAATAATCTTTGGATTCCGCTCGAAATCAACTTTGTCTGTAACATCAGTCGAAATTATTGGCGACAAATCAGATTCCACACCTATCTGAGTAATCTGGGAAGTCTGTTTAGTATCGGTATTATCGGGGATATCTATTGAAATCACCAATGACAAATCGGATTCTACACTTGCCTGATCGATCTCCGAATTCTGTTCAGCACTACTTATGCCTGGAATGTCAGCTGCTAGCAAATTAGATTCTACGTCCGTTTGAGTAAACTCTGAAGCGCGCTCAATCACACTTTTATCCGAAACATCAATTGAGTCAACAGGCGCTAAGTCGGATTGAGGGCCTACCTGAGGGATGTTTGAGGTCTGCTCAAATTCAGTCTTGTCTATAAAGTCACTAGAACTCTCTACTGAAGAATCAACATCGGTTATATGCTGATTATCAGTATTTTCCTTGCAAGCAGTAAGTAATAAAATTAAAACGAAACAAATAAAAGGCACTGTTATAACAAATCCTGAAAAAGATATTCAACGGATCGTCTATCAGCAAGTTATATACCATTATTAAAACACACCTATAATTTTATTTGTAAGCTCTGATTCCACACCCTCCTCATTTACCGCTGAAACAGCAAAATAATACTCACCTTTTTTATCAGCAAGATAGGCAAATTCCACTCCTATTCCCAATTCAAAAACAGAATCTAATTCTTTAGGGCCGCGACCCATATAAACATTATAACCAACTATATTTTCGCTTTGGCTCGCAGCCCAAGTTAGCATAAACTTGCTCGTGCAATTGCTATTACATTCTATTTCTAGCATTACAGAGGCAATAGAAGAATCTCCGTCTTGGTCTGTAATTTTGTATACAAATTCATCTTTTCCAAAATAAGAAATATTGGGGGTGTATGACACCAAGCCATCATCCCTCACCGAAACAACACCATTGGCAGCTTGAGAAATTATCGAAATCTGTACCCTATCCCCGACACCTTCGTCGTTCGCAACAACATCAATGATTTTCATTTGAGACTGATTAACAACAAAATTGTCTGTTTGGGCAACAGGTAAATCGTTAAGGGATCGAATATTAATATTAACTTTCCCTTCAACTTTCCCACCTTTCCCATCCGAAACATAATATAAAAAATTCTCTTTTCCATGAAAATTGGACTTGGGTGAATATCGCAAAATATTACCTTCATAACGCTCTATAACGCCACCTTCGCTACCTTGAGTAAAATTATCAATAAATAAACTATCTCCATCGTCATCCTTATCATTAAACAATAAATCGGTGAGCAATAATGTTGAATCTTCATCTAATTCAATTGTTTCACCAAATACTAATGGCAAAACATTAGAAACCTCAGCTTCTATTGGAGTACTTTTAATTTCATCTAACACTGAAACCTCAGGGACTTCAGAAACTTCAGAAACTTCAGAAACTTCAGAAACCTCAGAAACTTCAGAAACTTCAGAAACTTCAGAAACTTCAGAAACTTCAGAAACTTCAGAAACTTCAGAAACTTCAGAAACTTCAGAAACTTCAGAAACTTCAGAAACTATATTTATTTTTTCATCAGAAGAAAAAGTATTATCTATATTCGAACTATTTTGATACTCATCTATATTAACGTTTCCATCAATTATAGATTCATCGGTATTACTTTCTGAATTTAGGCTCCCGCTCGAACCATCAACCGGCAATTGACAAGCCGCTAGGGATAATACAAAACTACTAATAAAGACTAATCTAGAAATCAATACTGTCATTACAACGCCCACACACTAATTCTTTAGAATAACAGTGGGAAATATCGACACTTCTAAGTCAGAACAGAAGTTGCTCCAAAGGAAAAATATATGAACCAGGTCACATTTTAAAAAAAGTTAATTAGACGAGTTAAAATCATGCAATAAATACAAAAAGTCAATAAAGAAAGGATAGACAACTAAATCATTGATATTAAGTTAAAATGTATGGCTGAGACTCAATCCTAAGCGTAAATAATTATGATTCCACTTATTTGAGTCATTATTATAATTTATAACCGTTCCCTGCTGTTTAACCGAGAATCCAATATTCGTACTTACTAATATTTGATAAATCAAACCCGCTTCAAAGCCAGAACCGAATCCTGTACCACTATCATCATTTACAGAAAAATCTACTGAAGAATACAAGGCACTAATACCAAACCTACCATATGCATATAGCTTTGGTATTAGACTATGATATGCGGCAACACCAACACCTAATCCATGAGTTAAATCTGTAAATGAGCGAGTATTATCAATATCATTGTCATATTGGATTCTTATTAATCGATAACCACCATAAACGCGGATTTTTGGCCTTAATTGATAAGCCAGTACAACATCTCCATCTTGACGACTTGCACTCGCACTATCTGTATCCTCAAAAGTATGCTCACCTAAAACAAACCCACCTGACAAACTCCAATGATGATTAATCATGGTAGATCCACCAATGCCATACAATACTGCGGAGGTTTTTCCATTAATACCAGAGTTCCAACTTTCATATTCCATACGAGCATCAACTGACGATTGAGCTCTAGCTTGAGTTGAGACACACAATCCAATTAAAAAAAGCAATAAATAAAATTTTTTCATCTTTTTTAGAAACGCAAAGCAGGCATTAACGAGGGCTCTTGATTTTGATCTGACAATTTTCTTATAGTCTGAGCCGTTTTTTCAGCTTCTTTAGGCTGAATATTTTTTCCAACAATAACTTCAACTGAATTTTCATCAATTGATAATTTTGCGAACACAAATTCTCCTAGCTCATCACCAGCACCTTGCAAAACTCCAGACTCAGGAGTTTGCTCAACATTGTTTGCGACTGCCTTAATTACATTTGTAGCAATTTCAGATAACGACACATATTTATTCTGGTTTGATCTCAGTTCATTAATTAAAAAATAGGTAAATGGAGAGTGACCTGAACCTCGGTAATCATCATCGACATATTCATTACCTCCAGCCGCTAACACCTGCACACTTTTTTTACTTCCCACCTTCTGATAATAACCATCATTTAATTCATACGGTTTTGGCCCACGGTTACCACCACGTAACAATGATCCACTAAAACAAGAATCAGATATTAATAAAGTATGCTTTGTTTTTTCTCCAATGATATTAATTTCATCTCTAATCGTAGAATTTCGAATAAACGTACTGCTATCATAGCCACGACCATCTGCTGGAATCCAATAACCCCGCTTTTGATTTTCTTCTAAATAACCATGCCCAGCATAATAAACTAATACATTATCATCAGGCTCAACACGATCTGACAATTTCTTAAACGTATCCAGAATTTGTTTGCGATTAGCATCCCTTAATAAGCTAATATCTTCAAATCCATATTGACTTGACAATAGGTCGGCAATAGTTTCTGCATCACGGACTGCTGTCTTCAGGTCATGCCAGACACCTTTTTCATCAATATATTGATTATTCCCGATGATAACTGCTCGATATTTACCCCGCAGGAATGAGCTAGTATCAACTTTGGCAGGTCCGGACCAATTCAAACCTCGTTTATTATTATCGCTTTCAGCACTGACATCTAATATGAAAAACAAGGTTAAGCATGTGATATATATAATCTTTTTACTCATAGCTTACTCAAAATTTAATATTGATTCAATTTCATGCTCTAATTAGCATTATTTTTTATACAATGAATTGTATATAAACTGTACATAGTTTAAAATTATCGACGAAGACACCTAATTACAAGCATAGTCTATCGCATTTATTCATTTATAGGTGTAATCTCCTTAACACTTATAAATAATACATATAATTATACTAAGATCATCAACATCAAAAAACTTGTAGGAACACTATGTTTTTCTCAAAATACAAGACAACCTCATTTTTAATCATAATCACTTTATTATCAGCTTGCGGTGGCGGAATCAGTGATGTCGAAAACTCCCATCCATCACAATTTGCACCAAAAACGGCGCCAGACCTGACTGTCAAACGTAATGAGAATAACCAGCTAATTATTGATTGGCCTGAGCAACAAAATTCACAAGAATACGTCTTATACTTCTCGAGTTCTGAAAACTTTGAGCCTAGTGAAACATTAACCAAAATAGTTAACAAACCACCTTATATTGTTGAGGCTCTTGAAGCTGGAACGAATTACCACGTAAAAATTATTCCTTCTTGGGAAACTAAGACTGGCCCAGAATCTCATGCTGTTGCCCTTGTGGCACCACCGGTAGCACCAAATAATATTTCCATAGAGGGTACATCAACAATCTCATGGGAAAATGACAATGAGTTATTTAATGTTTACTGGTCAAAAAACTCAAACTTTACAATCAATGATGCCGAAGGTTCCATAGCAGGAATAGCAAATAAAAACTTTCAACCTACTAACAATGGCTATCAAAGCGATGATGTTGTTTATTTTATAATTACAGCCGTAAACAATGATGTTGAAAGTGCAGTATCTGACAAAATCCAAATACTTGCATCTGATTTGGCTGATCCAATAGTTTCACCACCTAAAAACCCTAAGGTAACTGTGAGTAATGGTACCTTCACTATGGAATGGGCGTCTGTAGATAGTGCCAGTAATTATAATGTCTATATGGCACAAGATTCTGGTATCACCCAAACCAATACCACTTCACTCACGGGAGGCATGATACACCCTGATGAGCAATCCCCATTTGGACATGGACTAGCTAATGGCAATCGGTATTATCTTGTTGTAACAGCTAAAAATAGTAAAGATGAGGAAAGTATCGAATCCACTGAACTATCTATAAAACCAAAATCAACTACAGCAAATGTTCCTGACAACATATCAATTGAAGCCGATGCTGACCATGTAACAATAAATTGGTCAGCTGTCGATAATGCATTATCTTACAATGTCTATTGGTCAACTACACCCGATGTCACCGCGCAAACAGGAAAACTTGTTCCAGGAGGAAATGACACAACAAACACCAGCGTTATGCATACTGGAATACAAAACGGATTAATGCACTATTATGTAGTAACAGCAATATTAAGTACAGGCGAAAGTGAAGAATCAGCTGAAGTTGGTGCCGTCCCTTATGGATTATTACCTCAGCCAACTAACATCACAACGCAAGAAACCAATAACCAAATTACAATAGGCTGGCCCGATGTTCCGGGTGCTGCACAGTATCATCTTTACATGGCTCTCGATAACAGCTTAACCAAAGATAATGCCGAAACACTCGATGGTGGGATGAAACACACAGTAAGTGTTAACAGCCCATTTATTCACTCAGGCCTAACAAATGAATTGACTTATTACATGCGCTTAACTGCCATAGATAAATTTGGGAAAGAGGGTATTGAGTCTGAGTTAATTGAAGCCACTCCACATAGGCTTCCTGGGTTCCCTGAAGTACGAAATCCTGTGCCGGATCAAACAACCAATGAAGATGATATGTTTAATTTTCAGTTTTCTGAATTGACATTCTTTGATTTTGAAGACGAAACCCTGACATATTCAGCAACACAACACGCACTTACCAACTTACCCGATTGGCTCAGCTTTGATGCTAATACTCGTACGTTTAGTGGCAAAGCATTAAATGACAACGTGGGTTCGATAGATATCGATCTAACTGCAACCGATGACGATGGAAACTCAGCTACCGATACTTTTACACTCGATGTTATCAATATCAATAACACTCCAACTGCTAAACCTATTCCTCCAGAAGTAGCGGTTGTTGGAAGCAATTTTGGTTATCGAATTAATCCAGATACGTTTAATGACATAGATATTGGCGATACACTCTCCATTAGCGCTACTGTTAACAACATTGAACTACCAGCTTGGATAAACTTTGATAGCGAGACACAAATATTTACAGGTATTCCTGCGCTCGGCGATATTGGAGCACTAACTATTGATGTAACTGCGGATGATGGAAATGGAGGTATCGTTACTGAACCATTTCAACTCACTGTACGCAACGCTCTTGATGAGCCATTTGCGACTGATGACGGCCCGATAGATACCAATGAAGGCAAAGCTAAAACCATATCAATATTAGATAATGATTTACAAGCCAATAGTCCGTTGAATCCTGCTTCATTAATCGTGACCAATGAACCATCTAATGGTACAGCCTTCGCAAATTCTGATGGCTCTATAATTTATACTCATGATGGAACTGAAACCACGTCAGATAACTTCACTTATACTATTAAAGATGAAGATGGAAAAATTTCTAATGAAGCTTTTGTAAATATTAATGTTCTACCCGTCAATGATCCACCTGAAATTTCAGGAACACCAATCAATTCAGTAAAAGTTAATGAGCAATATAACTTTGTACCAGAGGCTACTGATCCTGACAATCTTCCAACTGACTTAACATTTAGTTATGATACTTTGCCAAGTTGGGCTAGTTTTGATCCGAATACAGGAGCTTTATCCGGGATTCCTGCTGCAAGTGATTTTCAAACCACAACTACTATTATAATTAGCGTATCAGATGGAAAGCTAACAGATTCTCTTCCCCCGTTTAATATTGCTGTGACTGGTACTCCGCCAAGGGCAAATGATGATTCAGGAGAAATTATCGCAGCAGGAAATTCAGTATTAATTCCAGTGCTAGATAATGATACGCCAAACGCTTCATTAGATCGTTCATCTATCGAAATTACAAAAACGCCCGCCAATGGCACTGCTACACCCGATGGTAACGGTAATATTCTTTATCAAAGTACAGGAACAATAGATAGCAGTGATAGCTTTGGCTACACAGTAAAAGATAATATTGGTTTGGTTTCAAATGAAGCAACTGTAACTATTAGTACAACGTTATGGACTTCAATGGATATTCCAGACACTGCTACTACAGGCATAGCCGGAGTATTTAAAGAAGAAATTCCTGGCACCTATACAGTAAGTGGAGCAGGTGAAGATATTTGGAGCACTGCAGATTCATTTCATTTTGCCTATAAACCCATAGTTGGTGATATTGATATATCTACGCGGGTGACAGAGATAACCAATCCAGCCAAATGGATTAAAGCTGGCATCATGATTCGTGAAACCCTTGATGCAGATTCAAGACATGTAAACCTTTTTGCAACAGATATCTCCCTCGTTCCCGATGACAAACGAGGGATTAACTTACATGGCCGAATCGAAACGAATCAATTGAGCAATAACTTCACGTCCAGATTCAATGGGTCACAAGCGCCTCAATATATCAGGTTAAAACGAAGAGGAAACACTTTCAATGCCTTTGAATCTGTTGACGGTGTGGACTGGCAAATAATTGGAACAATAAATATTCCTATGACTCAAGCTGTGTATGTGGGTTTTGCCATAACTTCAAGACGCACCGACCAATTAAGTACAGCAACTTTTGACAATTTGTCGCTAATTAATAAAGACAATATTTCTCCAACTACCAATGAAATAAAACTAGATTTCAACGAAAATCCGACTTTAAGCAATCTACCTTTGGATGGTCGCGTTAATAATAATAGTCGTTTTTATCGCATAATAGGCCTTACTGCTGAGAACACTTACAATGTAAACATAACATCATCCACGGCTGATGAAGACATGAACTTACAGGTATTTCGTGATCCATGGAGTGATCTTGAATGCCAATCTTTTTTAAGCAACGTAAATTACGATGCCTGCCTAGCAACAGCAAATTCATCTGGCCAACTTTATGTTCGTGTTGATGGCTCGTATACAACATCTCAAACTAACTTTACTTTAGATTTAACATCATGGGAACCAGGAATTGACATTGGTACTCAGACTGAAGGTTATAATTTTGAAACAGACGGAATTTATCCCACAAACGATCAATATATTGTTGCTGGTTCCGGTAAAGATATTTGGGAGACTTCCGATGGCTTCCGTTACCTGTATCAACCAATTTCTGGTGACGTAGAAATAATTGCGCACGTCGCTAGTCAAGTGGCATCATTTGCTTTGGCTAAAGCTGGCGTTATGATCAGGGAATCACTTCAGACAGACGCAAAATTTGTCGATGTGGTGAAAACGCGAGATATTGGTGTACGTTTTCAAATGCGAGATACAACTGGCGGTGTCGCAGGGGGTAAAAATTCCCAGGTAGATAAAACCGCTTATCTCAAGCGCTGGGTACGCCTGGTAAAACGGGGCAATGCCTTTGATGGCTACGAATCTGCTAACGGAACAAAATGGCTATTTTTAGGAACAGCAAATATTCCAGATTTTCAAACTGAAAATTTCCTGGTTGGTTTGGCTGTTACCGCTCACGATGCCAGTGATACTGAGTTCAGCGAAGTTACTTTTGAAAATGTAGAAGTATACAATAGTAGCGGTAAAGCTATTGCGCCAGAAACTTTGACGGGACCAATCGCCAACCCACAAACTACGCCTTTCCATGTAGATACGACCGACAAGTTTTTTAGAATTACAAACTTAACAGCGTCACTAGATTATGAAGTTACTTTGGCTGGCTTGACAGATAATGCTGATATATACGTATACGAAGATGCATTATTTAGCTCAGGGGTTTGCGGCCCTACAGCAGACTCAGATGGCACGCAATCCGAGACATGCTTAGTACCAGCAAATGCTGATGGAGAACTTTTTATTCGTATCAATGGATCATATACAAATAATGGCTCAGATTTCGTATTAACTGTGAAATAAAACTAAGAATATTCTGAAATTCATTTCCAATTTTAGGGATGATGAATTTCAATTTGATAATATCTCAACCCAAAATAAAAAAGTCCTGACGATTTTTATAAACCATCAGGACTTCATTTTTACATTACAAAAAATAATCTACTGTTTTTAAAATACGCCAGAAATTATCCCGGTAAGTTCAGATTCCATATTTTGATCATTAACAGCAGATACCGCAAAAAAGTATTCGCCCTTAACATCCACAATATGATCATAAGCCGTCATATTAGCAAGTTCTACAACCTGATCTAAATTATGAGCTTGAGTACCATAATAAACTTTATATGTTTCAACATTTTCACTAACACTAGGCTCCCAAGATAGTGAGAATACACGCGTACAATTTATCGCACATTCAACATTTAAAGACACAGTGGCAACCGATGCCTCTCCATCTTTATCCGTCACTTGGTAAAGAAACTCATCTTGCCCAACGAAGCCAGACAATGGGGTATAAACAACTCTTCCCTTTTTAGTAAATTTTAATTTACCATTTTCAGGTAAAGAGACAAAAGATATTTCTACTTCTTCACCAATCCCTTCATCATTAGCAAGAATATCAATAAAATGATATTGATCCTGTGATATTGAATAAGAATCTGCTTTAGCAACTGGAATATCATTAACTTCAGATACAGTAATCGTTACAGTACCAATCGCTTCACCACCTCTACCATCAGAAACAAGGTAGTTAAAACTATCGACGCCTGAAAAATTCGCAGCTGGCGTATAACTCAACGTAGTATCATTAACCAATTTCACTACGCCACCATTTACACTTCGCTCAACACCCGCTAGCGTTAATTTATCAGAATCTATATCTGTATCATTATCTAATAAATAATTTAGAGTAACACTCTCATCTTCTAGCATTGTAATAGATTCACCAATCACTTCAGGTAGGTCATTTACTTCCTGTATTAATACATTAACTGTTGCAACCACAGATGAACCCTTATTATCTGAAACTGCATAAGTGAAAGAATCACGACCATGATAGTTTGACTTTGGCAAATACTTTAAGACATTGTTTTCTTGCAACGTCACTAATCCACCATTAGCCCCTTGACTAAAGTCTTCTATAGTTAGCTGATCACCATCCTGATCAACATCATTTTCTATTAAGCCTGCTAAGAATATCGCTTCATCTTCGAGAATAGTAATTTCCTCACCAGATACTTGAGGCATATCATTAATTGCATCGACAACAATATTAACAATCGCTGTTACATTACCCCCACGACCATCTGAAACAACATAAGCAAAACTATCTGATCCATTAAAATTTTCAACAGGCGTGTATTTAAGTACATTGTTACTAATCAATTCAATTGATCCGCCATTTACACTATGCTGACTAAAATCTAAAATATTTAATTCATCAGCGTCTTTATCAGAATCATTAGCAAGTAAATCACTTAACACAATCGATTGATCTTCTAGAACAACAACATTTTCACCCACTACGCTAGGGAGATTATTCTTAACAGGCTCATCTTCAACTGGACTGTCATCAATTGGATTATCTACAACTAGATCACCTTTAACTGGATCATCTACAGCTTCGTCACCTTCAACCGAGCCATCTATGACTTGATCATCTATTACCGGATAACTAACTAAAGGAAGAATTTCTTGATCAACAATCTCATCATCTTCAGTCAATACGACACTGTCTATAGAACTTTCAAATTCATCTTGATCAGTTTGTTCAATAGTATTTCTATTTTCTTCTTCATATGTATCAAGTTCTTCATCAATAAAAGAATCAGACTCTAATGCAGAAACCGTTTCAACATTATCGTCATTTTGAGTAGGAGAAGAATTATTTCCTTCGTCTTTACAACCACTTAAAATCAATAGAATTAAAAGAATAAATAAAAAATTACAACGTACTACATTCATCTTGACTCTCCAGCTCAATACATACTGGAGAATCTATCGGTGTTTTATAATTTTTAAGCTTGTGAGAGATCACGAAAAAAATTTGATCAAATTCACATTATTAATAATAAAATTAAGCAAAATTTACAAACTAATTCGCTGTTATGCAAAAAAGGAAGGCACAATCAATAAGTTGGCCTAAAAAATAAGGCTTCGGTACAATTAATGGTCAAAGTAAATAAAAAGAGTAAATAACACCAAATATTAATCTGAAAAAACAATGCGATCATATATTGATCTAATTAAATATTTGTATGCAATTAAGGTACGTCCAGGGAGTTCTCAAACACAGTGTTTTATTTTTACGACAAATATTACTACTTTAAAAACAACTAGTTAAATAAATTATTATCGAGTCGATCTTACAGAAAGAGGAATAATTTTCCCAAATTGTTAAGTAATACACAGCAGCCGACAGCTTTCCAAAACGAACTGCTCTAAATTGATCTGTGAAACTGAATCTGCCTAACACAATATATTGAATAAACCAGCATATTTATAAGCATTGTAGGTACTTAATCGACAAAGGCAAAAACAAAAATACAACCTTATATCAATAGCTTACAATACTCTTTCTATTCAACCAAACGATCTTAAATTTGATATTAGTCAGCACCAATATCACCACAAGCAAATTCTTAATTGACTATTGGCATATTATTGGCTTAAATCGTCTTTGCGAGCTAAAACCAAAACCAATTTTCAAATATAAAAAGCAATATTGTATGATGTCACTATTGATAAAAATTAACTAACTATCTGATTTGCTAAATAATTATAAACAAAGTAAAAAACAATAAAAATAAACGAATACTTTAATATTTAAAGTGTAATTCATACTGAACAAATAATAATGCACACTGTAATATTAAATAAACAAATGAACAATAAAGTCTTTAAGTACATTTAAATTACTGCCGATATTATTTTTGACAAAATGCAAATTGATTTATGTGAAATACCTCTAAGACATGCATGTCAAATACGCATATCATACAAAACTATTGTGG
>Ga0316207_10004215_pt1 | contig 12643 bp, 12 predicted proteins | sample 6weekpyrite_MG_FD_204943 | JGI IMG/M metagenome (GOLD analysis project Ga0316207, IMG submission 204943) | Microbial mat bacterial communities from mineral coupon in-situ incubated in ocean water Damariscotta River, Maine, United States -... | ecosystem: Environmental > Aquatic > Marine >... | reverse complement strand
AAATGCCGGACACATGTCCGGCGTTTTTGTTTTAAAACAATGATCTCTAGCTTAACTGAACTATAATTACAGCATTCTAAAAAACCGCTTTATAACGAACGAATTTAACATCTACGGTTTAGAACCGGGTATATTAATTTCATGGCCGAACAGAAAGTTATCTTTAATGGTATAGCCCCACCTGACAAGGTTTTTGTTCGTTCGGTAAAAGGTGCGTTTCGTAATTTTAAAACCGCGATGCTGGTGCTTGCCTATGGCGTTTATTTTTTGTTGCCTTGGCTGCAGTGGGACAGAATTACAGGTCCGGATCAGGCGGTGTTATTTGATCTCGATGCCCGTCTTTTTTATCTCTTCGGTTTAACCATGCATCCTCAGGATGTGGTCTGGTTGACTGGTTTCCTGATTATCGCGGCTTACCTGCTGTTTTTTGTCACTGGTGTGCTCGGTCGTGTCTGGTGTGGTTATTTCTGTTTTCATACATTGTGGTTAGATACCTTCACTTTTATTGAACGACTGGTTCAGGGTGAACGTCCGGCTCGTATTCGATTAAGCAAACAGGCATGGAATGCTGAAAAAATTGTTAAGATTGCGGTTACATTCCTGCTGTATTTAGTCGTCGCATTTATTACTGGATTTACCTTTATTCTGTACTGGGGTTATGCGCCGGACATGTTTGTGGGTTTCTTCACGCTTGAGTTAGACACAGCGGCATATATTACGGTTGCGATTCTGACCGGCTCAACCTTCATGCTCGCGGGTTTTGCTCGTGAACAGGTCTGTAAAGCGGTTTGTCCTTATGCACGTTTCCAGGCCGCGATGTTTGACCGTGATACCTTAATTATTGCCTACGATGAAAAACGTGGTGAAGCAGAAAAAGGTCGCGCCAAAGCAGCAAAACAAAACAAAACAAAAGAACAGCGTCATCATAATGGTGTGGGTGACTGTATTGACTGCGGGCTTTGTGTACAGGTTTGCCCAACCGGTATAGATATTCGCGACGGTTTACAAAACGAATGTATTTCCTGTGGTTTGTGTATTGATGCCTGTAACCAGATTATGGGAAATCTGGGTTGGCCTAAAGGCTTGATCAGGTATACATCCGAGCGTGAAGTGACGATGGGGATCCGACCAAAATATTTTAAGCCAAAAAATATTGGTTACGCCCTGGCATTTTTAGGTGGCGCGTTCTGGTTGGGCTGGAATATGGCTAATCAGGATCCGATGGATATGTCGGTGCGCAAAGTTCGTAAGCCGATGTATGTACAATTATCCGATGGTCGTTATCAGAACAGTTATGAATTAAAGGTCAATAACAAAACTGAAAACACCGTAGATATAGGTTTGGTGATCGAAGGCTTAAAAAATGCCGAGGTTGACCTCGGGCGTTTAAAGAGCCTGGTGTTAAAACCTGAGCAGACCTTAACGATTTTAATCCGTATTAAACATGCGGCAATACGACATTCTAATGGGCAGCAGCCGTTTGAATTTGTGCTGGTGCCAAAAAATATTGTTTTTGATCCGATCAGAGACAATGCGTTATTTTATACCCCTAAACAGAACTAGAGACGAGAAATAGATGCCCGGTTTATTAACTTCATTAGGTACAGGTACAGCGTTAGCGATTATCAGCTTTCTAGTGTTTTACAATATGCTGAACTGGAATGCCAAGCGTTCTGGTTTTACATCAGCATTGTTAGTGATCGGACTTTATATTCCGCTGGCTATTCTTTTCTGGCCTGGTGGTGATGTGTTTTCGATCCACCTGGCAATTTTTGGTGTTGTGCCTTACATGCTTGGTATTGTTGCGCATTATCGCGAGCAGGCACTGAGTAAAGATGAGCGCAAAAACTGGTTCCACTGGATACCGGCTCTGTTTGTTGTTTTCTTTATCGTTGTAGTCACCGTCAATATGACACTGGTAACCTTATCTACTAGTGGTATGTCGTCGGATATGCTGCAGTGGTTATTACCAAAACAGAAAGGTGCTGAACTCACCTCGCAGTTTCCCGGTGTGATCTCACACGACTACCAGGAAAAAGAGTCGCTTTATAATGAATATCTTGCGCGCTTAGAAAAACAGAAAAAACGTGGCTGGCAAATTAAGCAGGGCTGGCTGGTCTCACCGGAGCAGAATAAGCCGGCTGTTTTCCAGCTTGAAGCGCGAGATAAAGATGGTCATATCATTTCCGGTTTAAATGCATCGTTACAGTTTTTACGGCCATCTAATTTTAAGCATGATAAAAACTTTGTTATGCATGAAGTATTAGATGGGGTGTACCAGCAATCGGTAACGTTTGAACTGCCGGGTAACTGGGATGTAATCATTCTGCTGACTAGGGGTGATGATGTGCATGAGATTCGTGGCGATACGTTTGTTAAAGACGCGTCTAAATAAGCGGCTTAAAATATAACTACATAACACTAACAGATGTCGTCAGATAATAAATCAAGCAGTTGTTTTCATTGTGGCTTGCCAGTGCCGCCCGGCACGCATTACTCGGTAGAAATTGAACAAGAGCAGCAGCCCATGTGCTGTCCGGGTTGTGAAGCGGTGGCGCAGGCTATTGTTGATAATAATCTAACCTCTTTTTATAAACACCGTACCGATAAAAACAGAACCGCCGGTGAACTGGTGCCAGAAGAGTTAATGCGGCTGGATTTATACGATAAGCCGCAGTTACAAAAATCTTTTGTGCGTGAAGATGAGGGTGACGTAAAAGAAGCTTCACTGATGCTCGAGGGAATTGTCTGCGCTGCCTGTGTCTGGTTGAATGAAAACTATGTGTCATCATTACCAGGCGTTATCGAGTTCCGGGTTAACTATTCTACTCATCGTGCGCAATTAAAATGGCACGATGATGAAATCAATTTAAGTGAAATTTTAAAATCAATCGAAGCGATTGGTTATCACGCGCATCCGTTTGATCCGAGTCGCCAGGAATCGATTCACAAAAAAGAAAAACAAAAAGCGGTCAGGCGTTTGCTTGTCGCCGGTCTCGGCATGATGCAAGTGATGATGGTTGCGATTGCCTTATATGCCGGTGAATATTCAATTATGGACGCCGACATTCGCGAGTTCTTGCGCTGGGTGAGTTTAGGTTTTGCGATTCCCGTTATGTTTTATTCTGCACAACCGTTTTTCAAATCAGCCTGGGGTGATTTAAAACGCAAAAGGCTGGGTATGGATGTGCCGGTATCACTGGCGATGGGCGGCGCGTTTACTGCCAGTTTATGGGCGACCATTACCGGTGTCGGTGAAGTTTATTATGATTCGGTAACGATGTTTGTTTTCTTTTTATTATCCGGTCGTTATCTCGAACTCATTGCACGACACAAAGCCGGTCGTGCAGCAGAAGAACTGGTCAAGCTGGTGCCAGCTACCGCTACACGTATTACTGCTGATGGTGAACATGAAGTGGTGACGACCAGTGAACTGGAAAAAGATGACCAGCTATTAGTCAAGCCAGGCGAAGTTATCCCGGCTGATGGTGAAGTTGTAAGTGGAATCAGTAGTGTTGATGAGAGTTTACTCACCGGTGAAAGTTTACCGCGTAGTCATGAAAAAGGTGATGAAGTTGTTGGCGGTACGTTAAATATTGAAAGCCCGTTAACGGTCCGTGTGACACGTGTTGGAGAAGATAGTTTTTTATCGTCCGTGATGCGACTGCTTGATCGTGCCACCAGCGAAAAACCAAGCCTGACTCGCGCAGTGGATAAAATTGCCGGCTGGTTTATTGCTGTTTTATTATTGATTGCGACCGGTGTGGCGTTTTACTGGGGACAACAGGATCCTGCGCACGCATTTCAGATTACCTTATCGGTACTCGTCGTCACATGTCCGTGCGCATTGTCACTGGCGACACCAGCTGCACTCACGGCTGCTACCGGGCGCTTAACTGAAATCGGTTTGCTGACTACGCGTGGTCATGCGCTGGAAACGCTGGCGGCGGCCTCGCATATTATTTTTGATAAAACCGGTACGCTGACTTATGGGCAGTTGATTGCTGAAAGAGTAGAGTTACTTCAACAGCGCGTATCCGAGTCAGAAATACGCACGCTGGTAAGTAGTATTGAACAAACTTCTGAGCACCCAATTGCTCGTGCGCTAGCTACCCTGAGTGATGACAAGCTGGCGATTAGTGAAGTCGTTGCTGAACCGGGGCAGGGAATTGAGGCGGTTTATAACAACGGCAGAATCCGTATCGGTAAAGTCGACTTTGTTGCAGCAATCAGTACCGACAATGACAGTACTGAATTACCATCAGGTGATGCTAAGAGTGTTGTTTTTGTTGGTGATGAAACTGGCTTGCTGGCTCGCATTCATATTCAGGATAAATTGCGTGTCGAAGCCGCTGAAACCATCGCACAGTTACAGTCGATGGGTATCAAGATTGTCTTGCTCAGTGGTGATCAGCAGAGCGTGGTTGATCATGTCGCAAAAGAGCTGGGTGTTGATGAGGCGAAAGGTGAATGCCTGCCCGATGATAAATTATCGATGCTGCAGCAGCTACAACAACAAGGACATGTGGTGGCGATGGTCGGTGATGGGGTTAATGATGCGCCGGTGCTGGCAGCCTCACAGGTGTCACTGGCGATGGGTGGGGGCACACAATTGGCGCATGCCAGTGCCGATATGGTGTTATTGTCGGAAAACTTGAAACACCTGGTCTCGGGTGTGACGATGGCACGCCGAACACTGCAGATTATTCGCCAGAACTTTGCCTGGGCCATAGGCTATAATTTACTCGCTGTGCCGCTGGCGGCGATGGGTCTGATTGCACCGTGGATGGCCGCGATTGGTATGTCATTGAGTTCGCTGGTGGTCGTGCTGAATGCACTGCGACTGAGAAAAGTGAGCTAGAGAAAATAGAGTTGGTTTTTGATGAAAATTTTGTATTTACTGATACCGCTAGGCTTCGTCGTCATGGGTGTGGCCTTATGGGCGATTATCTGGGCGGTTAAAAATGGTCAGTTCGAAGACCTGGAAGGGCCTGCACACCGTATTTTGATGGATGATGATGACCCGATGGTGCCGGGCTATGGGCAGACAGATAAAGACCAGAATAAAGATTCAACGAGTGACGACGACTTGAAGAAATCGTCATAATAGATTAACATTTGCTGATATTCTTAATGAGGTGATGTATGTTTTCATTTTACGAAGGTTTACCGCTGACAATCGTTTTCGCGATTGTAGCAATCTCGTGGGCTAGCTTCTTATCTGTGGTATTTTCTTAAGATAAGGCAAGGTTCCAGCGTAAAAAAGCAGCCCAATGGCTGCTTTTTTTGTGCCTGAAAAAATCTCTAAAATCGACAGAAACTTCGGACTGCGGATTGTCTGCATGCCGGCCTATGGTCTATGATATAAAAACCGGATGAGAGTTAAAAAGAAGTGAAGTAACTATGATAATGCTATTACAACTTGATGGTGATGTAGTCATCAATAAGTTTAAAATTACGGAGAATAAAACCCTGATAGGGCGCCGTGTTGAGTGTGATATCACGATAGACGATATTTCGGTCAGCGGCGAACACGCCAGCCTGGAACGGGAAAGTAGTGTTGAGTATGAAGGTGAGTTTAACTATTACATTCATGACCTGGGTAGCACCAATGGTACCTTTGTTAATGATGTAGAAGCCAACCGCCAGCGTTTAAAGCACAATGACATCATTCGCATCGGCTGGGTTAATTTCAAGTTTTACGATGAAGCCAAGGATGAGGCTTTAGAGAAAACCAGCAAAATCAAGAAAAGCTGGATTCCCGGAGTGTTTTACAGCAAGTAAAACCTCGGGTTGGGTCGAATTATTGCGATCGGAAAATTTTGGGGCATAGTACTGGAGGTGTGAAATGGCTAACCAGGTGCTCTTAAACCAAGAACTGATTCAATGCGAAATCTGTCTGACAGAAATCCCTGCAACTGACGCTGAAACGATAGAAACGGCTGATTATGTTGCTCATTTCTGCGGGCTTGAATGTTATCAGCAATGGCATGATAGTCAGAAGCGGTTGCAATCGGAGAAGATAGATTAAGAATTAATTTATTTAATAGATAAAAAAAGGCGCTCAATTGAGCGCCTTTTTTGCTTACTTACTTAGGCCAGATCAGGCTTCAATCATGCCGCTGCGTAGTTTCTTAATCGCATTGGCTTCTAACTGGCGGATACGCTCAGCAGACACATCATATTTAGCCGCTAAGTCTTGCAGTGTTGTTTTATCTTCATTCAGCCAGCGTTGTTGCAGAATGTCCTTGCTACGATCGTCCAGCGTTTCCAGCGAGCTGCTTAACTGTTGCAGTTGGTTCTGTTGCCAGTCATCCGATTCAGCCGCTCTGGCTGGATCCATACCCTGGTTAGCCAGGTAAGTCGATGGTGCCAGATGAGTATCTTCGCTGTCATCACCGGCAGGGGCATCAAACGCAACATCGTAATTATTTAAACGTGCTTCCATTTCCAGCACGGTTTCTGGTTTTACGCCAAGATCTTTTGCTACACCTTTAACTTCTTCATTATTGAACCAGCCCAGGCGTTTTTTAGATGAGCGTAATTTAAAAAACAGTTTACGCTGTGGCTTGGTGGTCGCAATTTTAACAATGCGCCAGTTACGAATCACAAATTCGTGAATTTCAGCACGAATCCAGTGCACAGCAAACGACACCAGGCGAACCTTGTGTGAGCTGTCGAAACGCTTAACCGCTTTCATCAGGCCGATATTGCCTTCCTGAATCAGGTCAGACAGGGGTAATCCATAGCCGCTATAGCCGCGCGCGATACGAACCACAAAACGCAGGTTTGATAAAACCAGTTTCTGTGCCGCTTCAAGGTCACCTTGCTTCTGCAGTTGGTCGCTTAATGCGCTTTCTTCTTCGGCAGTTAACATAGGAATATTGTTGATATCGCGGAAATAGCTATCAAGGTCGTTTGATACGACGGGTAAAGCTGTTTTTGCAGGTATCAATGCAGTACTCATTGTTATCTCTCCAGTAAAACTTTGGTCATAGTTTAGCACTCTTAATTATAGAGTGCTAATTCTTTAAAAAGTTCCGACCAATGGAGTTTTTATAATAAAAACAATGGGGTTATTTAACCTGGCAGCATTGCTTGAGGTGGATGAGGTTGCTCATACGGGCAATAAGCAGGTTCTCAAGTAGCGGTTTTTCAATAATGTCATTAGCGCCAGCGGAAAGGATATTCTGAATGTGCTCAGTGCGGTCGGCATTGGCCGAAGTCGCCGCTAGAATCGGGAAAATATCCGGGGTTAAACCGAGGCCAAAACGGATTTCTCGGATCAGGTCATCACCGCTCATCAGACCTTCAAGCTGGATGTCAGTGAGCATGATGTCGAAGGGTTTGATTTTGTTGGTTATGTCCTGAGCGTGTGACAGCATCGATAAGGCATCAGCAGCATTGGTGACGTGCAGGTAGGTGTAGCCATTGGTTTCAAACATGCTGGTGACAACACGGGTGACGGTTGGACTGTCTTCTACCAGTAGCACGTGGCTTTCTGTTGCTTTGTTCCACAAGCGCATCGACAGGTAGGATTGAATGTATTCGACCAGGTGGTCATTGCCCTTGGATTTATCAAAATATCCATTGATATGCGTCGAAGCGGTCTGGTTTTCTATATTCTGGATAAAATCACCCGACATCATAATGATCGGGGTTGACGAGTTGCCGCATTCGACACGGAATTTTTCGGCAAATTCCTGACCCTGCATATCCGGCAGGCTCATCGCGGTAATGATCAGGTCGAAATCATTAGCATGACACTGCTCGACGGCACTGGCAGCTGAGTCATAACCGGTAACCGAGGCGCTATCGCATCTAGATTTAATGGCTTTGGTAATAATAGCGCGACTCGCTTTTGAGCCATCAATCAATAGTATTTTACATTCAGCCATTGCTCATTATTCCTTCAAAATCAACTTGGTTCGATTTTACTTAGTTGCCGTCCTACGGCCAGCCACGAGCCGCCGAGACTGAGCAGGCAACTGATCAGTACCAGTATCATCGTATTATCAAAGCTTAAACCAATCAGCTCGAAATTACTGTCGTAAAGCCCCGCCAGCTTGTGCACCGGCTGTTCCAGCAGGTTGATGGCGACATTGGTTAGAATAAGCGCCAGCAGGCTACCGGTCAGTCCATACCATAAGCCGGTATAGAGAAACGGTCGGCGGATAAAGGCATTGGTCGCGCCGATCAGCTTGGTGACAATGATTTCTTCTTTACGATTCTGGATATCCAGGCGGATCGTGTTACCGACGGTAAACAGCACTGCGATGCCGAGTAATATGCTCACCACCCAGATTGCTCGATTGGCGATATCAAGCATGGTGTAGAGTCGTTTCACCCATTCAAGATCGAGCTGGGCGATATCCACTTCCGGCAGCGCTTTCATTTCTTTAAGTAACTGTGAAACTGAAATTGGATTGATCGTGTTCACCACCGGCTGAATCACAATCACCGCCGGCAGCGGGTTTTTATCCAGAGAATTGAGTACATCTCCAAAGCCGGAAATGCGGATAAAATCATCCAGCGCTTCTTCTGGGGTAATCACCTTGATGTTATCGATGTCTTTACGCAAATTCAGTCGTTGAGCCAGTCGTTCGACTTTACGCTCACTGATGTCAGCTTTTAAAAACAGCGACATTTGTGCCGAACTGTCCCAATCAGCGCTGATCTGGTTGAGATTGTGCAATAACAGGTAAAGGCCACTAGGTAACGCCAGGGCGATCGCTATCACCGCAATTGTCATCAGGCTGGCGATGGGGCGGCGTGTTAACTCACCGAGGCTGCTAATAAATACACGGGCATGGTGTAACAGGTAAGCTTTAAAAAGCGAGTTACGTTGTGGTAGGACACCACGCTTTTGTTCGGCAGGTTTTGCCATCAGCTTGCGACTCCCAGTGCCAGATCGTTGCGCACCAGCTGGCCATCATCGAGAGAAATCACCGGGTAACCCATTTCATCAATCAGGTTTAGGTCATGGCTGGCGATCATTACCGATACGCCGACCTGGTTAAAGCGCTCAAACAGCTGCATGATTTCTTTTGATAATTCCGGGTCGAGGTTACCCGTCGGCTCGTCAGCCAGAAGCAGTCCCGGCTTATGAACAATGGCGCGGGCAATACCAACGCGCTGTTGTTCCCCGCCAGACAGGGTAATCGGCATGGCTTTTTCTTTGTTAAGTAAATCCACCTGATCCAGTGCAGCACGCACGCGCTTGCTGACTTCCTGATGACGGTAGCCAGCAATAATCAAAGGCAAGGCCACATTCTGGTAAACATTACGATCGAACAGTAATTGATGGTTCTGGAAAATAATGCCGATATTGCGGCGAATATACGGGATTTTGCCTTTGCCGATATTATTCAGGTTGACACCATCGAGGAAAATCTGCCCGCGGCTGGGACGTTCAATCAGTGAAATCAGCTTCAACATAGTTGATTTGCCGGCGCCGGAATGGCCGGTTAAATACGCCATCTGCCCGCGTTGCAGGTGATAGCTGACGCCTAGAAGTGCTTCAAAACCGCCGGGATATTGCTTGCTGACATTGTCAAAACGGATCATGTATTCCCCATCAGGTCCGTGGTGTTCGATCTAGTTATTATTGGCTTAGTTTGCCATAAATGGGTGAGGGTTTCATAGTTTGTGACTTTTGTTTGTTGGTGAGTGGTGTTTCTTAATTTTTTGGAATCCTTCAAACAGACTGTTTCGCCTTCAAGGCGACTCATTTTTCTTTAGTATTGTTAAGTCCTTTTAACATTGCCGGTATTATTCGGCTGTCGCCTCACCCTTCGGGTCGCCTAAAGAGTAGGCGTTCAAATTACAAAGCGAATTTGTCGCATCGGCGGGCGAGTTCATTTTCTTTGCTTGTACAAAGAAAACGAACCAAAAGCCAAGAAAATAGAATCATGGCACCCCATTCACAAGCTCTCATTGAAAAGCAATGAGAGTACCCTCGTTAGTCGCGCCTTTTGTGGCTGCTGCGGAACTCGCGAATAATAAAGCTATTCGCTCAGACATCCTCGCAGAAAGCTCCTACAAAATGTACTCTTTCCTCGGCTTGCTCAAGGGGGCCCGGAAATTCAAAAACAAAGGCAAGGTCAAAAACTAAAAGCATTCTTGGTTTAGATTTTGACGTTTATCCCCATTTACACCAGCCGAAGGCATTGGTCTGGCTGGCGAGGCTTTCTGCGAGGATGTCTGAGCGTGTTTCCTACGCGAGTTCCGCAGCAGCGACAGACTGAGCGATGACTGAGGGAACCTGTGTTTTTTTGCAGGCTGGTTTAAGGGTCGGCATTCTTTTGCTTACTTTTCTGTTGCTGTAGACAGAAAAGTGAGTCGCCTTGAAGGCGAAACAGTCTGTTTGAAGGATTGAAAACTAATAAAGAAAAATGAGGATGCAGATAGAGAAAACTAAAACCTAATCCGGCTCATGATCCAACAATGCATAAACAAACTCCTCCGCATTGAATTCCCGCAAATCCTCAATCCCTTCACCTACCCCAATAAACCGAATTGGCAGACCAAGTTTCTGTGAAACCGCGAGCAGAATACCGCCCTTGGCGGTGCCGTCGAGTTTTGTCACGGTGAGACCAGTGACATTCATCGCCTGGTGAAACTGTTCAGCCTGGATCAAACCGTTCTGACCGAAACCTGCGTCCATTACCAGCATAACTTCATGCGGGGCGGAGTCATCGAGTTTACCCATTACGCGTCGGATTTTAATCAGCTCTTCCATCAGGTTGTCCTGCGTGTGCAGGCGTCCGGCAGTGTCGGCAATGACGACATCAATGTTTTTGGCCTGGGCGGATTGCACCGCGTCAAAAATAACCGAGGCAGAATCCGCGCCGGTGCCCTGAGCGATTACCGGTACATCATTACGCTCGCCCCAGGTTTTTAGTTGTTCTACAGCGGCGGCACGGAAAGTGTCACCGGCGGCGAGCATGACTGACTTGCCTTCATTCTGTAAACGTTTGGCCAGTTTACCAATCGTCGTGGTTTTGCCGGCACCGTTAATTCCCACTACTAAGATTACAAACGGGGCTTTAGTGTTGGTGTTAAGCGGTTGCTCAGCCGGTTTTAACATCTCGATCATGTCTTCGCACAGGCACTCCATCAGCGTTTCGGCAGAGCCCATTTCTTTGCGTGAGACGCGTTTGGTTAAATCGGTAATGATTTTCTGTGTTACATCCATGCCGACATCGGCAGTCAGCAGGCGGGTTTCGATTTCTTCGAGTACGTCGTCATCGATGGTTTTCGAACCGAGCAGGACATCGGCCAGGCCATCGGTGAAGCTGCGGCGTGATTTTTTAATTGAGTCGCGCAGCGTTTTTTGCTCGGGCGCGGTCTCGGTGCTTTCTGCTTTTTTCTTGCGTTTTAGAAATCCAAACATGAACTGTAATGCCTACCTGTGATCCCATGGGATCAGCCAGGGGATCAGTAACAGAATTTAAGAGATCACGGATTTTACAGCAGTTTGAGGCCTTTAAATAGCCGATTTAGTGATTGTTGCTACAAATTTGATATCGATCAGCTAGCGCTAAATACTGATGTTTGCTCTGAATTTTTCAACAAATCCCTGTATTATTCTTCTGAACTCGGACGAGCGTTTCGAGTCTATACGCTAGTTAGTTTAATCTTGGGGTTTCTATGCGATCTATTGCGCGATTATTAGCGATTGCGGCGGGCGTTATTGCCTTTGTCGGCGCTTATATTTTTTTACAGCAACCGGCTCCGAAAGAACCGGTGTTACTGTCATCTAATCATCTTGTCACGGTCTACCAGCTTGAAAACGGCATGAAGGTGCTGGTTCAGGAAGATAACCGCTCAAATGTTGTGGTCTCACAGGTCTGGTACAAGGTCGGTGCCAGTTATGAGCCTGAAGGCAAAACCGGCATGTCACATGTGCTTGAGCATATGATGTTCAAAGGCACGCCCGATTATCCATCCGGTGAATTCTCAGAAATCATTGCGCTTAACGGTGGTCGCGAAAACGCCTTTACCAGTAAAGATTACACCGCCTATTTCCAGCGCATTGCCAGCGATCGTTTAGAGATGTGTTTAGAGCTTGAAGCCGATCGTATGCAGAACCTGATTCTGGATGAAGAAGAATTTAAAAAAGAAATCGAGGTGGTAAAAGAAGAACGACGTCTGCGCACTGAAGATAAACCAACTTCGTTAACCTACGAGCGTTTTAATGCTGAGGCATTTAAAACCGGCGGCTACCATCACCCGATTATTGGCTGGATGGATGACCTCGATAACATGACCGTTAACGATATGCGCGACTGGTACCAGAAATGGTATACACCAAATAATGCGACGTTGATCGTTAGTGGTGATGTAAAAGCCGATGAAGTGGTTGCACTGGCGAATAAATATTTCGGCACGATGAAACCTCGCCCGGTACCTGAGATGCAGATAAAGCCGGTGCTTGAGCAAACCGAAGCGCGTTCAATTGAGGTCTCATTGCCAGCGCAGGTGCCTTATATTTTGTTAGGTTATAAAGTACCGAGTTTGTTGCAGGCTAAAACACCAGAGCTGGAAGCTGATGTTTATGCGCTGGAAGTATTATCCGGATTACTCGATGGTGGTAACAGCACACGGCTGTCTAAAAACCTGATGCGAGGTCGTGAAATTG
>Ga0316207_10004214_pt1 | contig 12646 bp, 14 predicted proteins | sample 6weekpyrite_MG_FD_204943 | JGI IMG/M metagenome (GOLD analysis project Ga0316207, IMG submission 204943) | Microbial mat bacterial communities from mineral coupon in-situ incubated in ocean water Damariscotta River, Maine, United States -... | ecosystem: Environmental > Aquatic > Marine >... | reverse complement strand
CCTGTTCTTTAGCTTCTGGCCTGACATCAAAAGCAGAGACGACAGCACCCATTCTTTTTGCTGTTGCTATTGCTTGTAAGCCTGCTACTCCAGCGCCAAGAATTAATATATTTGCGGGTTTGATAGTACCTGCAGCGGTCATCATCATGGGTACAACTTTGTTTAGCTCTGATATTGCATCAACAACTGCTTTATAACCAGCTATATTGCTTTGCGATGATAATACATCCATTGATTGGGCGCGTGATATTCTTGGTAGTAGCTCCAAGCTTAAAGTAGAAAATTTACACTCAGAGAATTTTTCTAAATCACCATCATTTTTATGGGGGTCCAGCATGCCTATTATAGTGGCGCCATGAGGCAATATTTCATATAATTTATTTTTGGTATTAAGTTGCTGTGATGGTGAGTTAACACAGAATATTATATCTGCATCTTTTGCTAAAGATTGAGTGCTTTTTATAATTTTAGCTCCCTTGTCTTTATAATCGTCATCAGAAAATAATGATGCAGAGCCTGCATCTGATTCTATGCATATTTCTATACCTAGTGAAGTTACTCGTTCTACAATTTCCGGAGTTATTGCAACACGATTCTCTCCAATTGTTCTTTCTTTAAAAACTGCTATTTTCATTATTTAAATGTTTTTTGAATTAAAATGATTATTCTTTATCTGTGTAATATACTAAAAGCTTCAGTCTTTGTAATGTTATCAGTAGAATATTTATTTTTTATATTTGTGATTAAAATTTATCTGTTACATAAAAAGCAAAATAATGTATAATACAGGTTGTATTCTTGATTATTTGCAAAAATGGTAATCCAATGAATCAGAGTGAAAAAAGTCACCTTGTTGATATTCATGTTGGTGAGCAACTTAGAAAAAGACGAAAACACCTTCGTTTAAGTCAATCGGCTTTAGGTAAAATGGTTGGACTTTCCCTTCAGCAAATTCAAAAATATGAGTTGGGTACAAATAGAATATCTGCTGGAAAATTATATGAGTTCTCAATTATTTTGAGGACATCTGTAGCATATTTTTATGAAGGAATAAAAATTGAGGATTCCAGTATTTGTGATGGAAGCGAGAATATACCAGTTGTTAGAACAGTTCCTTTAACAATTCTTATTGGTGAAAATTGTTCTGAAGATGAACTGGACTTAAAGAAGTCAATTGAACACTCGGCTATTAAGACAAATACTATAGTTGTTCACGATGGTAATGAGTTGTTGCAGCTTTTACATAACTGCTTTAATAAAAATAAATGTTCTACTTATAAGCCTGATATAATAATTTTGTCTTTATCTTTACCAAAAATAGATGGGGTTTCAGTGTTGAAGGCAATTAAAAAGGATAGATATTTACAGGGATTGCCTGTTATTATTTTATCAAATTCTTTTTCTTCAAAGGATATGGATAGGGGATACGCTTTAGGTGCAAGCGGTTTCATAACCAAGACTAAAGACGAAAAAGATCTAGATAAAAAAATAGATATATTATTGGAATATTGGGCCAAAACTGTGGTCTTGCCAATAAGGAATGGTTAATATTAAGATTAGGTAGTGACTATTGATTAATAATCGTCACGTTTTCTTGCTAATTTACGAGTACGTCTAACAGCTTCTTGTTTCTCACGAACTCTTTTTTCAGATGGTTTTTCATAAAAACGGTGACGCTTCATTTCTCTAAAAATACCTTCGCGTTGCATTTTTTTCTTTAAGATTCTTAAAGCCTGATCAACATTATTATCTCTTACAACTATCTGTACCAAAACCTGTCTCCGTAAAAAGCTATATTTATATTATAAAAATATCTGCACTACACTAAATATAATATGTAGGGCAGAAAATGTTGTTTTATAGAAAAACTTGCTTGAGTCAAGAAAAAAACTAACTCAAGAGTGATATAGTAACATTATTTTACAAAAAAATAAAGAATAAGTATTTATATGGTAATTTTTACGGTGATATTAATTTTATTCTACATAATTAATATGTCCCATTTTTCTGCCTGATTTTACTTCCTTCTTTCCATATAGGTGCACTCTAGCATTCTCTTTATTCATTTTTTCTATATTATTTACGTCTTCACCAATGAGATTTTTCATAGTAATTTTATTTGCTATAATCTTTGTTTCTCCAAATGGAATTCCGCAAACTGCACGAATGAATTGTTCAAACTGGGATGTTTGGCATCCATCCATTGTCCAATGTCCAGAATTATGAGGTCTTGGAGCGATTTCATTTACATATAATTCATCTCCGACTACAAAAAATTCGACGGCCATTAAGCCATTTAAATCTAGTGAATCTGCTATTTTTTCTGCTATAGATATCGCATTTCTCTGGATAAGTGCATCTATATCAGCAGGTGCGATTGAGATATCCAATATGCCATTTTTGTGAATATTTCTGGCGGGAGGAAAAGAAGATTTTTCTCCATTTGTGTTTCTTGCAATTATTACAGAAATTTCTGCATCAAATGGAACGAATTCCTCAAGTATTGCCTCATTAGTATTAATTTTCTTCCATATTTCTTTTGTATCTGAATTTTTATCAAGTGTAATTTGACCTTTGCCGTCATATCCCAGCTCTGTTGTCTTTAATATAGCTTTTTGAGCGTCGATATCGTTAACTGCGTTTTCCAAATCATTTTCATTTTTAATTTCATAAAAGGGTGCAACTTTTATTCCAATATTTTTTATAAAGGTTTTTTCTTTAACTCTGTTTTGGGATATTTCCAGAACTTTCCAACTTGGTCTTACGATATTTGTTCTTTCAAGAAATTCTACAGATTTAGCAGGTATATTCTCAAATTCAAAAGAAATTACATCAACGTCATTTGAGAATTTTTCAAGTGCAGATAAGTCATTATATTCTGCAATTGTTTTTTTATCTGAAACTAAAGTTGCTGGTTCTCCATCTTTAGGACAGAAAATATGTGTATTGTAACCAAGTTTTTTAGCAGCTTCCGCTGACATTTTTCCTAATTGTCCGCCGCCAATAATACCTATTGTTGCACCGGGATTAATAGTTTTCATGATTAGTTTATTCCGATAAAATTAAATGATTATTCTAAAAAGATTGTTCTAAATCTAATTACTTGGTTCTTCAGCAACTGAGTCCGTTTGTTTTTTTCTCCATTCTTTAAGATTTGAGTTAATTTGACTATCTGAATTAGCTAGAATAGATGCTGCAAAAAGTGCAGAATTTTTTGCCCCAGCCTCTCCAACAGCAAATGTAGCTACTGGTACTCCTCCGGGCATTTGTACTATGGATAGTAGACTATCAAGTCCTTTGAATGATTTGCTTTTTACAGGAACGCCAAGAACGGGGAGCGTTGTTAGTGATGCAATCATTCCAGGTAAATGTGCAGCTCCTCCTGCGCCAGCAATAATTGCTTTTATGCCTCTCGATTCCGCATTTTCTGCATATTCATAAAGTCTTTTTGGTGTTCTGTGTGCAGAAACGATTTTAATTTCGTGAGGAATTTTCAGCTGGTCTAAAATTTTTGCAGCTTCACTCATTGTGGGCATATCAGATTGGCTTCCCATTACAATACCAATTATAGGTGTTTCTTTAGTCATTTTCTAGGACCATTAATTAAAAAAGGGAGAGTATACATATTTAATGCAATTAAGCAATAATATCTGGCTCAAGTATAGAATGAAGTCTTGATATTTCGTCTTTTAGTCTTAATTTGCGTTTCTTTAGTCGCATAAGATGAATTTGGTCAATGGTGTTTTCATTTGAAATTAGTAAGTCTAGAGATCTATGCTCTTCTTGCAGGGTAGTCATACGCTGTAAGATTTTATCTTCTTCGCTCATTGTTGTTACCTAAAAAACTTCCTTAACATTATAATACTATTTAGTGGTGGATTAGCATAGCCCACCTATCTAATATAAAGCGAAACTATTATAACATGATTTTATGCCTTAAAGTAGTAGAAAATTATAATATGTAGAATATTTATAGAGCTTTAATAATATTATTATATTTAGAAATAATACCACATGATGATACTTTATGTGTAAGTGCCAGTTATTTATAGCAAATATTTGTCGTAAGTAATTTTTAAGAATTGAGAAGTATTTTTTAGTTGCGAATGATTATCATTATTGTTATATAGTTTTTTCAAATAATGATAATGATTTAACTATAAAGGCAAATAATGAATAAAATATCTAAAACTGCAAAGATAACTATGCTATCTACTGTAAGTGCTATTATGCTAATTTCTAGCTCAGCTCATGCGGTTCAGAAAATACGTTCTCCATATGTTACAAAAGGAAAACCAAATATTGAATTATATGGAACTTATAATTTTGACGATAATAATTCCAAAGATGGTAGAATGGATACTGTTCTTGAAATTGGTTACGGTGTAACTGATTTTTGGAAACCTGAACTGGAAATAATTTTTGATGATAGGCCGGGGCAATCCTTCAAGGTAAATGCTTATGAGATTATAAATAAGTTCCAATTAACAGAAAAGGGTAAATATTTTGCTGATGTAGGGCTTTATACTGCATGGGAAAAGCATACTGATAATAAGAAAGCAGATAAAATAGAACTTCACCTTCTTTTCTCAAAAGATGCAGGAAAATTAAGGCATAGAGCAAATATACTGTTTGAACAGCAGGTAGGCGAGAATGCAAAAGACGATCTTGAAGTGGGCTTGTCTTGGCAAACGGTGTACAAGTACTCAGATGATACAAAATTTGGTGTAGAATATTTTGCTGATTTTGGAGAATTTGATAAACGTACTAACTACAATGATCAGAGCCACCAGATCGGTGGAATTGTGATTCATGAAATTGAGGACCAGAATCTTGAGCTTAAATTTGGATATCTTGCCGGAATATCTGAAAATGCTCCAGATCATACTATTAGATGGGTTGTCGAATATAAATTCTAGTTATATACCTGACTATTATTTTAAGCGGGGCCTCTCTGTAGCTTATATAGGTTATGGGGAGGCCTTTTTTATGTTATTTTTTCATTAAAAAATATAGATCTATCTCTGGAAATAATGCAGCAATAAGCAGCGTGAATCTGCATTGCTTTTATTATATAAAACCGGTGGTGCTGCTGTCCAAACTTTATCTACGCATTGCCCATCATTGGCTCCAAGGCCTCTTACATTAACGATCTGGTGCACCATCATCAAATTTTTTATCAATACTGAAAGCATCTTTTGGTGCTATTGCTCCACTATCCAGATATTGATTAAGTTGTTTGCCAAGCATAAGATAATTCGCGGTGCCAGCTTGATATACATCTGCACTTTCAAATTGCCATCCTGAATTATCATATTCCGATGGTGGCATATTTACTCCAGCTATTGCTGCTCCTCCAGATAAAGTACCTGAATAATTTCCATCAAGAAGTTCAGCTAATGTAAGATGTTGCTTCGTTGAAGTCACCTGGTAATGCATCATATTGCAGATTAAAGCTGTTAATTGCAGCGAGATTTTTGTTGATATCACGTGAGATTGATTGAATTTCTGCTGAGTGTATAAGTGATTTCCCTCCGATTATGCCTCCAACAATCAGGCTAATAATAATTAGTACAATAGAAAGTTCAATAAGAGTGAATGCAGAATTATGTATTTTAGATCTGGCTTTATTCATACTGTAACTACCCAATTATTAAATTGTTCTAAATTATATATTTTTAGACTTGGTTTTTCTGTAATGTTGCATATATTCAGTCCTCCATTATATCACATTTTGTGGCGGTGGTATATGGCTATTACTTGATTGTTTTCACCAGTAAATGTCTTTTCTTTCCAGCAGATAATTTTATCTGGTTATCAGTCAAATGATTTATTGAAACTATCGCTTCTGGGTCGGATATTTTTTCATCATTAATTTTTGCTCCTCCGCCTTGTATTAATCTCCTTGCAGAACCACCAGATTTTTCTAGTCCTGACTCAGAAAAAAGCTTGTATGCTGCTATTCCTTCATCAAGAATATTTTTGTTAATTATATATTCAGGGAGAGAATCACCAACTCCTCCTTTCTCAAAAACTTCTTTTGCAGTTTTGTGAGCTTGTTCAGAAGCTTCTTTTCCGTGACATAATGCCGTTGCAGCATTAGCTAGAATTACTTTGCTTTCATTAATTCCTGATCCTTCTGCATTCTCAAGATTTGTAATTTCATTTTCTGATAAATCAGTAAAGAATCTTAAAAACCTACCAATATCGGCATCTTCTGTATTTCTCCAAAATTGCCAGTAATCATATGCAGATAACATATCTTCTTTAAGCCATATTGCACCCTTGGCAGTTTTTCCCATTTTTCCACCACTAGCAGTTGTTATAAGTGGAGTTGTAAGTCCAAAAGTTTCATTATTTGAGTTATCAGAGTTATTTAGTTTTCTGTTGAGTTCGATTCCTCCAACTATATTTCCCCATTGGTCAGATCCTCCAATTTGTAATTTACAGCTATAATTCTTATTTAATTCATAAAAATCATATGCTTGAAGAATCATATAATTAAATTCAAGAAAACTAAGGTGGCTTTCTTTTTCAAGACGCATTTTTACACTTTCTCGTGATAGCATTTTATTAACGGAAAAAAGAACTCCAAAATCTCTTAGAAATGTTATGTAATTTAGCCCTGAAAGCCAATCATCATTATTAACCATGATTGCATCATTGTTTGATGGGTCGAAATTATCAGAAATATTTATAAAATTGGCAAATACTTTTTTAATTGAATCCATATTTGCATTGATATCTTCATCTGTCAGCATTTTTCTGGATTCATCTTTTCCTGATGGGTCGCCAATTTTAGTTGTACCTCCTCCCATCAATATTATGGGCTTATGGCCATTTTGTTGAGCAATTCTTAGTGCCATTATCTGAATCATGCTGCCAACATGTAATGAGGGTGCTGTGCAGTCAAACCCTATATATAAAGGAGTTGCTATATTATTTTCTTCATTACTGGAAAGTAGATTATCTAACCCGTTAAAATCAGTACAATTATCTATGAAACCACGTATATTTAAAGTTTGAAGAAATTTTGATTTGTATATTGTCATTGAATAAATTACTCTTAATAAAAGAAAAATGAGAGATACTATAGGTAAGTTTATATGTCAAAGGTCTTAACATCACTAGGATTAATGAGTGGTACATCAATGGATGGAATAGATATTGCAGTGATAAAAACTGATGGGAAGAAAATATATACAATTGGTCCAAGTTTTTCTACTTCATATATTCCGGAAATAAAATTTCTTATAAAAAGAGCTGTTGAAGAAAAGAGGGATATAGACACTGCAGAGCAGGCAATTACATTGGCGCATGCTGAAGTGGTTAAAAATTTTCTTTTACAGCTTGGAATGAGCAATAGTGATATAGATATTATAGGTTTCCATGGGCATACAATTGACCATGATCCTGATAATGGAATAACTATACAAATAGGTGATGGAGAATTGCTTGCAAAGCAAACAGGTATTGATGTTATTTGTGACTTTAGAAGTAATGATGTAGATAATGGCGGGCAGGGTGCTCCTCTGGTTCCAATTTATCAGAAAATTTTGTTTGATCGGGAGTTGGAGAAAAGTGCAGGTAAAGCAATAGCAGTTCTAAATATTGGTGGTATATCAAATATTACTTTTATCGATAATGATAATCTAATTGCTATGGATACGGGCATGGGTAATGCTTTGCTTGATAGTTGGATGCAGAAAAAATCTGACAAAGAATTTGATAAGGATGGAAATATTTCTCTTTCTGGTAAAGTAGATGAGGTGGTACTCAGTAGGGTGTTTGATGATAAGTTTTTTACCAAAAAGCCTCCGAAGTCACTAGATAGGATGGATTTCTCTTTGGATAATTTTGAAGAATTGAGTCTAGAGAATGGTGCTGCAACAATTGTAGCATTTACTACAGAGGCAGTAAGAAAGTCGTTTGATTTTTTGCCTTCAATTCCTTCTATATGTTATGTAACAGGGGGTGGTAGGTTAAATAAGGCTATTATGAAAGATCTATCAAAAAGACTTCCTTGTGAAGTTGTTGATATTGATGATCTCGGTTATGACGGTGATGCTCTTGAGGCCCAAGCATTTGCATTGCTGGCTGTTCGTTCAAAATATAAAATGCCTATAACCTTTTCAACTACTACCGGAGTTTGTCAAGACATGTCCAGAAGTTCGGTAGAGGAGTTGGATCCTTCAAATTCTTTAAATGTAGAAAAATGTAATACGGAATCTAAGATGTCTTCGGCAACTGGCGGCGTCTTCTATCCGGCCTGATTTGTCCTCTTTTCTTTATTTCTATTATATTAGTAGAAACATAATCATTAAGATTCTCAACAAGGTTATCCATATGTTGTCTGTAGAAGTGGTCAGCCCCACCAACTACTCTATAGTCAATTGCTAAATCTTTCGGTTGTGAAAGTTTGTCATATAATTTAGCAACGGCAGATTCTTGTACAATACTATCTTGATCACCTTGAATGATTAGTCCTGATCTTGGGCAAGGAGCTAGAAAATTAAAGTCATACATATTTGCAGGAGGAGATATTGCAATAAAGTTTTCCAATTCTGGTCTTCTCATTAATAATTGCATTGAAATCCATGACCCAAATGAAAATCCTCCAATCCAGAAAGTTGCCGCATCTGGATTATATTGTTGAAGCCAATCAAGTGCAGTTGCCGCGTCACTAAGCTCACCTTCTCCGCCATCAAATTTTCCTTCTGATCTTCCTACTCCTCTGAAATTAAATCTGAGTACTGAAAATCCGTTATTAACAAAAGAGTGAAATAAGTTATATGCTACTTTATTATGCATCGTTCCACCATGGCGTGGATGCGGGTGTAAAACTAATGCTGCAGGAGCATTTTTTTCTGTACTTTGATGATATCTTCCCTCAAGTCTTCCATCAGAACCGTTAATAATAACTTCAGGCATTTTTCCTCTTTAAATCTATGTGTGTAATTTAAGCATTATAATACTTGACTAAAATACTAGGTTATTTTATTAAATGACACAGAAAATATATAATAATATTTTAGCAAACAATTTCTTATAAGCATTAGATTTATAAATGTAAAGAAAACTTATAACAGTCAGGGGTTATGGTTAAATTTTTTTCAGAAATAAGATCCTTCTATGATAGAGATCCTGCAGCCAGATCATGGTTGGAGGTATTCTTATGCTATCCGGGATATCATGCTATTGCTAGTCATAGAATATGTCATTTTCTATGGAAAAAGAAACTAAAATTATTATCAAGGTGGATATCTCAAATAACAAGATTTTTTACAGGGATAGAGATTCATCCTGGAGCAACAATTGGAAAAAACCTTTTTATAGATCATGGCATGGGTGTTGTTATAGGTGAAACTGCTACAATAGGTGATTATGTAACAATATACCATGGTGTTACATTGGGCGGAACTTCGTCAAAGCCGGGCATAAGACATCCCCAAATAGGAGACGGAGTTGTAATAGGAGCTGGTGCCCAATTACTGGGTCCAATTAAGGTTAGTAATGGTGCAAGGATAGGCTCCAATGCAGTTGTGATTAAAGATGTAGAAGAAAATGCAACAATGGTTGGTGTGCCTGCCAGACAAGTTAAAAGTAAAAATGTTGATTCAGAAGGACATGAGAAAAAACATCATTTCACAGCTTATGGAACACCAGATGTTGGAGATATTGATCCAAGACAAGTTGCAATAGATAATTTATTAAAAGAAGTTACTGAATTGAAAAATAAAGTTTCAGTTTTAGAAGCAGCAGAAGAAAATATTGAAGAAACTGCGGATCAATGGGAGGTACATGACGAATGATGCTTACCACAAAAGGTCGCTATGCAGTTATGGCTGTAGTTGATATCGCTGCTCAGGATAGTGATTCTCCTATAGGATTATCTGATATTGCCAAAAGACAAGATGTTAAAATTGCTTATCTTGAGCAGATAGTTTCAAAACTAAGAGTGAAAGGAATATTGAAATCCGTTCGTGGTCCTGGCGGTGGATATAAGCTAAATAAAAAATGCGTAGAAATTACTATTGCAGAAGTTATTAATGCAATAGAAGAACCGATAAAAATGACAAGATGTGGAACAAAGAATGGATGCAGGGATAATAATGTAAAATGCTCTACACACGAGTTATGGCAGGGGTTAGGCGATAATATTTATAATTATTTAAATTCTATTACCATTAGAGATGTATGTGATGGAAATATAAATCAAATTTGTGAAGAAGATAAAAGAAATGATAGTGCAGAAATTTCATTTTCTAATGTTGAGAATAATTTTTCCGAGAGAGTGCATTAGATATGACATATATTTTCCTAGATCATAATTCAACAACTTCAATAAAGCCTTTTATTAAAGATGCTATGTTTGATGTTATGGAGCACCCGCTAAATGCATCCTCAATTCACAATTTTGGTAGAAAAGCGAAAGAAATAGTTAACCTTTCCCGTAAAAAAATTCTTGATAATTTAAATGCCGAAGGTGAGGAGGTGATTTTTACATCTTCTGGAACAGAGGCAAATAATCTGGCAGTTAAAGGATTTTTTAATGTTGATTATATAGCAATTTCAACTATCGAGCATATTTCAGTTGTTAAATCGGCATTTTCTACAGATAAGGAAATTATAGAAATCCCTGTTGATAATAATGGTGTTATAGATATTGATTGTGTCGAAAAAATTGCTGAGGAATATAAAGATAGAGTTCTATTTTCTATAATGTTAGCAAATAATGAAACTGGTGTTATACAGCCTATAAAAGAGATTGGTGAAATAATTCATAAATATAATGGATATTTACATTGTGATGCGATACAGGCGTTAGGAAAAATTTCAGTAGATTTTTCTGATCTTAATGTTGATATGTTAACAATATCATCTCACAAAATTGGTGGTCCACAAGGTGCAGCAGCATTAGTAATTGATAAATCTCTTTTGCTTGAGCCTATGATTTATGGAGGATCTCAAGAAAATAACAATAGAGCAGGTACAGAGAATATACCTTCAATATTAGGTTTTGGCATGGCCGTTGATTCTATAAATAATGAAGTTAAGTCTAATGGCCTAATTGGTTACCTTGAGAGTAATATAAATGGTTATATTGATCATGGCGATGATATAGAAATTTTTGGGAAAAATGCTGATAGAGTCTATAATACTACATTTATTGCTATGAAAGGTATGGATAGTCAAACTCAGGTTATAAATTTTGATTTAGCTGGTATAGCAGTAAGTAACGGTTCAGCATGTTCTTCAGGAACAGTAAAGAAATCTCATGTTCTTAAGGCAATGAATGTTAGTGATGAAGTTTCGTCATGTGCAGTCAGAGTGAGCATAGGTGAGGAAACTACAAAATCTGATATAGACAGATTTTTTGAAGTCTGGAAAAATAATTACGAAAAAGTAAAAAATAGAAAACAATATGCGTGAGAGTAATATGTCTAAAATGGAAATAAAAATAGATACCAAAAGAGAAGATATGCCTATATATCTGGATTATCAATCTACAACTCCTACAGATCCAAGAGTAGTAGAAGAAATGCTTCCTTATTTCTCTTCAAAATTTGGCAACCCACATTCAAGAAGCCATGCTTATGGGTGGGAAGCTGAAGAAGCAATAGAAATTGCAAGAGAGAAGGTTGCTAATTTAATAAATGCAAACCCCAAGGAAATTATTTTTACATCTGGTGCAACAGAGTCTAACAATATGGCTCTAAAAGGTGTAGCACGTTTTTATAAAGAAAAGAAAAATCACATTATAACAGTAGCTACAGAGCATAAATGTGTACTGGATTCCTGTAGATATCTTGAAAGAGAAGGGTTTGATGTTACCTATCTTTCTGTTGATAAAGAGGGTTATATTTCTCTTGATGATCTAAGAAATGCAATAACAGATAAAACTGCAATTGTTTCTGTTATGGCAGTTAATAATGAAATTGGAATAATTCAGCCTTTAAAAGAAATTGGTCAGATTTGTAGAGAGAATAAAGTTTTTTTTCATACTGATGCTGCACAAGGATTTGGAAAGATTAATATAGATGTAGAAGAAATGAATATTGATTTGATGAGTATTTCAGGTCATAAAATTTATGGCCCAAAAGGTGTCGGTGCTATCTATATAAGAAGAAGGCCACGTGTAAGATTGGAAGCTATAATTAATGGTGGTGGTCAAGAAAGAGGATTCAGATCTGGTACATTACCAACTCCGTTGGTTGTAGGCTTGGGTAAGGCTGCCGAGATTGCTTCAAAGGAGATGAAACAAGATCATGATCATGTTTTAAATCTAAGGAAGAAATTATATGATGGGATTGTTAGTGATATTCCAGATGTATATATAAATGGTAATGATGAGATAGATAGTAATAAAGCTATTCCGGGTAATTTAAATATTAGTTTTGCGTATATTGAAGGTGAATCAATGTTGATGGCGATAAGAGAATTGGCTGTATCCTCAGGTTCAGCATGTACATCTGCAAGTCTTGAGCCTTCATATGTTCTAAAAGCATTGGGTGTAGGAGAAGATTTGGCTCATACATCTATACGTTTTGGATTTGGTCGTTTTACCACTGAAGAAGAGATAGAAAAGGCAATTACTATTGTTAAGAATAATGTTGATAGGCTTAGAGAAATGAGCCCTTTATGG
>Ga0316207_10004213_pt1 | contig 12646 bp, 11 predicted proteins | sample 6weekpyrite_MG_FD_204943 | JGI IMG/M metagenome (GOLD analysis project Ga0316207, IMG submission 204943) | Microbial mat bacterial communities from mineral coupon in-situ incubated in ocean water Damariscotta River, Maine, United States -... | ecosystem: Environmental > Aquatic > Marine >... | reverse complement strand
GCAGACGACTCCGAGACCGTGATATAGGCATTCACATCTGCATCTAATCTGGCAATACGATCCAAATAACTCTGGGTTAACTCGGTACTGGAGAATTCGCCGGCTTTTAATGCAGCCGAGAGCTCACTGAGTGTTTTATTATGCATAATCTCTAATTTCGATAATTAACTATATATAAGGTTTCTGAGCAAAAACGAGCTCACTCAATGACTTGTGGAACCAGGAATAGACCTTTTTCGACACTCGGTGCGACACTTTGGTACTCATCACGATGATTTTCTTCAGTGACAACGTCATCACGTAAGCGTTGTGCCATATCCAGTGGGTGTGCCATCGGATCAACATCTGATGTATCCACCGCATTCATCTGTTCAACCAGTCCAAGGATATTGGATAATTCCTTTTCATAACTGGGAATATCGTCATCACTGATCGAGAGTCTGGCCAAATGGGCAATCTTTTTTACATCATCTTGTGTCAGGGACATCTTAACTCCAGTGGTTCGACTTGAAGACCTTGCAGGATTCAAATCAGAAAATAATTCAGGATGCGAAACTTATCACAGTTAGCGCCTTGCCGAAAACCCTGCGCATTGTTAGAGTAACGCCATAATTCAGCACTATTTATGTAGCAAAAGGATAATTCCCAGTATGTTCAATTCCCTACGTGGTCTGTTTTCCACTGATTTATCGATCGATCTTGGTACAGCCAATACCCTGATCTACGCTCGTAACCAGGGCATTGTCCTTGATGAACCATCGGTTGTCGCAATTCGACAAGATCGTGGTAACAATGGCGCAAGAAGTATTTCCGCTGTCGGCGCAGAAGCTAAATTAATGTTAGGTCGAACACCAGGTAACATCACTGCGATTCGTCCACTTAAAGATGGTGTGATCGCCGACTTCGATGTTACTGAAAAAATGCTGCAACACTTTATTCATAAAGTGCATGAAACAAAATTTTTCCGTCCAAGTCCACGCGTTGTAGTTTGTGTTCCCTGTGGTTCAACAAAAGTTGAACGTCGTGCGATTCGTGAATCAGCACTCGGTGCCGGTTCACGTGAAGTTTATTTAATCGATGAACCCATGGCTGCTGCTATTGGTGCAGGCATGCCAGTGGGTGAAGCAAAAGGTTCTATGGTTCTTGATATTGGTGGTGGTACAACTGAAGTCGCCATTATTTCTTTAAACGGTATTGTTTATTCTGATTCCGTTCGCATCGGTGGTGATCATCTTGATGAAGCTATCATTAGTTATGTGCGCCGCAACTACGGCAGTCTCATTGGTGAATCAACAGCTGAACGAATCAAACTTGAAATTGGTACGGCCTTCCCTGCCAATGAAGTTAAAGAACTTGAAGTGAAAGGTCGTAACCTTGCTGAAGGTATTCCACGTAGCTTTACATTAAATAACAACGAAATTTTAGAAGCCTTACAAGAACCTTTGTCAGGTATTGTCAGTGCAGTTAAAAATGCATTAGAACAAACACCTCCCGAACTCGGTGCCGATGTCGCCGAACGCGGTATGGTTTTAACCGGTGGTGGCGCAATGTTAACTGACCTTGATAAATTGCTCAGTGAAGAAACCGGCTTACCGGTTATTATTGCTGATGACCCGCTCACTTGTGTTGCACGCGGTGGTGGTACAGTATTGGAAATGATCGATGAACATGGCATCGACGTCTTTGATCTGGAGTAATACGTAGCAGGGGTTTCGCCATTAAAACATTGTTTACACAGGGTCCTCTGCTCGGTACCCGTTTTATCCTGCTAATTATTGCAGCCATTGTCATTATGACGATGGATCATCGTTATCAGCATCTTGATACTGTGCGCTCAACCCTATCGCTTGTCATAGAACCCATAAGACAAATTATTGACTTACCTTTTTCCTTAGCCGGTAACGTGAGTGAAAATCTTTCGTCTCGTTCTAACCTGCTTAAGGACAACGAAGAACTGCGTACAAAAAATTTACTGCTCCAGGCACAGTTACAAAAGTACGCGTCACTCGAATCAGAAAACATGCGGCTACGCGGACTACTCGATTCATCTTTTAAGGTCGGCGATAAAGTACTAATTGCCGAATTAATTCGTGTCGACCTTGATCCATTTACTCGTCGCATTGTGATCAACAAAGGCAGTAATGATGATCTTTATCCCGGCCAACCATTACTCGATTCGGATGGTATTATTGGTCAAATTTTACAGGTCAGTCCTTTTTCTAGTAATGCCATGCTCATTACCGATCCTAGTCACGCGATCCCGATACAGTTAAACAGTACCGGACAACGAGCGATTGCTGTCGGCACAAGACGCCCTAATGAACTTGAGTTACTGCATATTCCAAGCAGCACTAAACTTGAAGAAAATGAGCTGCTGGTTTCTTCCGGGCTAGGAGGAATTTTTCCTGCCGGTTATCCTGTGGCACGAGTTATCCGTGTCGTTAAACTGCCAGGCGAACCTTATCTTGAAGTGATTGCCGAACCTACCGCTCACCTGCAACGCAGTCGAGAAGTACTCGTGGTTTGGCCAAGTGCCGGACCACAACTTGAACCTGCTGCGGAGGCTAAATAATGCCGACGCATCATCAGGGTGGTGTCATTATCTTTATCAGTTTTGCATTAGCATTACTTTTAACCCTATTGCCATTACCCGAGTGGGCGCAAATATTGCGACCTGAATGGGTCACACTTGTACTTATTTATTGGTGCATGGCACTCCCGACACGAATCAGTATTGGCTGGGCATGGGTTGCCGGCATTATGCTTGATGTCACACTGGGGGATTTACTTGGCTTGCATGCCTTATCTTTAAGTATTGTTGCGTTCCTAACGATTAAGTTATATCAACGAATTCGTGTTTACCCGTTAGGCCAACAAGCCCTCGCTGTGCTTATTCTGGTTGCCATGAGCCAGTTACTGACACTTTGGATTCTCGGGATTATCGGTTCAACACCTGGTAGCTGGACTTACTGGTTACCTTCCCTCAGTAGCGCAATACTTTGGCCCTGGATATTTGTCATTATGCGCGGAGCACGTCGTCACTTCCGGGTGACATAAATTATGTTACGTAAACTGCATATAAAAGATCACAGTAGCGAAGTCCGATTATTTAAACAGCGCGCCATTATTGCCATCATTGTTGTTGTCATTATGATGTTAGGCATTGTTAGCCGACTGGTGTATTTACAAATTTTCAGCCATCAACATTTTTCAACACTATCGCAAAAAAATCGTCTTAAAATTGCCCCACTACCACCGACACGTGGACTTATTTATGATCGCAATGGTTTACTATTGGCCAAAAACATCCCGTCGTTCAGTCTTGAGTTAATACCAGAACAAGTCAAGGATATCAGCGACACAATAGACCGCCTCAATGAACTTATTCCAATCAATGAAAATGATCGAAAACACTTTAGACGTCTGGTTAAACAAAAACGACGCTTTCAAAGTATTCCTCTGCGCTACCGACTGAGTGAAGAAGAAGTTGCCCGTTTTTCTGTCAACCGACATCTGTTTAAAGGTGTCAGCATTCAGGCTCGTCTTATTCGTTACTATCCCTTTGGTAGTGCTGGCGTGCACACCATCGGTTACGTGGGTCGTATTGATGCGCGAGAATTACAACGCATTGACACAGCCAATTACAGTGCAACGACGCATATCGGAAAATTAGGTATCGAACGCTCTTATGAAGAAGCACTACATGGTCAAGTCGGTTATCAACAGGAAGAAGTGAATGCACAAAATCGCACTCTGCGTATTATCGATAAAACCCCGCCGGTCGCAGGAAAAAATTTAACACTTAACATTGATATCAAATTACAAAACTATGTTGATAATGCATTAGGGGATTACCGCGGTTCTATTGTCGCCATCGATCCTAATAATGGCGAAGTCCTCGCCTTTGTCAGTAAGCCCGGCTACGATCCTAATCCGTTTGTCACTGGCATCGACAGTAAAAGTTATGCTGCACTACGTGACTCCCCTGACAAACCACTTTTTAACCGTGCCATTCTCGGACAATACCCGCCCGGTTCAACCGTAAAACCTTTTATTGGTCTGGCCGGACTTGATGCCGGTTTTGCCAATAACAGTCTGTTTTGCCCGGGCTGGTTTGAACTCGAAGGTGATGAACGACGTTACCGCGACTGGAAAAAACACGGTCATGGCGATACTAATCTTGATAAAGCGATTGTTGAGTCCTGTGACGTTTATTTCTATGAACTCGCACAGCGACTGCGTATTGATAGAATGTACCGCTTCATGAGCCTGTTCGGCTTTGGTAAAAAAACCGGGATCGATATTCTTGGTGAGCTTCCCGGGCTTTATCCTTCTCGAGAATGGAAACGCCGCAAACGTCAGCAAGCATGGTTTCCCGGTGAAACAGTCATCACCGGCATTGGTCAGGGCTTTACCTTAACCACACCGCTACAACTGGCCTCGACAATCGCTACGTTATCAATGAACGGGCTTCACTATCGACCCAGCCTGGTGCATTCAATGCAGGGTAACGATGATGCCGAGCCCGTACTAATACCACCAACACGTTATAAATCAGTGCTGCTTAAAAATCCTCGCCACTGGGAAACGATTAAACGCGCCATGAAACGAGTACTACATAGTGCTCGCGGTACTGCTCGTGGAAGCGCACAGGGAGCAAGCTACACAATGGCAGGCAAAACCGGTACTGCACAGGTTTTTGGCATCGCACAGGATGCAGAATACAATGAAGAAGAAATTGATCTGCGCTTGCGCGATCATTCTTTATTCGTTGGCTTCGCACCCTTTGAAAAGCCCACTATCGCCGTCGCCGTGATTGCCGAAAACGGGGGTAGCGGTGGTCATGTGGCAGCACCACTGGCACGCAAAGTCTTTGACGCCTATCTGCTAGGAAAAGGATTATGATTATCGACAACTACACCGCAACCAATCGGCGTCGCTATTCACTTTCCGAGAGCCTGCATATTGATGCCCCGCTCATGTTTGGCTTACTTCTCACCGCAGCACTTGGCCTTGTCATCCTCTATAGCGCTGGCAATCAAAATGAAGCCATCATGTTCCGGCAACTCACTCGCCTCGCAGTTGCCTTTGGCATTATGGTAATGGTCGCGCAAATTCCCCCTCAACAGTTACGTTTCTGGACACCCTGGTTATTTGCAATTGGAATCATCTTGCTCATCGCTGTGTTGATGTTTGGGGAGGGTAAAGGTGCAATACGCTGGCTGGATTTGGGTTTTGTGCGCTTCCAGCCATCAGAGATCATAAAAATCACCCTACCGATGGTGCTTGCCTGGTATTTAAGCGATGCGCCATTACCACCGAAACCCTCACGCGTGCTTGTTTGTCTGGTACTGATCATCGTACCCACCTTACTGATTGCCAAACAGCCTGATCTGGGAACCTCCCTGGTCATCGCCAGTTCCGGTATTTTTGTCATGCTACTCTCGGGTATTCGCTGGCGATTTATTTTTAGCGCCATGTTTGCCGGTGTTGCCGCTGCTCCTTTGCTTTGGTATTTCATGCATGATTACCAGCGCCAACGGGTACTGACCTTTTTAAACCCGGAACAGGATCTGCTCGGCTCGGGCTGGCATATTGTTCAATCCAAAATTGCCATTGGCTCGGGCGGCACCTATGGCAAAGGTTGGCTTAATGGCACCCAATCACATCTGGAATTTCTCCCCGAGCGCTCTACCGACTTTATTTTTGCTGTTTTCGGTGAAGAATTTGGCCTGATGGGCATTTTAGTTCTACTGACCCTGTACTTATTCATTATCGCTCGCAGTTTGTATATTTCAGCACAAGCGCAAAACACCTTCGGTCGTCTGGTTGGTGGCAGTATCGCAATCACCTTTTTCTTCAATATTTTCGTTAATATCGGCATGGTCACAGGGTTATTACCGGTTGTTGGCCTACCACTCCCTTTAATCAGCTATGGTGGCACATCAATGGTGACGTTGATGATCGCTTTCGGTATCCTCATGTCATTGCACACTCACCGAAAATTGTTGTCACAATAACAAGCTCACAACGAAATAGGACGAACATGCCTCAATACATAAAAATGCTTCTCGCTATACTCAGCTTTAACCTTCTTGTGAATTCACCTGTCGTGGCTGCGGATCTCAGTCAGCGCAACGATATTCAGTTATTTATCAAGGAAATGCAGGAACAGCACGACTTCGACAAAGCCTCTCTGGAAACACTTTTTTCCAAAACTCGTCTGCAGCCATCCATTATCAAGGCCATTTCTCGCCCGGCAGAAAGAAAACCCTGGCATAAATACCGGCCTATTTTTATTACTCAATCTCGTATCGATCTCGGCGTTGAATTCTGGAATAAACATATTGATTTACTCAATGCGGCTGAGAAAAAGTATGGCGTACCGCCGGAAATTATTGTTGGTATTATTGGCGTAGAAACACGCTATGGTCGTCACACCGGCAAATACCGTGTTATTGACTCTCTCTCAACACTTGCCTTCGACTACCCGCCTCGAGCCAAATTTTTCCGCAGCGAACTTAAACACTACCTGCTAATGACGCGTGAAGAGAAAGTCGATCCACTATCATTAAAAGGTTCTTATGCTGGAGCAATGGGCCAGCCGCAATTTATTTCCAGTAGTTTCCGTAGCTATGCCATCGACTTTGACGGTGATGGTAAACGTGACATCTGGAATAACCCGGCTGATGCTATTGGCAGTGTCGCCAATTATTTTGTCCGACATGGCTGGAAACCTGGCGCACAAATAACCCAGACAATCAGTCCTTCAAACAACATCGACAAAAAATTGCTGAAAGAAAAGGCACTCAAACCCAAACACAGTATTAGCAGCCTGCGTCAAAACAGCTTCACCAATATTAATAAAGATATTGATGACACAGCCCTTGCTGCCATTATTAACCTTGAAGGTGCAAACGCACCGGAACATTGGCTGGGTTTAAAGAATTTTTATGTCATCACACGCTATAATCACAGCGCACTCTATGCCATGGCGGTATATCAATTATCCGAAAAAATACGCCAACGTCGCCAGGAAGAAAAAAATGATGCGAATGCCTAAACCAGTTCGCTCTGGTCTAATTTTATTCATGACAAGTCTATTGAGCGCCTGTGGTAGCTCACCCGCTATTTTTGAGCCCAGCGATAGTGCGCCCAGTCATCATCGTGATTTATCCAATGTTCCTGATGCTGTGCCACGTGATGAACCTCGCAGCCGATACGGCAATCCAAAGTCATACGTTGTCCGTGGGATTCGTTATTACGTCAAAGACAGCAGCGCCGGTTTTACTCAGCGTGGCATTGCCTCATGGTATGGCACCAAATTTCATGGTCGACGTACCTCAAGCGGTGAACCCTACGACATGTATGCGATGACTGCTGCACATAAGACACTCCCCCTACCCACTTATCTTGAGGTCATAAACCTGCGTAACAATAAACGCATTATTGTCAAAGCGAATGATCGGGGGCCTTTTCACGCCAATCGCATTATTGACCTTTCCTATGCAGCGGCGACCCGACTCGGCATCACAGCCAAGGGAACAGGCTTGGTTGAAATACGTGCATTAACTGCGACAGATCAAGCCACGCCTGCTCAACCCAAACTAGCCGCTGTCAATACGCAAACGACGACTGACAAGCCCACAACCGCACCGAATATGTACCTGCAGGTTGGCGCGTTTGCCAGCCAGTACAATGCCCAGCAACTGCACAACAAGCTTCATGGCGCTGCATTTGACCGCACCAAAATAAGTACCACTGACGCAGCCGGTAATTCTGTTTACCGGGTGCGTATCGGCCCCTTATCCAGTGTCGATGAAGCTGATCAAATAGTTGATCAATTAGCCGCGCTAGGCATCAATCAGGCACATGTCGTCATTGATTGACTCGCCAGCTATCACCTGACTCGTTACAATACAAAACACTTCAACAAAAGACCGACGTTATGAAACAACACACAATTTCACATAAAATAACTGCCAGCTTATTTTTTGTTAGTAGCTTGTTTGTCGCAAGCAGCTCATGGGCAGCCAGCAACGTTCCCGTTGCACCGACATTAGCGGCTAAAGGTTATGTCTTACAAGACTTTAACAGTGGCCAAATAATTGCCGAAAACCAGGGCGACCAGCGCATGGAACCGGCCAGCCTGACTAAAATGATGTCAACTTACGTCATTAGCAATGAGCTAAAAGCCGGCAATATCACTATGCAAGACAAAGTTACTATTAGCAAAAAAGCCTGGCGTATGCCCGGCTCGCGTATGTTTATTGAAGTGGGTAAACAAGTTGATGTAGAAAGTTTGCTCAAAGGTATTATTATTCAATCAGGAAATGATGCCACCGTTGCTATGGCCGAGTATGTTGCCGGCAGTGAAGATGCCTTTGCTTCTTTAATGAATAATTATGCCCAACAGCTTGGCATGCTTAACACAAACTTTGTAAATAGTACCGGTCTGCCAGACCCTGAGCACTACACCACTCCCCGGGACATGGCTACGCTGGGTAGTGCACTGATTCGTGATTTTCCCGAACATTACAAAATGTATGCCGTTAAGAAATTCACTTTCAATAACATCACTCAATATAATCGCAATAAATTACTTTGGCGCGATAAATATGTTGATGGCATTAAAACCGGGCATACTGAATCGGCCGGGTTTTGTTTAGTCGCATCAGGTGTTCGGGATGACACAAGACTTGTCTCGGTCGTACTTGGCACCAAAAGTGAATCTGCCCGCGTACAGGAATCACAAAAACTACTCAGTTATGGTTTTCGTTTTTACCGCAGTCATAAACTTTATGATGCCAATACCGAAATCAGTGCTACCGATATTTACAAAGGCGTAGACGATAAAGTGTCACTCGGGTTACTCAAAGATCTTTATATCACTATCCCTCGTGGACAATATAAACAACTCAAACCCAGCATTAGTTTTGAATCTATTATTGAAGCACCTATTAGTAAGCATCAGGTACTAGGCAATTTAAAAGTGTCGCTCAACGACGACGTTATTGCTGAGCGCTCACTGGTTGCACTACGTGAAGTCGAGCAAGGTAGTTGGTGGAAGCGCCTGACAGATTGGTTTATTTTACTGCTCAAAGGCTGGTTTGGTTAATTTATGTCTATTGCCTATCTAAATGGGGATTATCTCCCCGTAGAAGAAGCCAACATCTCGGTGCTTGACCGTGGTTTTATCTTTGGTGACGGTGTTTATGAAGTTATTCCTGTTTATGGTGGGCATTTATTTCGTCTCGAGCAGCATTTGCAAAGACTGAGTAACAGTTTAAGTGGTATTCGTTTAGATAACCCTCTTACTGATAGCCAGTGGCAGAAAGTTCTCAAGGAAGTGGTTAAACGTAATAATAATGATGGCGCAGATCAGTCTATCTACCTGCAAGTCACCCGGGGACCGGCATTACGAGACCATGCTTTCCCTGACAAAATCTCACAAACCGTGTTTGTTATGAGCAATCCTATGCTCCCTGTTAACAAAGAAAAACTGAACAATGGTGTAGTAGCAATTACCCATGAAGATATTCGTTGGCGCTACTGTCATATTAAATCGATTGCTCTGCTACCCAATACCATGATGCGCCAGGTCGCCAGAGAAGCCGGTGCTGATGAAGCTATTCTTAATCGTGATGGCAAGATTACTGAAGGCGCAGCAAGTAACCTGTTTATTGTGCAAGATGGAAAGATCATTACCCCGGCAAAGGATAAATGTCTGCTACCCGGTATTACTCGTGATCTTATTCTCGAAATCGCAGCAGATGCACAACTTAATTATAGTGAAGAGGACGTCAGTCCTGAACAGCTACAGAATGCTGATGAAATATGGCTAACCAGCTCTACCAAAGAAATCCTGCCTGTCACACTGCTTGATGGTAAACCCGTTGGCGACGGCAAACCTGGCCCGTGCTGGAAAGACATGCTAGATCGTTATCAAAAACACAAACAACGCTTACGTTCGGGTGAGGCTCACTAATTTTCAGGCAAGTGCTTGTGATCGCTGAGATAACCATAACTCCAGCTCCGGAGCCGGAACAGGTTTACTCATTAAATAACCCTGCGCCTGATCACAGCCATAGCTTCGAAGCATGTTCCAGACCAGCTGTGTTTCAATACCTTCTGCAACCACATTTAAGCCAAGGTTATGAGCCAGCTCAATGGTAGAACGAACAATCGTCTCATTGCTTGGATCGGTATCAATATTGATCACAAATGATTTATCGATTTTTAATTCATCAACCGGTAATTTACTCAAATATGACAAGGACGAGAATCCCGTGCCATAGTCATCAACTGATATCCCGAATCCCATATTACTAAACTCAGTCAATGTATCGACTGCCAACATTGGATTCGACATCATGGCATTTTCTGTTATTTCCAGAGTAAGCTGATCACAAGGCAGCTGTTGTAGTTCAAGAATTTTTTTCATACCTGCGACAAAACCTTCGTCCTTAAGGTTATGCGCCGAAATGTTGATCGAAATATTCAGGTTAATATTCATGCTGTGCCATAATGATGCCTGTTGTATGGCTCTTTCTGCTACCCAGTATGTTAACTGTGATATAAAGCCTGTTTGCTCAGCTAGTTCAACTATTTGTTCTGGTGAGACAAAACCATGCTGCAGATGGTTCCAGCGTAGCAATGCTTCAACCCCCACTACCTCATGACTGCGTAAATCCAGTTTTGGCTGGAAATACAACTCCAGGGAATTATTCTCAATCGCATCTCGTAAATCAGCGATCATCGAGAACCTCGTCAGACTGTACTGATCCTGCTCAGGATCATAAATGCTGTAACCCAACTTATTTTGTTTAGCAACATACATGGCCACATCAGCATGCTGTAAAAGGTTCTTACCATCCTCACCATGTTCTGGATAAATGGCAACCCCGATACTGGCAGCGACAACCAGAGTCATATCATCTACTTCGTATGGTAACTGTGATGCCCTAATGAGTTTGTTTGCTATAGCAGCAACCTCTTCTCCACCAACTCCTGGCAGTATAATTGAGAACTCATCACCTCCCATTCGGGCAACTGTATCGACATCGCGCAAAAGTGATTTTAATCGCTTACCCACTTCTATCAGTAGCTGATCACCCACTGCGTGTCCAAACGTATCATTCACTTCTTTAAACAAATCCAGATCCAGCATCAAAAGTGTAAGCGGTGCTTCATCGCGTCTGGCTATAAAAATATCATGTTCAATATGATCAAATAATAATGTTCTGTTCGGTAATGACGTAAGGCCATCATGTAGCGCGCGGTACTCAAGTTCAGATTGCCTTGAATGAATCTGCCTGCTCATTTCACCAAAGGCTTCTATCAGGTCTTTAGTTTCAGAAGAGTAAAAAGTAGGCAACTTTTGTCTAGCCTTACCCAATGCCTCCTGCTTAAGAGCCTTGGCAATCATACCAACTGGGATAAGGATAAGCTTTTCTATAGAAACCACTATTGAAATAACAAACAATATCGCAATAGCAGCAACGATCCATAATACGATTGATTGTAACGAAGCAACATCACCTAATTTTAAGGTATCATTCTCAGCTGCAAGCACCAGCCTGTCATTTATATCACGCAGTATTATGCTAGCCAGCTCAATACTTGGCGAGATATTCTCTTTCATTAACTTTGCATCGATACGCCATTCATTTGTCGAATGAATAACTTTTACTTTTTGAAAACCGCCAAACCATTTATCTGCAGCATCTAGTAATTCTTCATAAGCCTCACTTGTCTCAAAACCAATAATACCTTCATCAACGAGTGGCCTTAGTATTTCCATTTCTTTTTTATACTCGCCATACATGGTCGCAATGCCATTTTCCTGCACAGGCAGGGAGTCTTCATTAAATGATCCCATTCTATTAGCAAGGTAAAGTCGAAAATTGGATAACATCTGACTCCAGAGATGGCGTGCCTGCAGAAAGCTCCCCAGCACTTCAGGGTTTTCGTCTAACCGTTCTTCGCCTTTTAGAGCGTTCAGAGCAAGGCTGAATGCGTTATTGACCCTGTTCCTATTTGGCTGAAGCAACTCAGCACCAATACCAAGAGATGGATATTGTCGGGAAGGCTCGAGCCGTATTTCAATCAACTCTCCAATGTCGACTTCCAGCTTTAACAGCGTTTTATTAAGATGACGAAAATCTCGCTTATCATCCTCACCGACCGCAGCCTTACTGTCTGCTAATTGTTTGCTAAGCAATAGCGCATCTCTAATTGCCCAGTTAATACTCTCCCTGTGCTCTGATTGAGTAGGATCTAGCAGGAAGGAATCCATCGCTTGGTAGGCATCCAGCAACGAGGCTCGCAGAATATGTGTCGCCTGTAGCAGGCTGTTACGTTCTATCAGGTTCGCTTCAATAGTGGACTGCGTTGTTGAGAGCCTCTGATATCCATAAGCGGCGCTCAACAGAATCACGACAATAAGCGCCCCGGCAAATAGCTTAAAGCGCTGCCGTAAACTAACTACATTTTTACTACCCAAACGTTTCACAAACATACCAACCACGATCAAAAATTTTTCCAACAACGATAGTTTACTAGTAACTAAAACCTAATTCATATATCGGCTAAATAGAGGAAAAATTTAGGTAAAAAGTAGACTCAATCTACCTAAATACCTTAG
>Ga0316207_10004212_pt1 | contig 12650 bp, 11 predicted proteins | sample 6weekpyrite_MG_FD_204943 | JGI IMG/M metagenome (GOLD analysis project Ga0316207, IMG submission 204943) | Microbial mat bacterial communities from mineral coupon in-situ incubated in ocean water Damariscotta River, Maine, United States -... | ecosystem: Environmental > Aquatic > Marine >... | reverse complement strand
GCTGGTCAAAGCGCGCAAGGTAACGCGCACTACGCGTGATCCGGAAAGCCTGATTGAAAGCGTGGTTGACCTGGGATTTGTCGGCGAACCGGCTCATGTCGATACAAGCGTTATCGATACCGCGGTGGCTGCGGGAATGATCCCCGTTATCGCCCCGATTGCAGGCGGCGAGGATGGCGCGACCTACAACATCAACGCTGACACAATGGCAGGCGCAATCGCAGCGGCTCTGGGCGCTTCGCGGCTGTTTTTGCTGACCGATGTGGCGGGCGTGCTTGATGGTGATGGCGAGCTGCTCACCGATCTCGATCCAGCGAAAATCGCAAAGTTGCGCGAAGATGGCGTGATCAAGGGCGGGATGGTGCCCAAGCTGGAAACCTGCGTTTCAGCAGTCGAATCGGGTTGCGAGGCTGCGGTTGTGCTTGACGGGCGGGTGCCGCACGCAATGCTGCTTGAATTCTTCACCGCGCGCGGCGCAGGTACGCTTGTGCGCGCGTAAAGCTGGCAAAAGCCGTGTTAGTTGGCTAATACGCTTTGCAAGGGACAAAAACGGGCAGAGCCATTGATTGGCCGCGCCGAACACAAGGTAACTGACCAAGCCATGCAAGGACTTATCACACTATACCAGATCATCGAGCTGCTCGTGAGCGCGTTCGTGATGCTGATTATCATCCAGTTTGTGATCGGATTGCTGTTTGCGTTCAACGTGATCAATCCATCGAACCAGTTCCTTCAGCAGGTCTATCAGTCGATCAACCGCTTGCTTGATCCGATCCTTCGCCCCGTGCGCAACCTTTTGCCGCAGACCGGCGCGATCGATTTTTCACCTTTGGTGGTGATCATTGGTGCGCAAATCTTGCTCATCGTCATGCGGGGCGTCATTAACGGCGCCCTATGACTGCAACCAAAATCGACGGAAAAGCTTTCGCAGCGGGACTGCGCGAAAGAGTGGGCGCGAATGCGCTCGAATTTGCAAGCAAGGCCGGGCGCAAACCTGGCCTTGCGGTGGTGCTTGTCGGCGATGATCCGGCAAGTCAGGTCTATGTCGGCTCCAAAGGCAAGGCGACCGTGGCCGCTAATATGGAAAGCTTTGAACACCGTCTGCCCGATACAACCAGCGAAACAGATCTGCTCGCGCTGATTGATCAGCTCAACAATGATGATGCGGTAGACGGCATCCTTGTCCAACTGCCGCTGCCCGATCATCTCGATGAACAATCGATCATCGCCTCGATCAGTCCGGATAAGGACGTGGACGGGTTCCATGTCATCAATGCCGGGCGTTTGAGCGTGGGCCAGTCGGGCTTTGTGCCGTGCACACCGCTTGGCTGCATGATGCTGCTGACGGATCGCCTTGGCGATCTTTCGGGTCTTGAAGCGGTGGTGATTGGCCGCTCGAACATTGTCGGCAAGCCGATGGCTCAGTTGCTGCTGGATGCCAATGCGACGGTCACAATCGCGCATAGCAGGACTCGCGACCTTGCCGGAGTTGTTAAGCGCGCGGACATCGTGGTTGCTGCAGTTGGTCGTCCTCAGATGATCGGCAAGGACTGGCTAAAGGATGGCGCAACTGTGATCGATGTAGGCATCAACCGCCTGCCGCCCGAGCCGGGTAAGGAAAAAGGCAAGCTTGTCGGCGATGTCGCCTATGACGAAGCTGCCGAAGTTGCTGGCGCGATTACACCAGTGCCCGGCGGCGTTGGCCCGATGACTATCGCGGTCCTGCTACGCAACACGGTGGTTGCCGCGCATCGCAATGCGGGCCTTGAGGTTCCAGCAGAGCTTTGAAGCGCGCTGTTGCACTTGCTGCGCTCGGCGCTTTTGCGGTTGCACTTACAGGGTGCGCGAGCGGCCCACGCGGTCCATCCAACGCAATCATCGCCCGCGCGTTGAGCAATGCGCCCGGCGCAGCGCAGCCCAGCGCCATTGTCTCCACCGAAATTGCCTATGCACGCGCGGCAAAGGAACGCGGGCTTAGAGCAGCGAGCGGCGACTTTGCCGCTTTTGGGGCAGTGCTCCATGGCCGCAATGGTCCTGTGCCACTTGAAGCAGTGGCTGGATCATTGGGTAGCCGCGACGAAGCGCCTGCTTGGGCAACGCGGCAAGTGGTGCAAAGCTGCGATGGCTCGCTCGCGCTAAGCGCAGGCCGGTTTCAGGACGCTGAAGGTTTCGTTGGCAATTATGTCACCGTCTGGGTGCGGCAGGCCGATGGATCCTTCAAATGGACCTATGACGTGGCAGGCCGCGACAATCCTCAGCCTCCACCGCGCGCAGAATTTCAGGACGGCGATATCGTTGTGACTGCGATCGATGCGATTGAAGGGCTGGTTGCGACTTGCCCGCGCGCTGGCGAGACGGTGCCTGCTCCGCCGGCAATCCCCATCGGCGAAGATGGTGCAAGCGATGCAAAACTATCGCGCGACGGCACTTTGCGCTGGCGCTGGGAACACCGCGCCGATGGCACAAAGTATGTCAGCGCGGACTACTTTTATGCAGGGCAATGGGTGAACGCGATCGAAGAAAGTCTTGCATCGCCTCCCGAACAGTGATGAGGGGCGCAAATGCTACCTGAACTCTTCATTTCTGCCTTTATCACGCTGTTTGTCGTGATCGATCCACCCGGCTGTGCGCCGATCTATGCAGGCCTTACCAAAGAGGCGAGCGCTGCGCAGGCGCGCAATATGGCCCTTCGCGCAACCGCGATTGCGGCCGTGATTCTCACAATCTTTGCCTTTTTTGGCGAAGCCCTGCTTGGCGCATTGCATATTGAATTGGACAGCTTTCGAATTGCTGGCGGATTGATGCTGTTCTGGATCGCGTTTGAAATGGTGTTCGAAAAGCGCACCAAACGCCGGACCGAGCGTGCTGACAAGGTCAATGCAGACCCGGAAATCGAGGATGTTTCGGTGTTCCCGATGGCGATGCCAATGCTTGCAGGGCCGGGCGCAATTGCCGCGATCATGCTGTTGATGAACGAGGCCGGGACGACAGCTGAAACGCTTGAAGTGTTCGCCGCTCTTGTTGCTGTTCTTGTTATCACTGCTGCCGCGCTTGTGGCCGCAGGGCCGCTGATTCGGCTGCTGGGCGACAAGGTTGAGGCCGTCATCACCCGTTTGCTGGGTGTGCTGCTTTCTGCACTAGCGGCGCAATATGTGATCGATGGCCTGCGCGGATCGTTCCAGATCGGCTCTTCGGCAAGCGGCTCGCTAGTCTAGCGACTCACGCTGCCTGCGGCTCGGTTTGCACATGCGTGTGCGGAAAGCCGATGAGCGCTAGCGATGCGGTCGCCGCATCGAGAATTCGATCGGGTTCAGATGTCAGCCGGGCGGAGGCAAACCCGCCATGGAGCAATTGAACCAACGTGCGTGCCAACACTTTGGCTGATCCTGGCTTACCCTGCGACGCAAGAGCATCGGATGCGATTGTGTGCAGGAATTCTTCGATCCGGCCAAAGATCCCCTGCGCTTCCTTGCGCAAGGCGGGCATTTCCTGACCTAGCTCCAGGGCAAGCCCAACAACCGGACATCCAAACAGATCTCCGCTTTCATCCTTGAGCGCCTGATGCGCGCAGAAGATATCGCTGTAGATGCCTGCCAGCCGATCCTCGGGCCTAGAAAAGCGCTTGAAATTGGCCTCGAACACGTCGCGCAAGGTCAATTCGCCATGATAGCGCACCGCGGCGAGTGCGACATCACTCTTGTCGGCAAAATAGCGATAGACGGTTGCCTTGTTTACCTCGGCAGCATCAGCAATCCGGTCCACAGAAACGCCATGAAAATTGTAGCGCCAGAACAGGTCCGCGGCGGTTGCTACAATATGGGCGCGGGTCCGTTCGCCTTTGGTGAGAGGTGTGACAAGGTTCATAAGTAACTGCTTAGTTACTTTTTCAAGAAGCGCACAGGGGGATTATGCGACACAATGTCGCAGTTGCCGTGCAGCCCTACTGCAAGGTGGTGATTTCCTCGCTTGGGTCGCCGCGACCAAAGAACTGCATGAGTTGCACAAGCAGCTCGCAACGAGCCGAAAGAGTAGACGCTTCGAGCAAGGCTTGTTTGGAGGCGGGATCGAAAGGCGCAATCTGAGATACGCCGTTGATGAGCGATTGATCGTCGAGCCGCTCTACCGAATCCCAGTCAACGCGGTAACCTTGACTGTCGGCAAACTCGCGTGCTTCGCGTTCAAATCCGCCTCGCTGAGCGTGGCTCAACACCTCGTCTTCATCATCTGCGATCAGTTCGCCATCAACCTGACGAAAGGCGGTAGCGACATCGAGTTCGTGCAGCAGTTTGAAGCGCGATTGACCTTCGAGGATGAGGTTATAGCGCCCGTCATCAAGCGCTTCGATTTCCCCTATCCGTCCAACGCATCCAATCGAATATAGCGGGGCGCCCTCAATCGCGCGCTGTGGCTGGATCATCGCGATCTTTCGGTCGCGCACAAGCGCATCGCCAACCAGCGCGCGGTATCGCGGCTCAAAGATATGGAGCGGCAATTGCAGTCCTGGGAACAGGACAGCGCCGGGCAGGGGGAAGATGGACAGTCGCATCGGTGTCTGGGCGAGGCCTACCCGAACAGGACCTTTGAGAGGCGGCGGCGCGTCGCCACAACCCATTCATCCTCAAGCCCGATTGCCTCGAATATCTGCAACAGTTTGGCTCGGGCGGCGCTGTCATTCCATTCACGGTCGAACGCCACCATTGCGAGCAAGGTGTCGGCGGCCTCATCACGCGAATTGGCGGCAAAGGCTGCTTCGGCAAATGCCATTTGCGCGTCCATATCCTCCGCATCCGCCTTGGCGGCATCGCGCAAAGCGGCAAGCTCGCTATCGTCAACCTGCGTTGCAGACAGTTCGAGCGCGCTTTCAGCTGCTGTAATCGCTGCATCATCCTTGATCGCCGGATAGACCGGGCTGGATTTCAGCGCTTCGAGCATTTTGCTCGCTTCTTCGGGCTGACCCATCGCAATCTGGGCGCGAATCATCCCGGCAATTGCACGCGGATTGGCGTTGTCGAATTCAATCACTTGCGCGAACACGCCCATCGCGCGTTCGGCATCGCCGCTGGTGAGCGCTTCTTCGCCTACAGCCACAAACTGCTCAATTTCCTGCGGCGTTGGTCCTTGCGGGCCGCCTTCGGCGTCAGCCGCGCCGGGCTGAATCGGCAATTGCGCCAATAACTGGTCGAGAACCTGCTTTAGATCTGTTTCGGTGCGCGCCTTGGTCAGGTCGGCAACCGGCTGTCCCTGAAACATGGCATAGACCGTCGGGATCGACTGGATCTGGAACTGGCCGGCGATGAACTTTTCTTCATCGACATTGACCTTGGCCAGAATCACGCCCTTTTCGGCATATTCAGCTGCGACCTTTTCGAGCACCGGGGTCAGCGCCTTGCACGGCCCGCACCATTCAGCCCAGAAATCAAGGATCACAAGCTTCGTTTGCGAAGGCGCGACGACGGTTTGTTGAAAGCGCTCTACCGCTTTTTGTTCTTCGATATTGAGACCCATGCTGGCCAAGGGATCGCTCCTTTTGAGAATTCTATGACGTAATGTGTGATCCCCAATGTGGGGCATTTTGTGGCTATGTGAAGCGTGTGAGCCGCCCTGGCTAGTCGCCTTTAGTCGAATAAGCACAAAACAAGGCGAATTTTACGCTTGCAGGCTTTCGCGACCGCTGCTAATCGCGCCGCCTCCCCGGCAGAGACTTGGCTTTTCAGCTACTCTGCGAGGCGTCAGTGAGCGGGCGTAGCTCAGGGGTAGAGCACAACCTTGCCAAGGTTGGGGTCGGGCGTTCGAATCGCCTCGCCCGCTCCATTTTCCGACACGACAGAACCGTCCTGCGTGCATGATCATTCATGCGCGTGACAGACTGCGTGTCCATTTTGTCGCAGTTTTGCGCCTCTTGTCGGGCCTGCCAGACTTTTCATCGATACAATCAACTCGCAGCTTGCGTTCTGTGCGCCAATCTGTAAGCGAATGATATATTGTCACATTGTGACGTTATCACATACAATCACCAGGACCGATATGAAGCCCACATCCTCGCGCCTTGCCCTTGCAACTGCACTGTCATTTGCTTTTTACGCCACCCCGGCTGTCGCTGAAGATGGAAGCGGCGCCCAAGGTGATGGGCAGACAAGCGACAGCGAAGATCGCCTCGAGGATGATCTACACAACCGTCAAACCGATTATCAGGGCAATATCATCGTCAGTGCCGAAGGGCTCGAGCAGCTCGACATCCTTGCAGGCACTAGCGTTTTTGAAGCGGAAGAAATCCAGCGCAACCTGAACGGTCAGCTGGGCGAAGTTCTGGCCAAATTGCCCGGCGTTTCGGCAAGCAGTTTTGCCCCGGGCGCATCGCGACCGGTGCTGCGCGGTTTTCAAGGGGAGCGCGTGCGAGTGTTGGTTGACGGTATCGGCACTGCCGATGTCTCCAACACCTCGGTCGATCATGCGACAACGATCGACCCGCTTACGGCTGAACGCATCGAAGTGTTGCGCGGCCCTGCCAGCTTGCTGTTTGGCAGTCAGGCAATCGGCGGTGCGGTTAATGTAATCGACAAACGCATCCCGCGCCGAGTGCCCGATGAAGGGTTCCATCTCGACGCTCTGGCCGCGATCGACACGGCAAGCAATCTGCGCACTGGTGGTGCATCAATCGACGTCCCGGTGGGAGATGTGCTGGTGCTCCACCTCGACGGGACATGGCGCAAAAGCGACGATCTGGAAATTCCAGGCTTCCAAATTGCACCTGAACTGCGCGCGGAAATCCTCGCAGAAGCAGACGAGGAAGAAGCTGAAGGCGAATTGGAAGAAGCAGCAGAGTTTCGCGAAGCAGCCAATCAGTCCGATTTCGTGCCCAACACTGCAAGTGAAAGCTGGACCATCAACGGCGGCTTTGGCGTGATTTTGGGCGAAAGCTCTTTCGGTGCCTCGATTGGTTATTACGACACGAATTATGGTGTTCCATCGCGCCCGGGCACTGAACACGCGCATGGTGAGGAGGACGGCGGCGAAGAGGAAGAGGAAGGCGAGGAAATCGTCTCGATCGACCTGCAGCAGTTTCGCGCTGACTTGCGCGGCGATATCGCACTTGGCGATGGGTTCTTCTCGCAGCTGAAAATCCGCGCAGGTTTCTCCGATTACACTCACACCGAATTCGAAGGTGACGAAGTCGGCACCGTCTTTGACAGCAAGAGCGTGGAGGCGCGGGTTGAACTGGTGCAGGGCGAAAACAGCCCCACACGCGGTAGTCTGGGTGTCCAATACCGCCACCGCGACTTTTTTGCAGAAGGGGCAGAGGCCTATGTTGCGCCAAACCTGACCGACCAGTTTGCGATCTTTGGCTTGCAGGAATTTGGCAATGGTCCCTTCCAGATCGAACTTGCCGGCCGCGCTGAGTTCACCGATGTCGAAGATACTCTGAACCGCATTGATCGCAGCTTTGAGACGTTCTCTGGCGCGCTTGGCCTGATCTTCGAAGGCGATGATGCCTTGCGCGCAGGTGTAAACATCAGCCGCGCCGAACGTGCACCAAGTGCTGAAGAGCTGTTCTCCAACGGCCCGCATATCGCAACCCAAGCCTTTGAAATTGGCGATGCGAACCTTCGCGTTGAAAGCGCATGGGGCGCGGAAGCCTTTGTTCGCGGCCGTGCAGGACCTGCGCAATTCAGTCTCGCTGTCTTCAACCAGTGGTTCGATAACTACATCTACATCAGTGAAACGGGCGGCGAAGAGGACGGCTTGCCGGTCTTTGTCTATCTACAGCAAGATGCCGACTATTTCGGGTTGGAGGGTGAGGTCACTTTCCCCTTGTTCGACAATGGCGATCTTGGGCTGATCACCGATCTGCGCGCATCCTATGTCGAAGCGGAACTGGACGATGGCAGCGCGGTGCCTCGTATTCCCCCGCTCAGCTTATTGGGTGCGCTGGAATTGCAGTCCAATTCCTTCGATGTTCGCGGCGAAGTTCAATGGTTTGCCAAACAGGACGAAGTCGCAGCGTTTGAGACGCCGACCGATGATTTTGCGCTTGTCAATTTCCTCGTCGCTTGGCGTCCGCTCGCAAACAGCGAAAATCTGACGCTGCAATTGGCGGCCGACAACATCTTCGATGTCACCGGACGCCGCCATGCAAGCTTCACCAAGGATTTCGTCCCGCTTGCCGGTAGGAACATCCGGGCAAGTGTGCGGATGAGCTTCTGAACTGGATGGTAGTCCTCCCACGCGCTAGGGTCGCTGCGTGGGAGAACTTGCCATGTTGAAACTTTCATCTGTCGCCATAGCCCTTGCGCTGCCGGCAATATCGATTGCTCAAACAAGCGAGGCTCCCCAGATCGCGCCGCCAACATGCGATTATGGCGAACCGCATCCGGCAGCACCAGAAGAGCTGGCTCAATTTGGCTTTCTGATCGGTGATTTCACTGTCACTGCGCATGCGTTTCGCGCTGGCGCATGGACGCCGCCTCGACCCGGGCCTGCACCGCGCTGGAACGGGCGTTATATCCTTGGCGGAATGGCAATCGAAGACGAGTGGTTTGACCCTGATCCGGGGTTGGTCGCTGATGCTCCGCGCGGGGTGAACATCCGAATGTGGGATGCAGAGGCGGGCGAATGGGATATGACATGGATCCACACCAGCGGCAGGCAGGTTCAAGATCTGCGAGCCAAGATCATCGATGGCAGGCTCACAATGTGGCAGGTCTATCCCGACCGGCCAAAATTCCGCGCCGATTTTGAACGGTTAGGAAATGACAGCTGGCAGCGCGTCCAATACGCACCCGATGATCAGGGCGAGTGGCAACCAACTTTCAAGCTGGTCGCCACCCGAATTCCGTGCCCCGAAGGCGATTAGTTTTCAGCAGCGAAGCTGATCTCGGCGTGTTCCTGAAGCCTCTCGACCAAAGCTTCGCCAAGGAATGATCCCGGCGTTCCAACACCGCCTTCGGCATCGCTCAGGGTGAGCGCAATGCCGGTTTCGGTGATCATCCGGCTGGTCGAACCATAGCCCGGGTCATACTTGCCTTTGACGCCGTAATGCAGCGATTGGCCATCGCCCGCCTCAGCCACGAACAGAACGTCGTAAAAACCGTTCTCGCGTTCCTCCTTGCTTGGCCCTTCGCCCGGTTTCGGAGGCTTGGCACCAAACGGGTTCTTCATCATTTCAGCTGCGGCTTCGGCCATTTTCTTACCGGCTTCGCCCGGGCTGGTGAGCATCATTTCGTCATACTGAAAGTCTTCGCCATAAGGGTGCCCGCGTAGGAAGTTTGTGCGGTGGACATTCTTGGTGTTGATCGGCGCCATGACAAAAGGCGCAGACCATTTGTCGAGGTCCTTTTCATACTGTGGGATCATGCCTGATGGCTGGCTTGGCCCGTCAAAGCCGGGGGCAAGCGCAAACGGATCGCGCAGAACATTGATGATGCGTGGGTTTTTGGCTGCCGCTTTCATAGTCGCGCCAAGGCTTGCTGCCGTGCCGCCCGAAAAAGTGCCGGCCATCGCGCGCACACGGCCGCGAATTCTGGATGCAGGCTTACCGAAACGCGCCACGGCTTCTTTTTGTGCCATCAGCACGCCGAGGTCGAAGGGAATGGAATCAAACCCGCTCGAGAAGCAGATGCGTGCGCCACTCGCCTTGGCGGCTTCGTGGTGTTTTTCGATCTGTTCGGCCATCCATGCCGGTTCACCGCAAAGGTCGGCATAGTCTGTGCCTGTCTTAACGCAGGCCTCAACCAGTTTGTCGCCATAAAGCTGGTATGGGCCAACGGTTGTGATGACGCATTTGGTCCGCGCGCACATGGATTGAAGATCGGCCTCGTCATCGGCATTGGCGACCACCAGCGGCGTATCGGCAGGCGCGCCGATTTCATCGCGAACCGCCTCAAGCTTGTCCTGCGACCGTCCAGCCATCGCCCAGGTTGGGCCGTCGCTGCGACTGCCGTAATGCTGGTCCAGATATTCTGCGACGAGGCGGCCTGTATAACCTGTCGCGCCGTATACGATGATGTCGAATTCGGTGTCTGCCATTGGTGATCTCCTTTGATCCTTCACATGATCGTATGAAGGACGGGTGTCAAAGTGTGAATGCGCTGCTCACGGGGCGTTTGGACCTGTTTATTGTGCGTCTTCGTCCACCGGATTGGTGAGGTTGTCTGCCCTAATTGAAACCCAAATCGGCTCTTGACCCAGCCTTGCGTTGAAGCGGGCGTTGAATGTGTCTGGCTCGCTTGAAGGATCAAAAAGATCAGGGCCATAGACTTCGCCTAATTGCGCAGGATCGTAGGCCATCAGCCGCAGCAAAGTCGGGAAGATGCGGTAATGGCTGCCATTGCCCTGAGTGGCAAAACGCGCATCATCTCGTCCACTTCCAGTGATCGTCACCAAAGGCACCGCGCCTTCCGCACCGTTGGGGGTGGGCATGCAATGAGTGGTCAGGCCGGTGCTTCCATCGGTGTGAAGATCCTGCCCATGGTCAGCGGAATAAATCACAACACTTGAGCTGAGATCGGCTTGGTCCAACAGTCGTTCGAAGAAGGTGGCGACCCCCCAGCCAAGCGCGTTGCGATAGGAGTTGCGGTAAAGCCGCCAGCTATCGCGCGTGCCGTCAAATCCTTCGCGCGCGCCGGTATCGGCGATGTCGGCAAAGGCGCCGCGTTCCAGCGCAGGCCGGTAACGCATGTGGCTGTCGGGGTATTTGTCGTGGATCGGAAAATGCGCGCCGACTTTGTTTACGAGAATGAAGCTAGGCACAGGGTTGGCAAGCTCGGCAGCGATCCTGTCGGCAGCGCGCATGTCGCGTTCCAGCACGGGCGCATCGTCGAACTGGACGAACAGGTCTATATCTGCGCGCTCCTCTTCGCTCATACCGTTGTGAAGCGCGCTGCCAGTTCTTTGGGCGTCGATGTAAACGGTGCGCATGCCCGCATTTTTCGCGAACGCCCAAATCGAAGCACCGCTGGCGATGACTTCGCGGTAGTTTTCCCGGGTGCCGCCAAATCTGAGGCCCAGGTTTGATCCGATGCTGCAATTGGTGATGCTGGGTACGACCCCGTAATTGGTGATATTAATATCGGGATAGGAACGCGAGAGCGGTGTTTCGACCCCTTGACCAGCGTTGATATCGAGAAAATGGCCGGCAATGCTCTCATCAATGATCAGCACGATATGGCCTGCTGGTTCACCATTAAGGGCAAAACGGGTCGGATCGCGCTCTGCCTCTGGGGCCATCGCGGTTTCGAGCAGATAGAGCCCGCTGTAGGACAAGCTTGGATAACTTGCGGGCAGACCGCGCGCTCCATCACCTCCTCGGGTAAACAGCAGCGCCGTTAGACCGGCCAGCACGGCATAGGGCAGCGCCGCAACGAGTAGAGGGAGCCTCAACCTACCCCTGGGCGGCAGGCCGATGGCGAGCAGGAGCAGCGCCGCATAAGCCAAGGCACGGGCCAAAGCCCCGCCGAACTGATCGAGCGCTTCTCCTGTAAAACCAAGTGCCCCAACGAGGTTCACGAAGGCGTCATAGGTCAGAAAAGTGCCGGTCGATTGGGCAAAACCGGTTGTCACCAATGCACCACCTGCAAAAAGCACTGCGCCTGTCCAGCGCAGCGGGCTATTCGCGGTCAATGCGGCAACGACGATGCCAGCCAATGTCACCGCAAGCAGCGCGCCATAGGCGATCAGCGAAGTCCACCCATCAAGCCCTGCCATGCGGGCGAGCACATCGGGGATCAGGACAAGGCCAGACCAGACCAGCAGCAATATGGCCTTGAGCGCGTTCATGTTAGTTGGCTATCACCTTCGACCATCCCTCCTACCCGGCTGCCATGGGGGCAGAGCACCTGCGTGTCAAAAAGGGGTGCTGGTAAGGACGCCGAACCTAGTTGCGGATTTTCAGAACTGGAATTGACGGCTGGCAAGGTCGTACATGATCTCTTCGGAACCGCCGCCAATCGCCATTACGCGGACTTCGCGGTAGATCCGTTCGATCCGGCTGCCGCGAACAAAACTTGCCCCGCCAAGAATCTGGCAGGCTTCACGCGCACAAAATTCAAGCGTTTGGGTCGCCTGTACCTTCAGCAGCGCGAAATCGCCGGGAACAGCGCAGTCATTCTTCACCGTCCAAGAGGCGTGATCGATCATTGCCTGCGTAGCGTTGATCATCTGGAGCATGCGCGCCAGCTTGTGCCGTATCGATTGGCGGGTGGCGAGCGGCCGGCCAAAAGTTTCCCTGTTTTGCGCCCAATCCAGAGCGTCTTCAAAACAGATGCGCGAATAGGCTGCGGCTTGCTGTGCCATGCCCAGCCGCTCACCATTAAAGTTGCGCATGATCCCGCCAAAGCCCTGATTTTCACGGCCGATCAGGTTTTCAGCAGGCACTTCGACATCGTCGAAATGGATCGTTGCGGTGTCCGAGGAATGCCAGCCCATCTTGTCGAGCCGTGTGCGGGTGACGCCAGCACTATCCAGCTCGACCAGCATCAGGGAGATACCTCCAATCCCGGCATCGCCGGTACGCACAGCGAGGGTGATGTAATCAGCTCGCAACGCCGATGTAATCAGCGTCTTTTCGCCGTTGACGATGTAACTCGCCCCGCGCCGCTCTGCCCTGGTGCGCAGATTTGCCACGTCAGAGCCGCCGCCCTTCTCGGTAATGCCAA
>Ga0316207_10004211_pt1 | contig 12652 bp, 10 predicted proteins | sample 6weekpyrite_MG_FD_204943 | JGI IMG/M metagenome (GOLD analysis project Ga0316207, IMG submission 204943) | Microbial mat bacterial communities from mineral coupon in-situ incubated in ocean water Damariscotta River, Maine, United States -... | ecosystem: Environmental > Aquatic > Marine >... | reverse complement strand
GTTGGATACACGCATAATTATTCAGTTATTTCTCTCGAAGATATCAGGGCGTATTGTATGAGCAGGACAGGCCGAGGTACAGCAAAAACAGGGCAACACAGCCTGGAGCGTGGTAAAGCTGTTTAGAAAGTGCTTTTATTCCAGCCAAACAGGCTACGTTGTGGGGATTTAAACTCAATGTATACACGACTGGCGGGAATGCCCAGTCGATCTTCGAGATAACCGCAGATGGCAGCTGAATAATCTTTGCTGTGTTCATCTGTCAGCCCAAGGCTAGTGAGTGAGCAATTGGCAGCCGGATCATTAGAGCCAGCAAAAATCAGGTTTTGCTCATCGTTTAACTGCACCATGACATATTGTTCTGGTTTACCCAATAAATTAGAACATAGCTGGGAAAGTTCGCGCAGGGTCTGGCCCAGTCCTTTTTCAATTTTGATATTGGTATCGATGGCTAATACGGGCATGGTTAACTTCTGGTGGCTTATTTACAGTGTTTCTTGACCATTTCTTGCATGGTTTTCATGCGTTTTGCGCGATCGGCATCTGACATTACAGCGGTACTGCCATCTTCCTGTTTGACGCGCAGTCGTCCGCTCTTGTTCATAGTTTCGATATCTTTACGCGCATTTTTGCATAGAGTGTCATGCTGCTGCTGGGTGTAGGGATCTTTTTCATCAGCCTTGTCTGAACTTGTTGTGTTGCCGTCAGCTGTCTTTTGATCACTGGTTTTGGCTTTAGTGCTGGGAGCCGGTGTAAAGGTTGTACTCACACCCATTTTCTGTGCTGGCGTTCCCTGTGGTGGTGTTGAGCCGTAATGTACCTGGCCGGCATCATCTTTCCACTTGTATATTGCGGCTGACAAAGGGCTTGTCATTAACAGTAAAGATACTGCTGTTAAGATAGTAAGACGGATTGAAGCCATGAGCTGCCCTGTAATATTGGAGATGCCTTAGATTTTAGATGAGTCGCCGGCGTATTGCGATCATTAATAAGCCTGTTTTATGCTTAAGTTTAACGGCAGCAGGAAAGTGGGAGTGGCAATTGGCGATAAGCTATACTGATGTAGGCTTGAAAATAACAATGATTAGTATATTATTAAATACTAATATATATAAATAATGGGAGTTTTTATTGTGATCAGGAAAGTATTCGTCTCGTTTTTTACGTTATCCATGCTTTGGGTGGTCCAAGTTAATGCCAGCGAATTACCCACCGCGGTGGTTAAAGCTGTACCTGTTAAACAATATATCTATCTTGATGGCACAGTTGAAGCTGTACAACAGGCCACACTTTTTACCCAGACTTCCGGGCGAGTAATTAAGTTAACTTATGATGTTGATGACTTTGTTAAAAAAGGCAGTGTCATTGCGCGACTTCGCGACACCGAGCAAAAGGCGCGTTTCAATCAGGCCAAGGCTGGGCTTGACGCGGTAAAGGCAAAGTACCAGGAAGCTGAGCTGGAATATAAACGCGTCACGGATCTGTATGAGAAAAAACTGGTCTCTGCAGCATTAAAAGATAAGGCTGTGGCGGCTCTTAAATCAGCTAATGCCCAGCTCAATGTGGCTAAAGCGCGATTTGATGAGGCTAAGGAACAGTTAGCGCACACGGTTATTCGTGCACCCTATAGCGGCAAAGTGACCAAACGCCATGTTGAAGTGGGCGAAACTTTGCAAGTGGGGCAGCCCGTTATCAGCGGTGTTGCTGATCAGGATGCGCTACGCTTTAATGTTCAGGTGCCGCAACGTTTAATCGAAAAAGCGCGTCAGCTTTCTACAGTTGAAATCGTGCTAGATGATGGTCGCCGAGTTTCTTCTGATCAAATCACCATTTTTCCTATTGCTGACAAGCAAACGCATAGCTTCCAGTTGCGGGCGCAGGTTTTTTCTAACCAGCATCGTTTATACCCAGGCATGTTTGTAAAGGTGGCGATAGAAACCGGTATGGCTCGGCAGATTTTAATTCCACCCGCTAGTGTCGTTAACCGTGGTGAAATTAGCGCGGTGTATGTGCAGACAGATAATCGACTGTCTCTTCGCCAGGTCAGGCTGGGCGCGATCTATGAAGAACAACAGATTGTGCTTGCCGGTTTGAGTGCCGGTGAGAAGATTGTTACCGATCCTAACCAGGCAGCAATTGCTATTAAGGCGCAGTTACAGGGAGATAAATAATGTCGTTGGGCATATCAGGACAAATTGCCAAAAAGTTTCTGCAAACTGAAATTACACCTTTACTGGCGTTGGTGGGTTTTTTACTCGGCGTATTTGCTGTGGCGATTACACCGCGTGAAGAAGAGCCGCAAATCGATGTGACTTTCGCTAATGTTTTTATCCCCTTTCCAGGTGCGACTGCCACTGAAGTAGAGAGCCTGGTCAGCACACCGGCTGAACAGGTGTTGTCTGAGGTTAGTGGGCTGGAGCATATTTACTCGGTGTCACGGCCAGGCATGTCGATATTAACGGTGCAATACAAAGTTGGTGAAGAGCGTTCACAGGCGATTGTCAGGCTGTATAACAAAATCTTTTCTAACCAGGACTGGTTACCACAAAATCTCGGTGTCGGTCAGCCAATCATTAAACCTAAAGGTATTGATGATGTGCCGATTGTTGCGGTTACGCTCTGGTCAGAAGACCAGAACAAGGGCGCTTTTGACTTAACCCAGGTTGCGCATTCGATTGAAGCCGAAATTAAACGTGTGACCGATACTCGCAATGTCTATACCATCGGCGGCACCGAACGGGTTGTGCATGTATTGATCGATCCGCAACGACTCGCCGCCTATGATATTTCGCTGGATGATTTGCGCATGTCACTGATGGCTTCAAATCGTTCAAATGATGCTGGCTTTGTGGTTAATAATAACCAGGAAATTGCCGTTACAGCGGGCCAGTTTCTGGTCAATGAAAGTGATGTTTCTGATCTCATTATCGGCCTGAAAAACAATAATCCGGTCTATCTACGAGATGTAGCTACGATTCGATTTGGCGCGGACCAGCCAGAATCGTATGTAACGATGGGCATGGGGCAAAGCGGGAAGGCTATTGGTCTGACAGGTAATGGTGATTTTCCTGCGGTGACGATTGCGGTATCGAAAAAACCAGGTTCAAACGCGGTGCAGATTGCGCAGAATGTGATCGAGCGAATGAAACAGCTGGAAGGTATTTTTATTCCCGATGATGTGAAATACGCCGTCACTCGTGACTATGGTAAAACTGCCGATGCGAAAGCAAAAAAACTGATTGGCAAGCTGGTGTTTGCGACCGCAGTTGTGGTGTTGTTGATCTGGTGGTTTCTGGGATTGCGCGAAGCCTTTATTGTTGGCGTTGCGATTGCGATTACGCTGGCGATTACGCTGTTCGCCTCCTGGGCCTGGGGCTTTACGCTTAACCGGGTATCGTTATTCGCACTGATCTTTTCCATTGGTATCCTGGTCGATGATGCCATTGTCGTGGTAGAAAATATTCACCGGCACATGACCGATAAAGGTGTTGATTTAGTCAAGGCGATTCCACTGGCTGTCGATGAAGTCGGCGGGCCGACGATACTCGCTACCTTCACGGTTATCGCGGCTTTATTACCGATGGCGTTTGTGACCGGCTTGATGGGGCCATATATGAGCCCGATCCCAATTAATGCCAGCATGGGCATGCTCATCTCACTTGCAGTGGCATTTATTATCACTCCATGGCTGTCATTAAAAGTGTTGAACACCGAGCATGTTCACCATGAAGAAAGTGGTGGCAAATCCGAAGTTTTTTTTACTGCTGTGATGGCACCATTCTTATTTGGAGAAAAACAAAAACGTAATCGCTGGATACTGACTTTTGCTGTCTTGTTTTTGATTTTGGCCTCGGTGTCACTGGCGTTGACCAAGGACGTAGTATTAAAAATGCTGCCGTTCGATAACAAATCTGAATTTCAGGTGATTGTTGACTCACCCGAAGGTACCAGCCTGGAGCAAACACGGCGCGTACTTGATGAGCTGACTTATGAACTGAAAAAAGTACCCGAAGTATCCGATTACCAGACTTATGCCGGCACCGCTGCGCCGATTAATTTCAACGGCCTGGTACGCCAGTATTATCTAAGAAATGGTGCGCATGTGGGTGACATTCAGGTCAACCTGATTGATAAAAGCCTGCGTGACCGCCAGAGCCACGAAATTGCGACTTCGCTGCGAGAGCCGCTGAAACAAATCGGTTTAAAACACAAAGTCAGCGTTAAAGTGGTAGAAGTGCCGCCCGGCCCGCCAGTGATGTCACCACTGGTAGCTGAAGTTTATGGTCCCGACTACGCTGGGCAGATAGAAAAAGCCAAGGAAATTGGTAATGCTTTTGCCGCAACTGATGACATTATTGACGTTGATGACAGCGTGGAATTTCCGGCGGCACGTTATATTGTTAAAGTCGATCGTAATCTCGCGGCATTAATGGGTGTCAGCCAGAAAACAATTTCTGATACGCTGGTAACGTTATTACGCGGTGAAGACATGGGTTTTATCCATGCTAGTAATGCCAAATATGCGGTCCCGGTTAGGGTCGAATTACCAGTGGCCGAAAAGTCGGATATCCAGTCACTACTGAGTGTAAAAGTACGCAGTGTCAACGGCAAGCTGGTATCGCTAATGGATATGGTGACGATTGTTGAAACCACCCGTGAGTACAGTATTTATCACAAAGACCTGTTACCTGTTGTCTATGTGACCGGTGATATGGCTGGTGAGCTCGACAGCCCACTTTACGGCATGTTTGATATAATTGCGGGCTTACCCGACAGGCTGGAAAATTATTTTATTAACCAGCCTGAAAACCCGTATCTGTTCAGTCTTAAATGGGATGGTGAATGGACGGTTACTTATGAAACCTTCCGCGATATGGGCATTGCTTACTCGGTGGGTTTATTGATGATTTACCTGCTGGTGGTGGCTCAGTTTCGTTCCTATCTGGTGCCATTAATAATTATGGCACCGATCCCGCTCACCATTATCGGCGTCATGCCTGGGCATGCACTTATGGGTGCAAAATACACGGCAACGTCAATGATCGGCATGATCGCACTTGCCGGAATTATCGTGCGTAATTCAATCTTGCTGGTTGATTTCATTAATGAACAGTTGAAGCAGGGCGTCGAGTTTGAAAGCGCGGTAATCATGGCCTCAGCCGTACGCGCCAAGCCGATTATTCTTACCGGTGTGGCGGCGATGATGGGAGCGGTATTTATTCTCGATGATCCGATTTTTAGCGGCCTTGCGGTTTCACTGATCTTCGGTATCCTGATCTCAACCATGTTAACCCTGGTGGTGATTCCGGTTATGTATTACAGCCTGATGCGAAATAGGCTGTAGCCTGCATTCACTACTTGTAAGTTAATCACACTCGAAGAGCCTCTAATGAGGCTCTTTTGCGATTCGTTTGTTTTATTCCGTATCACCATGAGGTATAGTTGGATAAGTTGTGTTTATGGCAATTTTTTGCCTGTTTACATGACGTGAAAATCTTAGGAACAAAAATAATAGAGAGCAGGACGTATGTCTGATAGACGATTGAAGGTATTTTATACCGTAGCGCGCCTGTTGAATTTCACCAAGGCCGCTGAAACATTACACATGACCCAACCGGCGGTTACGTTTCAGATTCGGCAGTTGGAAGAACAATTCAATACCCGTCTGTTTGATCGTACCCATAATAGGGTCAGTCTGACGGAAGCAGGTGTAAAAGTTTACTCATATACAGGCAAAATTTTTGAACTGTATGACAAGATGGAAGATGCTGTCCGAGAAATGACGGGTGATGTCAGTGGGGTGGTTAATCTCGGGGCGAGTACAACGATTGCCGAGTATATGCTGCCGGCATTACTGGGTGACTTTAAAACCAATTTCCCGGAAGTGAATATCAGGCTCAAGGTTTCAAATACCGAGGGCATTGTCTCGATGATTGAAAATAACGAGATTGATCTGGGTATTGTCGAAGCATCAGTGAGTAATAAAAATCTCGATGTTGAAATTTGTCGTCAGGATGAGCTGGTAGCGATTGTGCCACCGAACCATGATCTGGCTTCGAAAGAAACGCTGAGTGCCGAAGAACTGTTGAAACATCCGTTCATTTGCCGTGAAAAAGGTTCGGGTACTCGTGAAGTTATCGAACAATACATGCAGGATAACCATAACAGTCATGAAATTGACCTGTGCATGGAATTAGGTAGCCCAGAAGCGATTAAGGGCGCAGTTGAAGCCGGCATGGGCTTATCGGTGCTGTCACTGGTGACGATTAGCAAGGAATTAAAGCTGGGTACTCTGGTTGCAATCCCACTGGATCCACCACTGGAAAGACCGTTCTCATTCGTTCGCCAACGTAATAAGTTCCGTGCTCACGTGATGGAAGATATGCTGGAGTTTGCACAAAATTACTGCCGTACTCATCAGAATCCGGAATAAATATTTGTCTGTAAATGAATATCGTTGAAAATACTAAAAAGAAAAATATCAATGATATTTACCAGTCACTATCGCCTGAGTCTCAACAAAGTCTGCTGGATTTTGCAGAATTTTTGACTCAGCGCGATGGAGTCCATCCGCCAGAGCAGCAGCAAAAACTGGAAATTCCTCGTCCTGATGAAGAGTCGGTTGTTACTGCATTAAAGCGCCTTAACCAGACCTATCCGATGATTGAAAGAAAGCTGGTTTTTCATGAGGCATCCTCATTAATGACTGAGCATATTATGCAGGGAAGAGATGCAACTGCAGTTATCGATGAACTCGAAGCCTTGTTTGAGCAGCATTATCAGCAATATCTGCAGGCATTTGAATCGGACGACTAGTGTTTCATGATTAATATTATCAAGGCCTGGTATCAGCGACACTTCTCCGACCCTCAGGTCATTATCCTGGCATTACTGTTATTGTTATTCGCCCTGGTGTTTATCATCATGGGGGGTGTACTTGCGCCGGTGATCGCGGCTGTTGTTATTTCATATGTGCTAGAAGGTGCGGTTGGAAAAATGCAGCGCCTCGGTTTGCCACGTATGCTTGCAGTCGTTACGGTGTTTGTGCTCTTCCTGTTTGCTATCTTGTTATTAACGCTTGGCATGATGCCATTAATTGTCAATCAGCTGGTGCAGCTGTTTAAAGAATTACCAAATATGATTGGTGCCGGGCAGCAACTGTTAATGGAGTTGCCGCAAAAATACCCGATCATTTCCGAACAGCAAATTAGTGACCTGATGAGCCTGATTAATTCCGAAATTGCGTCACTGGGTCAGCATATTCTGTCACTGTCTTTATCATCGGTGGTTGATGTTTTTACCCTGCTGGTTTACATGGTGGTTGTGCCGTTACTGGTGTTTTTCTTTTTGCAGGATAAAGACAATATTGTTACCTGGTTAAAACAGTTTTTACCCAATGATATGGGGCTGGCATCAAAAGTATGGCACGATGTCGATATAAAAATCGGTAACTATGTTCGCGGTAAAATACTTGAGATTTTTATTGTCGGCTTTGCAACTTATTTACCATTAGCATTGATGGGGATGGATTACGCCGCCTTGCTGAGTGTGTTGGTGGGATTGTCGGTAATAATTCCTTTTGTCGGCGCCGTGGCGGTTAGTATTCCTGTTGTGCTAATTGCTTTTTTTCAATGGGGTTTTACAACCGATTTTATGACCCTGATTATCGCCTACAGCGTGGTACAGTTTCTTGATGGTAACCTGCTAGTACCACTGCTGTTCTCTGAAGTGGTCAATATTCATCCTGCTGCGATTATCATTGCGGTACTGGTTTTTGGAGGCCTTTGGGGAGTATGGGGTGTGTTCTTTGCTATTCCGCTGGCAACGCTAGTGCAGGCGGTGATTAATGCCTGGCCTGTCATTGAAGACACTGAAAAACCTGTAGAACAATCAACTCAGGGTTAATGCATCAGCAATTCGGTGCTCTGTAGCTTTTCTTACTTGAGAACTATCTGTTCTGTTCTATTATTGTTGATATAGAACAGCTTAAATATTGTCGGTAATAAATTGAATAATAATAATTATAAGCATGTCGAGGGTGTTGAATGACGTTGATAAGGATATCGAATATTAAACCCGGACAAATTGTAGCAGCTGATGTCAAAGATCGCAGTGGTCGTACTCTGCTGGCAGCGAACTCGGAACTGACGGCTGATAATATTAAAATTATCAAGTCCTGGGGTGTAGTTGAAATTGATGTGATCGGTGATGTTAATGAAATAGATATCAATGCTGACCTGCCTAAAATCAATCCCGAACAACTACAGGCTATCGAACTCGAACTATCGAAACGATTTCGATTTCTGAATAAAAGTCATCCCTTCATTAATGAATTATTTGAAATTTGCCTGCGTCGAAAACTATCAAACCAAGGATTAAGTGATGGTTAGTAACGCGGCTCAGCTGGTCAAAAATGTTGAATCGGTGGTTAGCCTGCCGACAATCTTTAGCCGTATTGATGAACTAATAAATAGCCCGGATAGTAACCTTACCGATATCGCTAATGTGATTTCTGAAGACCCTGGTCTGGCTGTGCGTTTATTAAAAATTGCCAATAGTGCAATGTTTAATTTCCCTGCAGAAATAGACACGATTACTCGTGCGATTACCGTTATTGGTACCCGACAGTTACGTGATCTGGTATTAGCCACCAAGGTGATTAGTGTATTCAAAGATATTGATGATGACATTATCAATATGGAAGCGTTTTGGCGACATAGTATTGCCACAGGCATTATGGCACGAATTCTTGCATCACTTCGTCGTGAGCCCAATACTGAATACTATTACCTGTTGGGCTTGTTGCATGAAGTGGGTCGTTTGGTGATGTATATGGAAATTCCAGAACTCATGGCAAGGGCAGTAACCAATAGCATTGAAAATAATGTCGCGCTGCATCAGTCAGAATTATCGGTGATAGGTTTTGATCATTCGATGGTGGGCGCTGAGTTGATGGACTCATGGAATCTGCCTGAGCCGATGTTTGATGCAATTTGTTATCACCATCGGCCCTCACTGTCGTTAAATTATTCGGATGATGCGGGCATCATTCATGTCTCAGATTTAATTGTAAACGCGCTTGAGCTGGGTACAAGTGGCGAGTCAGATATCCCACAGTTAGATGAGCAGGCATGGGAAAGCCTGGAGTTATCACAGTTTGTTTTACCTGATGCTATTGAACAACTGGAATATCAGTATCAGGAAGCGGTAAAACTATTTCTAGAAGATGCCTGATGTCAGAACGTGAAGATAAGCAGGAGCTGATGCAGCTCAGAAAGCGCGTTGACTATTTAGAGCGCATCAACCAGCAATATATTTCTACGCTCGATACCCTGAATTCACTGGGTGATATTCATGGTAATGTAAAACAAAAACGTAGTCCGCAACACATTTTTTCATCGACCCGGCAATATATCTGTCGTCTTGCCCATTTTGATCTGACCGCGTTTTTAATGGTTAATGAAGAAAATAATTCTTTTGAAATTGATGATTGCATTCCACTCAATGCGCAAGATGAATTACAAGACGTTATAGATCAACTGATTGATCGAGGCGAGTTCGGCTGGGCGCTTAACCAGAACAGGATATGCGAACCACAGTTACGAATGGATGGGCGCAGAATTTTGCTGCACGTACTGGCATCCAGAACACGTATCAGGGGTATGTTTGTTGGTGTTCTGAATGAAACAGAATCTGTCCCTTCAGTGATGACGCTAGGCTTAATTTCAGCCATCCTGTACAACAGTGCCTATGCACTGGAGAGTGCAACATTATATAAAATGGTGCTTGAGCAGAACGAAATGTTAGAAAGCAAAGTTATTGACCGCACTCAGGAGTTAAACCAGGCGCAACAGGCCTTGAAAAAATCCAATGAAGAACTCGAAGAGCGGGTAAAGTTACGTACCGCCGAGTTATCTTCATCTAATAAAAAACTAATCGCAGAAGTCGATCGAAGAAAAAAAATAGAAGACAGTCTGCGTAACAGCGAAGAAGAACTAATAATTGCCAGGCAGTTTGCCGAAAGTGCGAGTCAGGCTAAATCAGAGTTTCTGTCAAAAATGAGTCACGAATTACGCACACCTCTGAATGCGATACTGGGATTCTCTCAGGTGCTGGAACTTGATGAAGAGTTTTTGAAATCGTCCAATGCACCGTTTATTGAAGAAATTAGAACTGCGGGTGAGCATCTGCTGGCGCTGATTAATGAAGTGCTTGATTTATCAAAAATTGAAGCCGGTAAAATTGATGTGCAGATGGAAAATGTCAATATCGGCGAAATTATGCGCGAATGTTATGCACTGATAAAACCGATGGCGATGAAGAAAAATATAAAATTATTGCCTTTATCTGAGCACGCTGAGAAAAGTTATATTTATGCAGATCGTACATTAATTAAGCAGGTGTTTATTAACCTGTTATCAAATGCCGTCAAATATAATAAACAGGACGGTAATGTGGAAGTAAAAGTTACAGAGCAGGCAAACAGGGTAAATATTTCTGTTATTGATAATGGCGTTGGTATACAGGATGATAAAAAACAGTTTATGTTTCAGCCTTTTAATCGACTGGGTGTTGAATCAACTAATATTGAAGGCACGGGTATGGGGCTGGTGATTACGCAGCATCTGGTCTTGTTGATGAATGGAGAGATTGACTTCAACAGTGAATATGGTCAGGGCACGGAATTCATTCTTAAAATTAATCCTGGTTTCGCCTCTTTTGAGCGTAGTGCTGAGAATACAGATAAAACGCATGAAATTGTCAGTACAATTAACGGTTTTACTATGTTATATATTGAAGACAGTGCGCCAAATATCAGGCTGGTTGAATCGATACTTTCCAAGTGGCCACAGATTGAGCTGCATTCAGCATTATCCGCCGAAGAGGGGATAGAACGGGTCAATGAGTTGAAGCCAGATATTATTCTTATGGATATTAACTTACCTAATATGGACGGCTTCGAAGCAGTTAAGCTATTAAAATCAAAACCTGAAACAGCATCTATCCCGGTGATTGCATTAAGCGCTAATGCTATGCAGAAGTCGGTTCAAGAAGGACTGGATGCAGGCTTTGAACGGTATTTAACAAAACCACTTAAGGTGGTTGAATTTTTAAAATTACTGGGGACGTTAACAGGTCAGACATTGTTAGAATAAAATAATCGAACGCGTTATTTTATTTTCTGGGCCGGTTACCTATAAAAAAATTTTGTTGAAATTACATCAAAAAGTCTGGAGAGCAATCGGTGGCATTTGGGGGGTCATTACGCTGACTTTGTTTGCCTGTGCAGTTTTCTTTCTTCATCATCCCATAATCGAAAAACTTGACGGTACTATGTTTGCGATTGATGCGCAGTTCGTAGCTAAACCCGATAAAGTGGATGAAATTGTTGTAATTCGTGTACCAAAAACCAGTTCGACTCATACAGGTCAGGCTGATAATCGTGCACTTATAGAAGTTTTAAAAGAAGTCGTAGGGAAAAAACCATTAGCGACGGCACTGGTGTTAAATGTGCCTGAGAAAGTTCATATATCAACACAGAATTCGCTACGCTATTTTGATACGTTTGATGATGTTATTAAGACTCTGCCCAAATCTAAACGCCAGGAATTTATTCGTTTAAATAATTTTTCAGAACATGAATTGTTTGCCGACACTGTTCTGGTTAAGGCAATAAAAAATAAAAACCTGTTTATTGCTCAGAAAAAGTCAGACAGAGAAACATTACAGTTCAATGCAGGTCTTGCATTGAAAACTGAAATGCAAATATACCAGGGTGCAAAGCCACTGGACTGGTTTAAACGTACTGTACTTCCGTCGTTACCAGAGTTTGAAAATACTCGGGTACTCAATCTGGATTACAATAATCTGCCGGTAGAAAAAGACGTATCTGAAACGGCTTATCGTTCCTTAATCTGGTCGGCATCTCAACAGGTTTTTCCTGATGTACTAACACAGTTATATGCAAGACTAACAGGTAGTGGTTTGCCTGTTTGGAAAAGTGGTGTCGGTTTAAAGTTTAATACCGAGTTACGAAGCACCGACTGGGTAGGTCGTGTTCTGCCACGTGCATCGTCATTTACCGGTATTGAGGCTGAATACCAGAAAATACCTTTTTTTGAGGTTTTAAATAAAAGCCTGGGTCAACGATTAAAAAATAAGATTGTTATCATCGGCTTTGATAAAGACCCGGTGGTTGAAGATCTCGCATTAAGTTTGATCAGTATGCATACAGGTAGTGTCTATGTCTCCCCTGTCTGGACTGATATTTTAGTACTTGGTTTGTTATGTACCATATTAATTTATGCTCTGTTGATATTGCCAAGAATTCAGGCTGGCGTCGGTGTGCTTTTGAGTCTGTTTTTATTATTTGCTTTACTGGTTGGGCAGATGGGATTGCTGTTGGTGAAACAGGTCTGGGCACCAATGACAATGGTGGTGGTGTTTTTAATAGCAGCGCACTGCTTAAGTTTAATTCGCCGGCGTATTGAACAACGTTTTGAAACCCTGGAGAAACAGGTTTTTGAGGCTTTCTGGATGCTCGGTGTTTATCAATACGAGCAGGGTGAATATGACCAGAGTTTTGCCTCACTGCAAAAATGTCCTACGACAGATCCGATGCTGGAACAAATGTACCGAATTGGCCAGGCTT
>Ga0316207_10004210_pt1 | contig 12656 bp, 13 predicted proteins | sample 6weekpyrite_MG_FD_204943 | JGI IMG/M metagenome (GOLD analysis project Ga0316207, IMG submission 204943) | Microbial mat bacterial communities from mineral coupon in-situ incubated in ocean water Damariscotta River, Maine, United States -... | ecosystem: Environmental > Aquatic > Marine >... | reverse complement strand
GAAATATTAGTGTTGATATTGTTTTTAGAGTTGTTTGAAGTTGCAGCGCGCAATATTTTTCATGAACCGGGTTATCACACGGCCTCAGTATTAACATCATTGGTTACACCTGCAATAATAATGGTCTTGGCGATAGAAAAACAATTTTTGAGTGCAATCAATCCTGTTACGGTAATGTCCGTTATTATTCGGATTGGTACACCGTATTTTATTATGTTCGCACTGTTTTACCTCCTGGGTATTGCGCAAGACTATTTGATGGATATCTTGCTGAAATATATAGATCAGACTTATTCACTGGCAGCTTATGCCTTTGTCACAATGTATTTTTATCTGATCATGTTTAATATGATGGGATACATCCTCTATCAGCATCATGGAGTGCTTGGTTTTCAAATTGATGTTGAAATGCATGATCAGGAGGATGAAAGTCAATTTGATACGGTCAACGTAAGCCCGGAAATGCGTGCCGTTGAGATCCTTATTCATGAAGGTCAAACGGATCAGGCATTAAAAGAGCTGCAGGAGATGGTTAAAAAGAATCCAAGCAATACAGATGCTCGTGACCGGATACTTAAACTAGCAAGGTTAGTAGGAAATACTGAATTGCATGCGGTACAGGCACAACTTTATATGTCATACCTGAGTGATGAGAATAAAATTGGTCAGGCAGCAGTTGTATTTCAATCCTGTTATGAGTATGACAAGACAATAAAGCCAACTAAAGCAACTGAGCGGCTTGAAATGGCGAAATACTTCCGCAAGAAAAGCAAATACAAATTAACGACAGCAGTCTTAAATGATTTACACCGTGATTTTCCTAGCTTTGAAGGCATCCCACAGGCTTATCTGATTGTTGCGCAAACATTAAGTGAACAATTTAACGACGATGAACGGGCAAAATTGATTCTGGAATTTGTTATCAAGAACTACTCATCTCACCCTCTGACACCAGAGGTTAAAAAATATCTCGAGATCGTAAAAGGTTTATCTGCTAGTTAGTAAACTGGTTTTTAGGTTCCCTGTAACTGCTTCGCTTCCATACTGTCAGGGTATAGATCAAACAACATGTTTGTGTAGTGCGTTTGTTTATCCTGATCTTTGTTTTTGTAGAACTTTGCAATAGAGGAAAGGACTTCTGCATTTTTTTTAAATTCTTTCACAGAGCTTACCAATAGGTTTGCAATCTTTTCAGCTTCATCAATATTTCCTCCTGCAACAAGTTTGATTGCAATACTTGCGAGCAGGTCAGGGGTCCATCGAGGTTTTGGCTTTGCATTTGTGGCATAGTGCTGATATGTCTCGAAAACAGCTCGGACAGTTTTTATGTCTGTTCCTGGAAACATGAGTAGTGCATGGGCATAGTTATGGTAGTCATCGGAGGCGGGGTTATACTTGGCAATCGTAAATAATTGCTGTTGAATTTTTAAATCATCGGGGTATTTTCGTTCAAGTTCTTTAAATTTCTTCCTGGCATCATCAATTTCCATACTTGCTAGTAATTGTTGTGCCTGTGAAAATGCTATTGTATAGGCATCGCCTTGCTGCTTGTGATCAATTTCATTGAGCCTCATTGCGCCAGGAATAAATTTTAAAATTCCTGCAAATAACAAACCACCAATTAATCCCCCGAGGTGAGCAGCAATATTTATTTGAGAGTCAAATACGAAGTAAATAATTGCCTGAGATAAAAAGTACAAGGGCAGGATCCAAACGGCTCTGGCTTTTATAAAATCAAAGTAGACAAATAAAAAATAGAAAAAGGAGATTTTTCTAAAGCCGTATATAATGATAGCCATACCGAGAATACCCGCAATAGCGCCTGATGCACCGATACCATAACCAAAGGCATCGCTATGTAAGGTGACATACAAAAAATTACCAGCCAGCCCAGAAAGCAGATAACCAAATAAAAATAACAGACGCCCCATCAATATTTCTATACCCAGACCGAGCAGAATTAACATCACAATATTGCCGATGAGGTGTGCGTTATCCTCATGGATAAACATACTGCTGAAATAAGTTAACAGACTGGGTTGGGAAGGGTTTAGGGCATATTTCGTTTTAACTGATTTATTAAGTAAATCATAATAATGATTTTTATTTGAGCGCCACTCTTCGTAGATTGAGTCCTCGGGTTTTATGATTTCATCATTCTCAAGTTGTCTCTGAAATATACCGTCCCGGCGCATTGCAGAATAGGCATCTTTATCTTTCGAGCGGCTAGCGTTCTGTTTGACATACTGTGTTAACTCGATCATATCCAGACCTGAGCTTTGATAATAATCCTGGGCATACTGCTCATATCGGTCATCGTTTACCTGCCACATATAAAATACCAGCACATTAGCGATAACTAATATCAGCGTGATAAGCGGTGGGTTTCGCCAGTCAGGTTTTTGTTCTAGTGGTAAAAACATCGATTAAGTCACAAATATTTCAATAAAACTCGTTAGAGGCCGATGAAAAGCAAATAATAGTTAAGTGATTCAAGGAATAAGTCGGTGTGCTTGTTTTATTATTTTAATTGTTATGCTTACATAGTAAGGTGATTATGGTGGAAGTCTCCAAATTTGTCACGCAATCTCAGGATGAAAACGTGGATAATCAGCAAGTTATCGATGCGGTTGAACAAGCAGTTGATAGGCATCAAATTTTTGGTGACCTGCTTACAACTATAGAGAAACAATATCTACTCGACCGTGGCGTAGTACGTAGTGTACTGCCCGGGGTTAAATTATGCCGTCAGTCACAGCGTGATGACAAAGTATTTATCCTGGTTGTTGGCGAAGTCGAAGCTAGTTCAGGTGAAGACAGCAGTAAGACACATATTGCAAGTTTGAAGCAGGGTGAGATATTTGGCGAGATTGCTGCGCTGTTTGGCATGCCCCGAGTTTGTGATGTCACTGTTACCCGACCTTCTGTGGTACTGGAAATCCCGAGTGAAGTACTGCGCTCAATTATCGAAGCACGCGCTGAGCTGCGAGACGCGGTTGTAGAACGCTTTAAAGAAAGAATTACTGAAACGGCTTTACGTACAGTTCCAATGTTCCGCTATCTTGATGATGAAACCATGAAGATGTTGGTAATACATTCAACATTAATGGGGGCACCTCCTGGCAGCATACTTATTGAAGAGGGTGAAGTTGGTGAAGCGCTTTATGTGGTGATATATGGCAACCTGCGTGTCAGCCACAATGTGAATAACAAGCACTTAAATCTGGCACTATTACAGCCTGGTGATTATTTTGGCGAATGGTCACTGTTAACAGGGGCTCCTCGAACTGCGACTGTTTCAGCACTGTCACAAGTTGAGTTAGTCTCTCTCGACCGATCAACATTTCTTGAAATCGTACAAAAACATCCAGAGATTCGCGATAGAATCGATCTTGAAGCACATAACCGTCACGATCAGCTGAAGACTAAAGAAGCGTTGTGCGGTGAATCAAAAGCAAGTCAGAACCTTGATGGCATCAAGAATATCCTGAAGGATAATGAGTGAGTACCTAATCTCTTTCCTTAACCAGAGCGGATAATCCAACCAAGTAGAGCTAACTTAGTCTTGTGATCAGGAACCTTGGCAGAGGGGCCTGGTTAGTTTACAGTTAGTGTACTAATAATTTGGTGGAGGATAGCCATGTCTTTGTTTTCAAAATCAAAGCAAGTTTTACTAACTCTTGTTATGTGTTCGACGTTTACTCTGGGTATGCAGAATGTTGCTGTCGGTGCAATTGTGACTTCCGGTGACATGATTGCTGCGCAACAAAGCCAATTTGATCGTAATGAATTAAAGGCCTTGATGGCGCGAGAAGATGTACGTGATCAACTTGTGGACCTCGGCGTTGATGTTGATGCAGCACTAGCTCGTGTTGATAGTATGACCGATATAGAAGTTCAGCAGCTTTCTGCAAATATGAGCGAGATGCCTGCAGCAAGCGGTTTTCTTGAGACAGCTGTGTTGGCCTTCCTGGTGCTTGTGGTACTGGAAGTAACCGGTGTTACCGACATCCTGCCAAACATCTAATTGTCTTCAATGAAGTATGAATATCGGGCTGCCTATCGTGGGATAGGCAGCCTGTTTTTTTGTCTATTTCTTTTTGCTTGCGCGGGTACGCCTCAAAGCGACTCGCTGTTGTCATCGATACCTGCTGAACTGAAAAAGCCGAAGGAATTAACCTCAGTACCTTTCTATCCCCAAAAAGAATACCAATGCGGACCGGCTGCATTAGCGACGTTGCTTGGTCATCATGGCAAACCTGTTGATCTGGAGGATCTAACCAGCAAGGTTTATATCCCCGAACGAAAGGGAAGTCTTCAACTAGAGTTAATCACGGCGGTGCGAGAATATGATCTCATACCTTATGTTTTAGCAACTGAGTTGGATACGGTATTACGCGAAGTTGATGCTGGTCGCCCAGCTCTAGTATTACAGAACCTTGGCGTAAGCTGGTATCCGCAATGGCACTACGCAGTTATCGTTGGTTACGACTTGGACCAGGAAGAATTAATCTTACGCTCGGGCACGATTGAACGTTACCGAATAAATTTGTTTACCTTTGAACATACCTGGCGACGTGGAAAGCGTTGGGCGATGATATTACTGAAGCCAGGAGAACTCCCGTTAGCTGGTGATGATTGGCGGTACATGAATGCCATTGTTGGTTTTGAGCAAAAAAGTAAATGGCGATTATTGGATAAAGCTTACCAGGCTGGACTCGAGCGTTGGCCAAAAAGTAGTGAATTATTGATGGGCTACGGTAATAATTTATATGTGCAAGGCCAGCTTACTGAGGCGTTAGAACAATACCAAAATGTGATTACTTATGATTCGAAATTTGCAGCTGCCTACAACAATGCTGCTCAAGTCTATGCAGAACTAGGCCAATTAGAAAAAGCGGAAGAGTTGGTACAGAAGGCAATCTCGCTCGGAGGCGTGCACATTCAACAATACCAGTCTACACTGAATGATATTCGCCGAATGCAAAACAAAAACTAGTTTTGTTTGGAAACTCTTTAGAGGCGATATTTTAGCGATCAGAAATAGAGCGAGTAGTGGATGCTTCAGAATGTCACCGATATGGTCGCAGAGCTCGAGCGAAATGCAGATGCGAATAAACTAGAACTCCCTTCATTACCCGATATCATTACCCTAATTCAGGAAGCCATTGATGATCCTAATAAAGGGGTTAACCATGTGGCGCGAGTTATCCAATTAGATCCAACACTCAGTGCACGACTACTTACAATTGCGAATTCGCCACTGTACAGAGCGAACCTCCAACTGCAAAGCCTCAATCAGGCCATTCAACGTCTAGGTCTGGGTGTAACCCGTAATATTGTGACCAGCTTGATTTTGCACAATATATTCACGGTATCCTCTATTCGATTACACAATAAAATTAAGGCCTTGTGGCAACATAGTTGCCGGGTAGCGGCAATATCAAAAGTGATTGCCTCACTGACACCCGGTATTCAGCCGGATCGAGCGATGTTGGCTGGGTTATTGCATGATATCGGGGTGTTACCGATTTTGATCTATGCGGATCAGAGTAACGCAGAAGCTGTTGATCCAGATGTTCTCGCCGAAGTGATTAACCAGTTGGGCAAGAGTCTGGGCCAGAAAATTATTGAGGAATGGAAGCTGGGTAGTGACATATGTTGTGTGCCTACCGCTATTGATGACTGGGAGCGTGATCATGAGGGTCCTGCAGATTATGCTGATGTTGTGCAGGTTGCTCATATACACAGTCAGTTTGGAGAGACAAACGGTAGTGAAGTGCCGCCATTGACTCGCCTTCCAGCCTTCAACAAGTTAAGTCTTGCGAAAATGGGGCCCCATGCTGGGCTAGAACTGATCGAACAGGCGAGAGAGGACATTAACGCTACGATTCGATTACTAAATGGATAAAACAATTACGGGTAGTCAGAATGATGGTTCATAAAATATTTGCATTGCTATGTTTATTGTTTACGAGTCAATTCGTGCATGCGGATTCGTTTAACATTCAACTCAGTAACGAAAGTGCACGCTTTATGTATGCCGCTGAGGTATTTGGTGGCCAGTTTGGTCCTACTGATCTGGAGGTAGGTGCTTACTTCAATGAGGACGATGATACGGTCGCGCATGCTAGCTTGGTGTTAAGGAGTGATTCCATTGATAACCCGCTTATAGCAGCAATCGGTGGACGATTCTATTACGGAGATGTGGGTAATGCACCAACTCAAACCCAGGCCGATGTAGCGGCCCTCGCCTTTGGTGTCGCGTTACAGTTTAGACCGGAAACGCTGAGCGCAAGTATTAGGGCTTATTATTTTATTTCTCCCAGTGTAACTTCATTTCGTGATGCCGATAGCTTTACGGAATTTGGCGTGGCACTTGATTTTGATATAACCGATCAGGTTGGTATCTATATAGGTTATCGAAACATGACTACTGATCTTGATAACGGAACTGAAATCGAGATTGACGATAGCTTTATATACGGGGTCTTGTTTCGCTTCTAATTTGCAGTTATCTCAGTCTTACTTGTAATAGCTAAGCTGTATTGCTGACATAGTATTAAATTTGTATTATTAGCTCCTTTCGGGCCTATTCTGTTTTTTCGCATGCGAAAATATTCAACGATTTTTTTCGATTTATTCAATACTTTAATCAGTGTTGGTGAAGTTCCTTCCAGCGTTGGTCGTTTTACTGCTGATATACTGGGGTTTGATCATGATGAATGGAATACGGCATGTTTTAGTGCTGAGCATGAAATTTGTCGGCCAACTCAACATGAGCAAGTTTTGCATACCTTGGCAAAGAGTATTGATCCTGAAATTAGCCACCAACAGATAAAGGAAGCGGCAGTCCATCGACAACGTCGATTTGATTATGCTTTGTGTGAAGTTAGAGCTGATGTGCTGGATGTGCTTAAGAAACTGAAAGGTAGTGGAATAAAACTTGGCCTTGTTTCAAATGCATCCACGGCAGAGGTTGTGGCATGGTCTGATTCGCCTCTAGCAAGATTATTCGACAAAGCATTTTTTAGTTGCGAATGTGGTTTTAAAAAACCAGATAAAACTATTTACCAACATGCATTAACGGAAATACAATCAGCAAAAGACGATTGTTTGTTTATTGGCGATGGTGGTAGTGATGAGTTGATAGGAGCGCATCAGGTTGGGTTGACTTGTGTGTTAACGACACAGTTTTCTAAACCGCATCGCATAGAAAAGGTACGCCAGCAACAAGCAGCTGCGATAAGCCATGAAATACAGCATATTTATGGTATTTTTGAATTACTTGAGACGACTTAAGTAGAGAAGAAGGCAGAAATGAAACGAGGCCGTTGAACAAATTAGGCCGAATCTGTCGATTCAAGCTAATTAGAGCAGCGGCCCCGTGTCAGTGGAGCTTTTAGTTAACCATTTCCTTAAGGTTCTTCAACGGAAGAATCTTAACAACATTACAGGCTGGTTTTGCCTTGAAAACGGTTGGTTCGCCAGTGAATGGGTTGATACCCTTGCGAGCCTTAGTCGCCTTCTTGCGCTTAACTTTGACTTTGCAGAGGCCAGGCAGAGTAAAGATACCTGCAGCACCTTTCTTAACATGACCATTGATGATAGAAGATAGCTCTTCAAAAACCGCAACAACGTCTTTCTTTTTCAGATCGGTTCTTTCAGAAATTTCGGTATAAAGCTGTGATTTTGTCATTGGGGTGCGAATTCCCTTGACGGTAGCCTTCTTTACCGCTGCCTTCTTCTTTGCTTTCTTCTTCGCTTTTTTCTTTGTCGCCATTTCTTAACTCCTGAAATGTTTGGTTAGGTGTTTATTAACAAGTATCGCTTATCCCTTGTACAATAGCACAATCTTAAGATATGTGGAGTTAAAAATACACTTTTTTCTTTAAATAAAGTCGAAAAAGCCCTTAAAATACAGGCTCAGATGAACTTTTGTGATCAAAACGATCATTAACACAGGTATAAAAAGATTATATGGTTGAAACACTTCACATTAAGGTAGATAAACAGGGCTTACACCTCATTACAGATCAGGTTGGGCAACTTGTTCGACAGGAAAACGTAAGATCGGGTTTGTGCACGCTATTTATCAGACATACCTCAGCGAGCCTGCTAATTCAGGAGAATGCTGATCCATCTGCAAGACGTGATCTGGAGGCATGGTTAAATCGTCTTGTGCCTGAACATGATCCATTGTATACACATACAATGGAAGGCCCCGATGATATGCCTGCACACATCAAATGTGCATTAACGGCGACATCGTTATCCATTCCTATTGTTGATTCCCAGCTTGCGCTTGGGGTGTGGCAGGGGATTTATCTTTGGGAGCACCGACACGCAAGTGCAAAGCGTGAACTTGTCGTGCATATTTCCGACTAATGGCTAACGAGGCAGATGCTTTCCATCCAATTTGCTCTGTTGAGCAGCTCAATCATGCGGCGTGTCTGGAATTTATACTCCCGGAACAGCTTACGAGCGAAATTGCGGCTAAGAATATTACGACCCATGAAGCTTTTCTTATAAATTGGCATGGCGAGTACCATGCCTATGTTAATAGTTGTCCCCATACCCACGTAAGCTTGAATTGGACACCGAATCAGTTTCTCGATGTTGAGTCACAATTTATTCAGTGCAGCCTGCATGGTGCTATTTTTAAGCCTGAGACGGGGCTATGTCTTCGCGGTCCATGTCTCGGTCAGGCTTTATCTGGTTTGCCAATTGTATTGCGCAAGGGCTTTGTTTGTGTTGATTTAAATGCGTATAAAGGCACATAAATAGCCGAAACTGACGCATTTTCAAGCAAAACGGTGATGTTTGCCTATAAAGTCAGTTTCCTTCTTGCCGATACAATAATCAGAATAATTTCGACCACTGGCAACGATAAGACTTTATAGGATATTCAAATGCCACGGAGTATTTTTTTTCTTCTCCTTCTCCTACCTGCTTGCATGATGGCCAGCAGTCAATTGCACGCGCAGGAAGTGTATGTAAAGGACAGCCTGCGTGTTGGAGTACGTACTGAGCCTGGCAATACAGCAACACCTATTTCAGTCGTTACCACTGGAATGAAACTGAGTATCATTGAGCGTGACGGGGGTTACGTCAAAGTCAGGATGGAGTCAGGAGTGGAAGGCTGGATAAAGGCGACCTATGTATCTGATGAGGCCCCCGCAGTGATTAAACTTGAGGAACTCAAGACGACTTATAAGGAGTTGGAGTCAAAGCTAGGGAAGCAGGGGCAACATGTGCAGGCAGTCGAATTAAATAACAAGAATCTGAATACCGAGATTGAGCAGCTTAAACAGACGAATGCCGAATTGCGAGTTCAACTTAAGGATGAAATGGATGCCACAGTTTCAACAGGATTTAGTTATGCATGGAAAATACTACTGCTCGTACTGGCTGGGATAGGGGGATTTGCTCTGGGAGTAAGCTGGTACCGTAAAAAGACTATGAAACGACTCGGTGGACTAAGATATTAGGTTGGAGTGTTAAACAGGCAACATTAAATGAGCTGTACCTAACCCACGCGATACCTGCTTAAGCAGAAACGGCGACCGCCATTTCCTTTAAGGTATCACCACCCTGTAAGACCTCATCGGTAATCTCGAAAATTTCTTCCTCACTAAGCCCAAGCTTGGCGAGTAACTCGTCAGGGATTTCATCAGTATCTGAATCAGACATACCATGCATTTTTAACAGGCGTTCAGTCAGATTAATCAAGTTGGCATACTCTGCATGCACGCCGTCGTAGCTCAGATTGTGGTGCTCAGCGACAGTCGTTGAGAGTTCAGCGGGCATTTCCCAGGCCTCCATTAGCCAGGCACCTAACTCGCTATGAGTCGTGCCGAGTAGGCGCTTTTCGGTATCAAGAATAGAGGCATCTGGATTGGCTACGATCATTTTATTCAACCAGGCATATTCATTCTTGGAGAACAGATTCACTACCAGGAAGCCGATATCGTGTAGTAGCCCGGCAAGATAAGCGATGCCAGGTTTTGGGCGGATATTTCGGGGCATAGCCGAGGCTAAGTGTTGAGCCAAGGCTGCAGTATAAGTGGCGTGTTTCCAGAAGTTTTCCCGCCCCAGCGGTCCGTTTTCGGGTAATTTGAATACCCGGCCAAGTGCATAACCTAGCGATAGGTGTAACACCGTTTCATATCCCAAAACACGGAAAATAGAATCTTTCAGTGAGGTAACGGGGTCAATGTTATTAAACATGGCTGAATTCGAATAGCGGATGATCTGTGCTGAAAGAGACAGATCTGTTTCGATAATAGCCACCAGATCATCGACCGTGCTATCAGGGTTATTGCGAATCTCCAAAATACGGCTAGGCATATCGGGCATAGCTGGCAGCCGATCAATCTTTTTAATCCTATCTTTGAGGCTAACTTGTGGTGTGTTCTTGACTCCAGCTTGCTCGTTGCTGCGCGGTCGAGAAAAGCTTCCACCAAGCAACACATCATTCGCAAGTCGTTCTAAATTCTCAGCATCTAATTTGAATAGCGTACAAGGTGTGGGAGCCTCGAAGTATACATGGTCCTGATTGGTTAGATGTTCATCAATAATCAGCTGCACACCGTTATCGTGATTGAGTTCAAAGCCAGGTAGACGCGTTGTTGCTTTTAGCTTCTCAAGTGCAACACTGTTATCGATCTCATGTACCAGCCGATGTAAGGTGGTCTGTAACTGGGTTAAGTTGAGTTCATGGTCAGTTGGATAGAAGGCAATCACCATGCCTTTATTGTCCTGTAGCACAGCGATATTGCTAACGCTGTTTATTGGCACAGTCTGTTCAATCCAATCTTCTTTCAAGCTCACCGTATCGGGTGCTTTTATTACATTGAACGGAACCTGTTGGACATCTAGCAATATTGAGATCAAGTCAGCAGCAGACACGATCGTTTCCTTTTTATATTTTATATGTACTCTCTGTACGGCTTATCAAGTTCAGATCGGCATATAAAGACTAGTACTTTAATAATCCGCGCAGATGTATTGTTAACAATTGTTACAGATAGGCGTCCACGAACACTAAATGTAACAGCGTTTATGGATGAGGGGGATAGGTAGAAGTAATATCGGCAATGGTAAAAAAATGTTTAACTACGCCGTGAAAAATATTATAGATGATTTGCGAGCTCTCTCACATTTCATGACTGAATTCATTACGCGAAAATGCTAGACTTTTTGCCTCAAATATTGTGAGGAAATAAAAATAAATGGGTGATCCTCTGTCAATTACGGTTGAACGGTTGCAGAAACTGGAACCACTATCGACTCTATCTGAAGAACGTCTGGAAGAGCTCGTGTCCTTGTCCTATGTCGAAAAATTACCCATCGGGGTGAGCATTTTTCATGAGGGCGATATAGACAACCAGACGGTGTATTTACTCGATGGAGATGCACAGCTTATCTCGTCAGATAAAAAAATCGATAAAGTTATTTCCGGCAACAAAGACGAAGCGAAATTCCCTCTGGATGACAGCCAGCCAAGACAAGTTTCCTGTAATGCCATGTCGCGGGTAGAACTGATTCGTATCGACAATAGTGTCCTCGATTATATGATGATGTGGGATCAACTGGCGGTATCTGAAGAAAACGCTGCGGAAGAAGAAATAGGGGCGGGAGAGAGCAAGAGTGGAAAGGAGGGTGAAGCAGAGCCAGCGTCGGAAGAAAGCGAATCAGAGGAAAAACTGGCGGCTGGAAAAGAGATAGAGAAAGGCACAGCTAAGCCAAAACAGGTGGATAAAGAAGAAGCGCGGAAGGCCAAGACAGCCAAGGCAGACAAACAAGAACAGAAAAAGCCGAAATCAAAAACGGCAGCAAAAGAAAAGCCTGACGAACCGAACCCCGAAGCAATACCTGCTGCAGATGAAGATCGAACCTGGATCAGGAAGATGCGTCACATCATGGCATTTAAAAATATGCCGCCAGCCAATATCAAAGCGCTGTTGGAAAAGATGGAAACCATTCTGGTAGAGGAAGGAGATGTCGTTGTTCAGCAAGGGACAGAAGGTGACTATTATTATGTGCTCACCGAGGGTGAAGCCACGGTCACCCGGATGGTTGAGCTTGCCAAACTCACACCCGGTGCCAGCTTTGGTGAAGAAGCACTGGTCTCAGAAACAAAACGTAATGCTTCGATCACAATGAATACCAATGGCATGTTAATGCGTTTATCAAAGCAGAACTTTACTGCCCTGCTTAAAGATCCCCTGCTTGAGAGGGTTTCCCCTGACGAAGCCAGACAAAAGGCAAATAAAGGTGCAATTTGGTTAGATGTTCGACACGCAAAAGAATTCGCCCACTCTCGTTTACCAAAGGCGATTAATATCCCCTTACATGAAGTTCGATTGCGTATGGATGAGCTGGATAAAGATAAAAATTATATTTGCTATTGTAGCACTGGTCGTCGTAGTAGCGCCGCCGCATTCTTGTTGGTACAAAATGGATTTGATGCCAGTGTCTTAAATGGTGGTATTAAAGTCATGGCGCAAGATTTAGTACGTTAGTCTGGACAACTTGTTTGGCAATTTTTTATTGCTTCACCGTGTTGTCATCTATTTCTTCCTTATCATTGTTTGAGTCAGTACTGCCTCTATAGGTGCTAATTCCGCTATATAGAAATTTAATTGTTTGTC
>Ga0316207_10004209_pt1 | contig 12656 bp, 6 predicted proteins | sample 6weekpyrite_MG_FD_204943 | JGI IMG/M metagenome (GOLD analysis project Ga0316207, IMG submission 204943) | Microbial mat bacterial communities from mineral coupon in-situ incubated in ocean water Damariscotta River, Maine, United States -... | ecosystem: Environmental > Aquatic > Marine >... | reverse complement strand
ATCTGGGCATCAATAGCTGAACCCATTATGCTCCAACTAATGATAAACATTAAAGCAGAAATCAAACCCGGTATAACTAAATTTTTCAAACCATAGTGACGTCGCTTAAATAAATATACCGGATAACACACAACCCAGAGCAAGGTAATTAAGAAGAACCATGCAACCGGACCATAGGTACCTTTTTTACGATCACCCACCATACCCAGTTTACTAGCCTCTACTGCTGCAATAATCGCTGTTCCCAATACAGTTGCTAGCATTATAAGGCTCATTGTATCGCCAGGTCGTTGTAGTAGACTCATACCTGATACCCATAACCAGATCATCATCGTTGATACAATTGGTATTGCAATTAAAAATATTCCATAGTCCGCTTTTGCATTATTTTTATTTATATCGTTACTCATTAATTTCTCCCTATGCCTCTTAGTAACAACAGAACTATTAAAGTTTTGTTTTATAAATCACCTTTATGAGGATAAGGAAGCAAGCGACAGAATACGTCGTATAGAGAAAATATTCGTATATATTCTAATTTAACTGACTTAACGATTTGGGAAAGTGCAGCATCTCACTACACGACTGCGAACGAATTTGATCCACTTGTTATGTATAGACTGTAGAACTTGTAAGGAGTTAAAATAGAAGTGCAACTCCCCACATTGGGTGGGGATGGATAAAAGGAGGTTGTAATGTTAGCCAAATTTTTGAAGTCCCTGTTACTGGTCCAGAGCCTTGGTTTTCTGGCCTGTAGCTGATGGGGATACGCAGAAGAATGAACCATTAGTGGATCTACGCGGAAGACTTCTGTTTTGGAACATGATTGTTTTACAGTCACGTTTCATTCGTAACCATCTGCGGTGCAGCTAGTGGAAGGCTAAGCTGCTACAAGGAAAAAACCGCCCTTAGTGGTGTGAGCATAAAAACCCCAGAGCTTAGTCGTTTTCTTCGCCAACCCGATATTCTGACTTAAACACATAATTAGTGAATCCGGGTAAGGTATTTAGTTTTTATACTGAATTGATGCAGATTCAAGTTCATTTGCAATCTGCTTACGTAAAGGAGCGGGTGATAACACCTCAATTGCAGCACCTTGTGACAGAATCCACCATACCAGCTGCCAAGTGCTCGAAACAGTAGCCTGAATTATCGAACCTCCTTTAGATAGTGTGACTTTCTGATCATGTGAGAGTGGCGTTTCTTCAAGTACCCTTACAAGCTCATCTGTTTTGATATGTGCTTTCAACTTAATCGGCTTAGTGCTTCCAAAATGGAGTTTTCCACTTTCCACGTATTGCCTGAAGTCGAACCCATCTACTTTACTAACCGGCTCATTGATTAGTTTTGCATAATTCATGCGATGCAGCGCCCAAACGAGTATATCTCCATAATTAAATGCCGATGCAACGAGATATGTTGTTGCACCACGCTGAACAATACCAAATGGCTGCAAGCGAATTTGTTTAAACCCCTCGCTATCGATCGCACGATATTGCACATCAACTTGTTTATCAGACATTAAAGCAGACTGGATTACTTCCAGTACATCTTCATCAACTTCAGGGGGGATCAGTGGAAGAGCTGGGTCGATCTGATAAACTTTATCTGCCCAGTTTGCCATTTTGTTTGATAGTCTGACCTGCTTAAGTCGCGATGACGCCTGATCGAATTTAGGCTCAACGACTTTTACAATGGACTTTGGTAAAAGTGGTCTTAGTGTACTTTTAATCAATTGAAATGATAATGCATCTGAAACACTAAGCCCGGGTATATCAAATGAGGCTGCACGACTCCATCGCCATCCCCAGGGCGTTCCCTTCTTATTACACTCCAAGCCAGGAAAAGTATCTGATAATTGCTCAAGATCCCGCTCAATGGTCCGTTTGGTAACACCAAAACCTTCCTCTAATAACTCATTCAGGATATTGGTATGTGTCTTCCACTCTCCACCATGTGTCAGTAGATGAAGAATTTCCCATTGCCTGAGTAATGTCTCACGCGTGCTTGATTTTGGCATTTACGTCTTTCCTTCAAAATAATGAGCTATTGCAACCATTGCCCAAGTATCTCGCTCACAATATTTTAATAACCCTTCATATAGCTCAGCATGACGTTCATCCGTAATATTCAGAGTCATCATCTCCGCAAAAGCCTCCATTGCCATGCCACCATTTGCTATTTCCAAATCATCATAAGCAAGCTCTGGTGCTATAGTGGGTAACACTGCCTTAATTGACCACGATCCTTTCATCTGAGGATGATAATAATGTTCCCTGGCAACAGGAAGCAGATCAAAGATCCGCTCAATGACGGAATCAATACCCGGTGACAACTCACGATAATATTCAGCTAATTCTTTTAAGCGCGTTCGTTCAAATCCTGCATGATAAACGATAACTGGCCCTTCACTTCTAATCACGCTCAACAGCGAATCTATAAATGGTCGGCGAGGATCACCTTGCCCATCTGCAAGATATTCATGATGTTCAATAGAACCATCTTCATACTCAATATGGCATGACCATTGAAAAGGGATCTGCGAATAAGGCCGGGTCCCCTTCCATACTGGAATAGCCAATTGAACGGTTTCAAAATCAATGTAATAACGAGGATAACCAAGAGCACGTACTTCATTACGCCCCGTCTCAGTTAGGATCAGACTATCATTTTTCGTTGCTTCCCATACTCGCAGATGCTTTGGTTTCGATAACCGTCCAGCTGGTATCTCACGAATATCGTTATATCCTTCTTCCCTTAGCTCAGCAGCAAGTTTTCCATGGTATGGAAGAATCTCAACCGGGTATTCCTCCTGTTCAGGTTCATCAGATGCACAGAAAGAATAAAAAGGGCAATCAAATGGTTTAGAACATTGATTTCCAGGTTGAATATCAGGTTCTTCACCAGAGAGTGTTCTTTTTGCTTCTCCAATCCAATCTTCCACTGAGGACAGGTTAACTCCTACCTCATTACTAATATCTTCATAATAAAACAAACCATTATAGTCATTTCCACCAGGATAGATAAATGAAGTATCGATGTGTGCAATTTCTGTGCTATTTAGTTCCAGTCCTGCCTTCTTAACAACCCAACTTTGTATTGAAGCATCGGTGACATGGTAAGGTTTCACACTCGCCGATGATTTTACTTCAACCATCCGCCAACCATTCTTCTCGCGTAATAACAAATCAGCCAGCACAAGGATACCTTCTGATTTAAACGCAGCTTCAAATAAAGGTTTACGAGTCTGAGCAAGTAAAGATTCAGTCTCTGATAAGCCCTTACCAAGATCATCAACCGTTACAAGACACCCATCTGGATAGAGTCCTTGTGCCAATATACCGACTTCTGTACCTATATTAAGTCGTTTATTTACACCTCCATCACTTTCTGCCAGCTCTGGTTTATAAACCTGAAGCCATAAACGACGTGCGCATTGCATATTCGCCATAACTCGTGATTTTGATAATCCTTTACTCATTTTCATTACCCATTCTTTAATGAACAAAACCAATGTTACACTTTGGTTTACCCTCTTCTTTTAGTTCACATTCACCCTGTAAAGCTTTAACAACATTCTTAATATTCGAAAATGGCTGAAATTGATGTCTTTTTGACAAAACGTGAAAATCACCTGGAGTCAATACATTTAGCTGTCTTACTTGCTTTTGTACATCGTTATTTATTGCAATGCCATATTTCTCACAAAATTTCGATAATAGCTGCCAAGCCTGTTCAGGTTTCAGATAATCAAACTTCGTTTTTATATCAAAACGTCGTAACGATGCTTGATCTAGAGAATCAACGAGGTTTGTAGAAGCAATAAAAACTCCAGTAAATGACTCCATCTGCGTGAGCATTTCGTTAACTTCAGTCACCTCCCATGATCTCTGCGCATTTCGCCTATCCTGAAGAAAACTATCGACTTCATCGATGACTAAAACAGCATTTTCAATCTCAGCATCCCTGAATGCCTTGGCAATATTCTGCTCAGTCTCCCCAATATATGGCGACACTAAATCAGAAGCTTTTTTTGAATATAACGGCAAACTAATACAGTTAGCTAACCACTGAGCATAAGCAGTTTTACCCGTACCTGGAGGTCCATAAAGGCATACCTTTGCGGACTTTACCCTACCTATATTATTTGCCGTTTGAATGAGATCAATGTCTGAATTAATCAGACATGGATCATAATAATCTGGTAATTTTGACTTATTTGAGACACTTATCGTTGAGTGTCCCTGCGCCACTAATGTGCTATCAACAATACGTTCAAGTAATGCACCACGTTTATCTTTATTAACTTCATCTTTAATGGCATCAATGACTTTACTTGCCCTTGATACTACTGCAGGTGTGACATGCTCTGATGCTGCTATTCGTTCTATTGTTGTTACTGGTACTATTGACTGACAGTATCTACTTGTTAATTCTTCACGTTGTTTACTTGGAGGAACTGTAACTTCGATAACGATATCAAAGCGGCGCAAAAATGCTCTATCCATACAATCAACAGAATTCGTAATCCACAATGTTGGAACTGCACTTTCTTCTAATGCCTTATTTATCCAACTTTTATGCTTACTTGCTGTACTTTTTACGCCGAGCAGTGAACTGCCATCATCAAAAATATCCTCCACTTCATCAAAAAGAAGAATTTTTTCGTGGCCTGAAAATATACTCTGAGCCGCTTTAAAGGCTCGCAACCTATTTTTTGCATCAATAGGATCGCCCTCATTATCTTCACGTGCTATTTCATAGAGATCTACGTTTAGTTCCTCAGAAATAGCTCGTGATAACTGACTCTTTCCGGTACCAGGCGCACCATACATAAGAACATTAATGCCTGAATTTCTAGTTATTAAGCCTCTTTTAAGATATGGTAAAAGTATGTCAATAGATGACTGTATATGCCTGAAGTCATTCACTGAAAGTACTGATGGCGTACATTTTGTTACTATGTCTTTCAAAAGGAGAGTTGGCTCTTCCTCATGCATCAACATTCGTTCGGCAAAGTCCTTTGAAACAACCTCCAGTTTTCCTCTTAATCGACCATTGTAGCTATGGTCAATATAAACCAGACTAGTTCTTGATAACGTTCCATTATTTTTTAATGTATTTTTAACATCACTAATATCAACGTCTATAGTAGCCGCCAAAGTACTACAAACCTTATTAAAGTTCATGTCACCCAAATAATCTGCTACATCGCTAAATGCTTCTTCTGTATAAAGAACAATCGCAAACTCGAGTATTTTTCTGTCTGTTTTAGAAAGGTGTAAGATACGGCTGAGACTATTGATGTTCTGATCTAGCACTTCTGAATAAGTACTATTCAAAGTCTTATTTTCTAATAAGTTGTAAATAGCTTTTAGAGAACCAAGAGCCTCTCGGCGTGAAAACTTTGGTTTTTTTTCTTCCATTTCCCGATCAAACGTAGACATGAGACCTATCTCAGCAGCTATCTTGTCATCACCATAACCACGTTCCTCAATAAACCCTTTATATCCACCCAATAAAACAAGCATTCTTGTCATCCATAGGCGAACAAGTACACTATTTTCCTCAGGTAAATGGTTGTCAGTCTCAATCATCACACTACTCCTTACATTCACTATGAAAGAAGTATTTCAACTATCGCGTCATATTATGTCGCGATTAGATGGATAATTCTAGTATCAAACTTAGGAGAATGCAGTGCTTAAAAGTATCAACGAGACAAACGACCACGAATATCGCGAATTCATCATCGATTATGTACTTAGGTACTATGGTAAAGTTTTACTTACAAAAGAAGAAAGTTTCTTGCTCAAACCTACTCATCATTTTGGACCTAAATTTCAGCCTGATACCATTCAAATCTCTAATGGTTTTACTGATAAAGACGGTTGCTGTGGAGAAGCCCTTCATTATGAAACTTCAGAATTACCACGACCTTGTATACGTACAGACGCAAAAATAATTGAAGATCAATACCAATTACATGAAATCGATATGCCAGGATTAGGCTCGCTTGACCACTGGCGTTGCCTAGGTTGGGTTAACTTTAATTTCAAATCATCACGGATGGCGAATGCATTTCGCATTCGATGCGTCGAAAGAATACTAACAGAACACACAGAGATAATTTTTAGCAATAACTGTCCTTCATGTGGAAGGCTTAAGCGCACTCCAAAAGCTAAAAAGTGTATGTGGTGTTCTCACTAATGAACACTTAACAACTAAATTTGCTCAGACACTACTCGCTTCAAACTTTGTTGCATCGCGGATTTAAATGCATCGTCATTTGCTAGTAGTTTATAAAGCTCTAACTCAGTCTTTCGATTCTTAAGCATTACATCTTCAAATATTTTTTGGAATGCTAACTCACGATTGTGTGCATCCTGGTTGTTTTTATACTTTTCTTCAAAATCAGGGTGTGACTTTATGCTCTCCGCAATATTTATAAATTTGATTCGCTGCTCTTCAGGAGTTGCACTCCACCCCTGAAACCAACGATCATTAAAGCTTTTGATGATTTCATCTAACGGATCGGATTCTTCATCACCTCCATGTGCACCACGAACATTTGGATTTTGCGGATCTAACTCGGTTTCACTGGCATCAAGACCAATACTATGATTTAACTTCACCCGTTCTAGCCCGTATGACGAAAGATCAACTGACTCAAGTAGCTCATCTATTTTATCTGCATCAGGATCCCTGACTTTCAGTTTTGGTATCAGGAATTTTAGGAACCAGAATAGTTTTTCCCAGTCAATGAGTTCTGCAGTCATAATTGCGGCCATCTGACCATATATCTTAACGAACTGTTTTGCCTTGATTTTAAAATCAGCCTTATCATCATCCTCCAGTTCAAGCTCTTCATTGAAGCGGTTAGCTGCTACATCAATAATTGGGCTGAGCTCTTGGGCATCTACATTTGAAAAATATTTCTGAACAAAGTCCTCAACCTCATACCATTCATAAACACCCACATCATCCATGTGCATCTTAAGTTCATGCAATACGTTGATATCTGTTTCTTCTGATAAGCTGGTTGCAGTATAGAAATCATCAAACGATGATTTGATATCTTCGACGGTATTGAAGAAGTCGAGCACAAATAAATCTTCCGTCTTTTTACCCCATTTCGGTGCCGACCGGTTTAAACGGGAAAGCGCCTGAACGGCTAGTACACCTTGCAGTTTTTTGTCGACATACATTGCCGTGAGTTTTGGCTGATCGAATCCTGTCAGGTATTTGTTTGCGACGATAAGTAGACGGTATTCATCAAGGTCAAACTTTTCCCTAGTATCTGATTCAGAAAATCCATTCATGTCTGCTTCGTTATACTCAATCCCATCAACCTCTTTCGTTCCAGAGAAAGCAATCAGCACTTTAAATGGGTTTCTCATATCATCCAGGATACGAGTAATAGCCTTGTAATAACGGATCGCGGTTTCGATATTCTGCGTAATCACCATACCCTTGGCTTTTCCTTTGAGCTTTTTATCATTCACCACTTTTGGGATGAAATGTTCCAGCATAATTTCTGCTTTGGTATTAATTGTTTGCTGATTACGCTCAACGTAGGCTCGAAGTTTTTTCTGGGCTTTCCTGGTATCGAATAAGGGATTATCTTTAATCGACTTCTGGATTTCGTAATAACTTTTATAGGTGGTGTAATTGGCTAATACGTCGAGGATAAAGCCTTCTTCAATAGCCTGCTTCATTGAGTAAAGATGAAATGGCTTAAAACTACCATCTGACTGTTTTACGCCAAATTTTTCCAGGGTGCTATTTTTTGGCGTGGCCGTAAAAGCCAGATACGACGCGTTACCGCGCATCTTACGTGAACGCATGGCCTGAAGAATTTTATCCTGCGCATCGTCAGCATCAAAGTCTTCATCCTTACCCATTACCCGATTCATATTGTCATGGGCGGAACCACTCTGAGAGCTATGTGCTTCATCAATAATGACCGCAAAGCGCTTGTCACTCATATCATCAATACCATCAATAATGAATGGAAACTTCTGGATAGTGGTAATAATGATTTTCTTACCCTGCTCCAATGCTATCTTCAAATCAGATGACTTATAGGCAGGTGAAACGATGTTCTTTACTTCAGAGAAGTCTTTAATATTATCGCGAAGCTGTTTATCCAGTAACCGCCGATCAGTCACCACGATAACTGAATCAAATAGTGGCTGTTCAATACTCCGTGCTCCAGGAATATCTAATGCCACAGGGTAAGTCTCGATTAACTGGTAAGCAGCCCAGGTAATTGAGTTCGATTTGCCAGAACCTGCAGAGTGCTGAATAAGGTAAGTTTGCCCTACTCCATTTTTACATGCATGACAGATGAGCTTTCTCACCACGTCTAACTGATGGTATCGTGGGAAAAATAGAGTACGTTTGCTAAGTTGATCTTTAGAATTCCCATCCAGACGAACAAAATGCTGAATAATATTGGCAATACTCTCTTTACTAAAGACTTCTTCCCACAAATATGCAGATTTATGCCCATTCGGATTTGGAGGGTTGCCAGCACCATGGTTATTACCCTTGTTAAATGGCAGGAAGAATGTCCCTCTACCTGCAAGCTTGGTTGTCATGTAGACTTCATCAGTATCAACCGTCATATGCACCAGACAGCGACCAAAGTTGAGTAATGGCTGCGAGATATCCCTGTCATTACGGTACTGCTTCTGACCGTGGTATCTGGCAGTCTGACCTGTCCAGGGATTCTTTAATTCAAGCGTTGCAAACGGGATACCATTGATAAACAGCACCATATCAATTTCTTCCAGCGTATTCGCCAACGAGTAACGAACCTGGCGTGTACTACTAAAGATATTTTCTTCGAAGTTTTGTTTGATCTTTTCAGAGCTGCTGGCTAATGGAGCCGGGTACATCAGGTTTAGATGCGCATCATCTACGCCAAGCCCTTTTTTCAAAAGGTGTAACAGCCCATATTTTTTAACCATCCTGTCAAAACGTTCAAGCACCTTACGCTGCCAGTCATCACCTATTTTTTGAAGTTTTTCTATTTCATCATTTTGTGTTTTCTCAAGAAACTGCCAGAAACGATTGGTATCAAGTGCAAAATGCGCATTAAAATCTTCAGGCAAACCACGCTGGTAACCATGATTTTGGGTAAAGGGTATTGCATCAGGCTCTGCGATCTTTTCGAGTTCTTCGCGGCAAGCACCCGTTAGATATTTTTCTATCGCTGCTTCCAGTGCCTGTTCATTGGTTTTACTAACCATGCTCACTCCTAATGTGATACTAAATCTATTACATCCTGAGGCAACAACGCTGACAAAGCTGTATGACCATACCCTCTAAAATCCCCTTTAGTATTATAAAATGCTGCACGTTCTGGGAAGATTTTATCCTTATCATCGCCATCATATTGATAACTAATCGCAATATAGTTACCTTTCTTCCACATATTTTCTTTCAAATGATGGTTATACCAGAGTAATTGATTACGCAAATTATCAGGGGTTTCAGGCGCAGGAATATTATTTCTTTTACTTTCAAGCAATTCCTGGTGAGATAGTTCTGTTTCAATCAACTCATCAAGCAAAATTCTAAAATAATAAATATCTTCTTTCTTATGCTTATGACGTATTATTTTTTTCCAATCGTTAAATTGGTAATTTTCGTAATACCAGGGTGACTTTTTCTGCCAGAATTCTCCATAATACAAAAGTAGGCTTTGCATAGGTTTATGTGTGTTCGTATTCACAGGAAAACATTCGTAAAAAGCTGACTTAATTTTTGTTAGTTTTTCAGTAGAAAGAGTGTCATCAAAATCTACCAAATGGCTAATATTAATCAGCCCCACATCCGATCCATCAAGATTATAAGGATGGTCTTCTATTTCCCAAATAAGTGCCTCTAAGCCGCATCGATTAGCTCCTTGTTCAGCTAACCACCTTTCCTTAATATATTCTTCAGAAGAATTATCATTGCTTATAAAGCCTGTCTTCAACAACCCATCAATTGAATTTGTAATAGCTCTAACAGAGCGTACATTATTATGATACCTAAGATAGAATTGACGAATACCTCTGTAAATATCCTCCAGCGGAACTGGTTCAGTTCTCGTGACGGCACTACTAACCCAATGTAATATCCCCCATATAAAAACCATATGATTCGTTTCTGTGGAAAAACGGCTATCTGAATAATCTACAAACCATGATGTGTTTGTGAAGTTTAAAATCTTCCATAATTCGTCAATACACTCTTCAAACCATCCCGCATATGAATACTTTTCGAAAAATTCATCACTATGCTCATCCATGAATTGCAATGCTGTAACATAACGCTCTATTAACTCAAGTGTTAATATATTCGACAACAATGAAGGTAATATTCTTTCTTCCTTATCTAAATGGCTAGACTTATCATCATTAAGATAAAGAGATAAAGCTGCGATACATATTAAAAACTCATTAAAACCGTCGTCCGCATTTAGATTACCACTTGAGTGTCTACTCAGCTTGCCTGTGCCTCGATGCTTCCAGAAATAATCTTGCCATTCTTCCCATTTCCTACCCCATGTATTTTTTTCTTCATCCGAGGATAACCTGCTAAGCAACTCCGCTTTCAGATTCTCATTCCCCTGCATCTGCTCTCCACGTGCATTCAAATAAATGTATAGATTTTCGCCTTGCGCACTAATGTTTGTATCGAAATACCAAAACTCAGTGAAGTTTTGAATATAGTCATAAAACTCCCATTCATTGAATTCGAACACGGAATTATTTTTCTGAGTATCCAGCCAGTTATTTATCTCACTAATGTTTTTTAAAATATTGTTAATCGTAACATCGCGCTTATAGGCATTGAGATACCATGACTGTTCTTCTATATCATCGGTTGAATTATTTAATACATATGGCACTAACTGGTGTAAGAACTGCTGTGCCGAGTCTCTAACTCGATAATCTAAGATAGGGGTTAATTTATTACAGTAATTTTTACCAAAATCGTCAGCTTGGCCATTTCGTGAAGCTAACACTAGAAGCAGCAAATAAAGTGTAGTAATGCGTTGCTGCCCATCAATCAAAAAATAACGGCCCGTATATTGCTCATCACTATAAGCATATATAAAACCAATATTTGCTGAAAAATTACGTTTTCGATAAAACTCCGAAAAGTCGTTCTGTAGATAGTCAGCCTTACCCGGAGTGCCGACAGGATTGATTATTGGGACATCCTCAGTCTTGAATTTCCTAAAATCGTCACAAACCGTACCAAGAAAACCCTCTAGCTGTTCCTTTTTCCATACATAGTCTCGCTGTATTTCAGGTACCACTAACTGCGAAACATAGCGGTTTACAAATAACTCCTTGTAGGTGTACTTCCCCGCTTTCACTGTTCAACCTCGCTTCCATCGTAGTCAAAGTTATTACCAATATGTTCTGCGTGAACTTGGATATCCTTTGCTGACCACTGATCAATATTTCCATCAAGGCCATCTATCATTCTGGAGAAAACATCAAACGTATGCCTAGGCACAAAGCTGCCTTGCTGTAGTAAAGATAGAACTTTATTTCTTTTTCCTTCAAAAAAATGATTACCTAATGCACTATTGTCAGACTTGGATAACAGGCACATATTCCCAATAGTATCTAACGCGCCTATCTCTTTTAATGCATTTTCATAGATATGTCTTTCTTCTGGTATTCTGTTATCAAGAGATAATACATCTTCAACTTCCTCACTGACATCAACCAACATATCGCGAATATTATGCTTCTGAGCATCTGTTAGCACATGGCCTTTACCTTCTGGCGTTTGAGGGAAAATATGCTCAAGCGACCAATCATGTTGTTTAAACATTTCAAAATCAAAACGGTTTCGACTGGATGTTTTAGGGAAAACACTTAGGGCAAGCAAAACAGCATGGATTTGATCATTATCTTCACCATAATGTAGACCTTTAATTGCCTCGCTTGTCTTACTATCTCTATAGATCAGTACATCTCTTTCGACAGACAGCCAGTCCATCAAGGCTTTCTTAGTTGGCATCTCAAGGCATATCAGCAGGAATTTCAAATTATTGCGGGTATTATTCTTTGCGTGACGACAAAACCCGATAAGATGATAGATTTCATCTGTAGAATACCAATCGGCTAGCCTTTTATATGTATTTATTAGCTCCTGGAAAACAATGTTAAGATCTGGATACTGGTTATAGAAATCAAATAGTGGATACACACCTGCTCTATGTTTTTTCAGAGAGGCTGTGTCCAGCTTCATAGCTGTTAATCGCAGCAATTCATTTAGACTATCTTGATTATTTTCAAAAAAGAAACTTTTAATAGCTGGTATTTGGCACCATTGCTGAATTTCTTCCCAGGACTTTCCTAAACTCAGCCTTACTTCGAGGACCTCACGGAAACTATTATCTGGGTACTCAACACGCCCTCTTCCTGTATGGGTGATAAGTAAACCTTTTACCAGCTCTGTTTCAGTCAATGGAACCTTATTGCTATTAAGGTTTTTAAAGACAGTCTCACTTTCAATATGGGGCTCAACAGAATTTACGATTAACTTCACAGAATTACATAAATAGCTATAAAATCGTGAAATCAAATCCTTATCATCTTCAAAGAATTCAAAGCACTCTATAACAGCATCAAACAAAT
>Ga0316207_10004208_pt1 | contig 12656 bp, 11 predicted proteins | sample 6weekpyrite_MG_FD_204943 | JGI IMG/M metagenome (GOLD analysis project Ga0316207, IMG submission 204943) | Microbial mat bacterial communities from mineral coupon in-situ incubated in ocean water Damariscotta River, Maine, United States -... | ecosystem: Environmental > Aquatic > Marine >... | reverse complement strand
GCTGCTCAATGAAACTCGCTTGGCAGCCACAGCCTTTGAAAGCCATGAAGGCATGTTCATTACCGATAGAGAGCGTAATATTCTCAGAGTCAACCGAGCCTTTAGAAAGATGACAGGTCATCACGAATCGGAGGTCTTAGGCAGACAGCCCGACCTACTGTTTTCAGACAGCCAAACAAATGATTTTAGTGAAAAAATATGGGAATATGCCAACGAACAAATGAAATGGTCCGGCGAGGCAGAGCTTAATTGCAAGGCTGGCAGCCCATTTCCTGCTGATCTAACCATCAGTTCGGTTAGAGGTGAAGGTGGTGAAATAACTCATTACGTAGCCCATTTCCATGATATCAGTGAACGCAAACAGTCCGAGGCAAAGATTCAGCACCAAGCCTTTCACGATGCCTTAACCAATCTGCCCAATCGCACCTTATTGCTTGATCGTCTTGAAACTACCCTCGCGACACTCAGAAGACGTGATGAATATGGTGCACTGATGTTTATTGATCTTGATCATTTCAAGCACATTAATGATTCACTCGGCCATCCGGTTGGTGATGCCCTGCTCATCAACATCGCTGAACGACTCAAACACAGCCTACGCCAGGAAGACAGCGTTGCTCGTCTTGGTGGTGATGAATTTGTAGTGCTGCTGCCACAACTAAACAAAGACAGACAAACCAGCCAGCATGAAGCCCATGGCCTAGCTAGAAAGTTACTGCGTGTATTGTCTGAAGAATACAATATTGCCGGACATACACTCAAAACCAGTGTCAGCATTGGCATTGCCATATTTCCAGATCATAACCTCGATGCACATGACATACTCCGCCACGCCGACCTGGCCATGTATAGCGCCAAGGATTCTGGCCGTGGCTCGGTGAAGGTTTTTGAAAGTGAAATGCAGACTCGCCTGATTGATCGCCTCAAGCTCGAAAACGAGCTTAAACAGGCCTATGAACAAGATCAGTTTATTCTTTACCATCAACCACAAATAAAGGTCGAGACCAATACCATTATCGGCAGCGAAGTTCTTTTACGCTGGCAACATCCAGAAAAAGGGCTGCTGTTACCCGACGAATTCATCTCAGTGATGGAAGAAAGCGGTCTGATACTGACGATCGGTGATTGGATTCTGGATCAGGCCTGCGCCACACTCGCCAGCAGCAACATCCCCATTATCGCAGTCAACATCAGCCCAGGACAGTTCGCCGAAAAACGCTTTGTCGACGGCATCATTAACCTGCTCAATAAGTACCAACTTGATGGTAAACGCCTCGAACTGGAAATCACTGAACGAATCGTTATCAAAGACATCGACGAAACCATCAGGAAAATGAATCGACTAAAAGACCATGGTGTTCGTTTCTCTATCGATGACTTTGGCACCGGCTATTCATCGCTGGCCTACATAAAGCAATTGCCGATCGACACCTTAAAAATTGATCGCAGCTTTATTCAGGATTGTTTAACTGACAATAATGACAAAGCCATTGTCAGAGCGATTATCAGCATGGCCAAAAGCCTGGAACTGGGTATTGTTGCCGAAGGGGTGGAAACCAGAGAGCAGCTCAACTTTCTCAAAATGATGAATTGCCCAAGCTACCAAGGTTATTATTTCAGCCGCCCCATCCCTGAGGATGAGTTCATCGCTCTGTTGCAAAAGCCCCCCGCCAGGCTGTTTAACAACTAGCATTACTTGCGGCTTTTTTGCCTGGGCTTATGTGCATGTTTAGAGTCTGGCTTTTTATGTGCCTGACGCTGAACTGGTTTTTTTCTTTGCACTGCAAAGGGGTTATCACCGGATTTAAACTCAACCCTAACCGGCGTCCCTTTAAGCTTAAACACCTTGCGAAAAATATTGACCAGATAACGTATATACGCCCCTGGCAGTGAATCGGTTTGGGTACCATGAACAACAATTAATGGTGGATTTCTGCCACCCTGGTGGGCATAGCGTAGTTTAATTCGACGCCCCCGCACCATAGGTGGTTGATGCTGGCTCACGGCATCTTCCAAGATCCGGGTTAGATCTGGTGTCGGCAGCTTCTTGATCGCAGCTGCAAAGGCCGCATCGACAGATTCAAATAAATGCCCAACTCCGGTGCCATGCAACGCAGAGATAAAATGCATCTCGGCAAAGTCGAGAAATGGCAGGCGCCTATCCAACTCTGTCTTCATTCTTTCACGGGCCTGTTTTTCCAAACCATCCCACTTGTTGACAGCGATTACCATGGCCCGGCCTGCGTCCAAGGCAAAGCCTGCCAGTGTGGCGTCCTGCTCAGAAATACCATCATGGGCATCTAGCACCAGGATCACCACATTCGCTTCTTCAATGGCTTGCAGCGCCTTGATGACACTAAATTTTTCTACCGTCTCTTTTACCCTGCCACGTCGACGCACCCCGGCGGTATCGATCAAAGTATATTGTTTGTCATCGCGTTCAAAGGGGATAAAAATGCTGTCACGGGTTGTGCCTGGCATATCAAAGGCAACCACCCGTTCCTCGCCCATGATGCGATTAACCAGAGTGGACTTGCCAACATTAGGTCGACCAATGATGGCAACCTTAATGCTGCCATCCTCTTCTTCGTCTTCATCTTCGGCTTCAGGCAGGTCCGCCAACACGGTCTGCATCATTCTGGAAACATTACGACCATGAGTTGCAGCAATCGCGAGAGGTTCGCCCATGCCCAGTCCCTGGAAGTCTATGATGCCAATTGTTTCATCAGTGCCATCAATTTTATTGACGACAACAAAAATCTGCTTATTTATACGCCGCAATTGCTGCACAATTTGCTCATCACCTGCCGTTAAGCCTGCCCGAGCATCGACCAGAAACAGGACGATATTGGCCTCGCCAATCGCTTGATGCACCTGATCAACCATCTGCTCCTCGACACCTTCGGCGTCGCCACTCAGCCCCCCCGTATCAACAACGATATAGGGCTTATCACCGACACGACCTGTACCGTATTTACGATCACGGGTAAGGCCAGGGTAATCTGCGACCAGCGCATCACGGCTTTTAGTGAGTTGGTTAAACAGCGTTGATTTTCCGACATTGGGACGACCAACCAGTGCTATGACTGGCTTCATGGTTTGAGCCTCAAGGCTACAAGCCGACCTGACTTACTGCGGCTGTATAAAACACCATCCCGCACCAGCGGTGCAACGCGCACACCATCTTCATCAACCTGATGACGCGCAGTGATGGCGCCATCGTCTTTTGAAATCCAGTGCAGCTGGCCTTCATAATCACCGACGACAATGCTATCAGCATAGCCAACCGGTGCGCTGAGATCACGATATTTCAATTTATCGAGTTTCCATAGAGTAGCGCCATTACGACGATCAAGCGCCCAGACCTGGCCCTCGTCATCAACAATGTATAGTTTTTCATTGTCCACGCTCATACCTATCGATGTTCCCAAGTCGCGGCTCCACAATGTTGCCCCGGTCAGTTTTGACAAGGCCAGCACTCGGCCCTGATGAGCAGCAACATAGACCACACTATCGACAACCAAAGGCGTGGCATCAACATCGACCATGCGTTCGAGATCAGTACGGCCCTGAGGCACGACAACGGCAGTCTCCCACTGCAATACCCCATCAAAAATTGAAAGCGCAGAGAGACGACCATTAGCCTGCCCCAGTAACACCAGTTCACCGGCAACAACAGGTGCAGCATCACCACGCAAACTCAATGCAGGCACGTTGCTGCTAAAACTCCACAGTGATTCACCATTATCAGCACTCAGGGCCTGCGTAACACCATCAGCGCTGCGCACAATCACAAAATTACCGCTGATTACCGGTTGCGCCAGAACTTCACTAGAGACAGTGCTGCGCCAGAGAATATCGCCATTGTCTTTCGCCATGGCAATCACCTCTGCCTCTGACGTAGCCAATAACAACAAGTCATTTTCAACCGCCAAACCTGCTGAAACAACGCTATCCAGATCCTGCTTCCACAACTGCGCAGCCTTGCCTATTTCGTTGGCCTGAACCACCCCGCCTGCTGAAACACTATATATAACGCCGCCCTGCAAAGCCGGTTGCAGGTGTTCGTAAACCTTACTCTTAGACGATGATGAGCTTGAGACTGACCACAGTTTCTGAACCTTTACAGCCGTAGCCAGAGGTTCAAGTGGTGTCGGTTCATGGATGGGCGTTGAACTGCAAGCAACCAGCGAACCAACAATCAGCAGTGGCAAAAGAAGTCGCATTAACTATCTGCCTCCGGCCCGCCTACATCATCAAGTTTCATCTGTAATAGCGAGGCATCAACGCCGGTTTCAATAGCATCCAGAGCCTGCTGATAAGCAACTCTAGCCTTAGCCCTGTCACCAAGCGCAACCTGGATATCACCTTCAAGCTCATTCACAACAGCGCCAAAACCACCCACTTTCATAGCTTTCAATTTTGTTAATGCCAGGGCTGCATCACCATCGGCCAACAACAACCGCGCCAGACGCAGCTGCGCCACCTGTTTCAATTGTGGCTGGTCATCCTGATCAATAACGATCTGCAAATAGGTTTTGGCTGAAGCAAAGTCACCCTCTTCAACATAGACCTTGGCCAGACTTATGGCACTTAGGGCTGCATACGAAGTGTTCTGAAAATTACTCAAGATGTGCGCGCCCCGATCCTTAACATCCTGATATTTACTATTCTCAAGATCCGCCAACAACACATCATATTCCAGCGAAGCAGACTCACGCTGCGCCTGAAGATTGGCCTGCCACTGCTGCCAGCCAATCAAAGAACCAAAACCTAGGATGGCACCAACGATCACCGCCTTACCATTTTCTTTCCACCACTTTTTGAGGGCATCTATCTGTTCCTGTTCTGATTCATAAACTTCCACAGGGCAACTCCTTTATTCTTTGTTTAATTCGAATTTAAATCTAGATGTGTCTGTAGAAAAGCACCCAACTCATTCCAGTCAACACTCTGCTGTTCTTCACCCTGGCGCAGATCTTTTACCGCAACGACCTCGCTAGCAACTTCATCTTCACCAAGAATCAAGGCTAGCTGGGCGCCACTCTTATCTGCCCGTTTAAACTGGGACTTAAAACTACCGCCACCACAATTTGTGCGAATACGCAGACGTGAATCAACATCACGCAGGCGTTCAGCCAGCAACAGGCCTGCCTGGGTCGTACCTTCACCGGCCATGATGATATAGGCGTGTGGTGCGGCATCAACTGCGACCTCAACCTGTTGCTGCAACAGCAACACCAGGCGTTCTATGCCCATGGCAAAACCCAGGGCTTGCGTATCTTTCCCACCCAATTGGCCAACCAGACCATCAAAACGACCACCGGCACAGACGGTACCCTGAGCACCCAGCTGATTCGTTACCCATTCAAAAACGGTCTTGTTGTAATAATCTAAGCCACGTACCAGTCGGGGATTAACAATATATTCAATGCCAGCGGCATTAAGAAAACTACATAGCAGCTCAAAGTCTTGCTTGGATTCGTCGTCAAGATGGTCAAGCAAGTTCGGAGCGTCGGCAATCAACTGCTGCATGTCAGGGTTCTTGCTGTCGAGAATACGCAATGGATTACTATGCAGACGTCGCTTGCTATCTTCATCCAGCTTATCAAGGTGTGACTCCATGTAAGCCACCAGTTTGTCTCGATAAGCGACACGTGCCTCGGCTGAACCCAGCGTGTTAATTTGTAACTGCAAATCATGAAGACCCAGCTCTCGCCACAGTCGTCCCGTCATAATGATCAATTCGGCATCCACATCAGGCCCGGACAGGCCAAAACACTCAACCCCGATCTGATGGAACTGGCGGTAACGCCCCTTCTGTGGCCGCTCATGTCTGAACATCGGCCCTTTGTACCAGAGACGCTGAATCTGATTATGGGTCAGGCCATTTTCGATACAACCACGCACACAACCAGCCGTCCCCTCAGGGCGCAGAGTCAGGCTGTCACCATTACGATCTTCAAAGGTATACATCTCCTTCTCAACAATGTCGGTCACTTCACCGATGGTGCGTTTGAACAATTCGGTCTTTTCAACAATCGGCAGGCGAATCTCTTCAAGGCTATAGGCCTCGAACACACGTCTAGCGGTATCCTCCAACAGACGCCAGTAAGGCGTATCCTGAGGCAGGATGTCATTCATGCCACGAACTGCTTGGATATGTTTGGACATTTAAATCAGTGCTCTATTATTCTTCAATAGAAGATGGAACAGCGGATGGGCAACTTTCACATGCGGCGCTGTTTTCTTCTTGTTTGATTGCGATCTTTTTACGAATAACCCGTTCCAACTCATCGACCATCTCATCATTATTGACCTTGTGGTCAGGTTTGCCATCGACATAGAGTAGATTTGGCTCGCCCCCCGTCAGGCCAATATCAGCTTCACGCGCCTCACCTGGGCCATTGACAATACAGCCGATCACAGCCACATCCAAAGGCACAGTAATGTCTTCGAGACGCTGCTCCAAATCATTCACCGCTGAGATGACATTAAAGCGCTGCCGCGAACAAGAGGGACAGGCTATGAGGTTAATGCCCTTGCTGCGCAGATGCAGGCTTTTCAAAATATCAAAACCGACCTTGATCTCTTCCACCGGATCAGCGGCAAGGGAAACTCGCAGCGTATCACCAATGCCATCAGCCAGCAGCATGCCCAGACCAACGGCAGACTTCACCGTGCCAGAACGCAGACCACCAGCCTCGGTAATACCCAAGTGCAGCGGCTGTTCAATCTGATCAGCCAACAGACGATAGGCAGCCACTGTCATAAACACATCCGAGGCCTTGAGGCTGATTTTAAACTCCTGAAAATCGAGTTTGTCGAGGATATCAATATGGCGCAGCGCTGATTCAACCAGGGCCTCTGGTGTCGGCTCGCCATATTTCTTTTGCAAATCTTTTTCCAGTGAACCGGCATTAACACCAATACGGATCGGAATATTTTTGTCACGCGCGGCATCAACTACGGCACGAACCCGCTGATCCGAACCGATGTTGCCGGGGTTGATGCGCAAGCAGTCTACACCCAGTTCAGCCACACGCAAGGCGATCTTATGATCAAAATGGATATCAGCCACCAGCGGCACATTGACCAACTGTTTGATCTTGCCAAAGGCCTCGGCTGCCTCCATGCTCGGCACCGAGACACGGACAATATCTGCACCCACTGCTTCCAGCGCTTGGATCTGACCCACAGTGGCGGCCACATCACAGGTTTCAGTGTTAGTCATGCTCTGCACACTAATAGGCGCATCACCACCGACCGGCACATTACCGACCATGATCTGGCGAGACTTACGTCGTTTAATTGGAGACTGATGTTCCATAGCTATTCACCCAGGCTAAAACGCGCCACACCTTTCTTATTGTGCTTGGTGTGGTCATAAATTTTGCCGTTATATTCCAACGTTACCGCAGGCGCATTACCAAACAACATCTTGAATGGTGGTTCACCTACGACAGTTTTGCTTTGTCCAGCCTTCGCCACATCCATATACAGGCGTTCGCCCTGAGCATCATTAATCTCTACCCACGAATCATCAGCAAACTTCAACACCAAGGTTGAAAGCTGTGGCTCAGGCTCAGATATAACAGGCTCAACCTCAGCGACGGTTGACATCACTGCCGGGGCAGCTTCCACCACTGGTTCTTCCACCTCAGGCAAGACAACGAGATCAGGCGCAGGTGAATCAATAATTACCGTCTCAGTGACTGTTTCTGCTGCATCGTTATTAACAGCAGAAGGCAATAAGACTTCTGCCCACCACCAGACCACCAATGAGATAACTAATATCGCGACAACCAACCAGGTCGCATAGCGTGGTCCAGCGTCTTTCGATGAAACCTCTTTAACCTGAACCACCGTGGTTATAACCGAAGCATCATCACCGCAGACCCGGCTATAGGCTTGAACTACCGGTTCAGCATCAATTTCCAACAGCCTTGAATAACTGCGTAGATAACCTCTAACAAATGATGCAGTCGGTAATTGCTCCTGCTGTTCAGCTTCTATAGCGTCAATCAGCTTAGTTTCAAAATGCAATGTACTGCAAATATCCTCAACACTCATGCCACGTTTTATGCGTGCCTCACGCAGAAGCGCACCCCAACGTTTTTCGACGTCCTGATTTTCCTCTTCTGCGGGCAACTCAATCTGCGACTTCTTTGACATATCTCAGAACGCCTTTAATCCTTTACTTCAGACCAGCGCCGGAGAAATTAGTCGACAAAGCTTTTTCATACCTGTCAACAGCAGCATTATCCCCTAACGCCTGCTCTATCCTAATACCCAGTTTAAGACTCTGCTCGGTTTCACCAATTGCATGAAAACGCTGTATAAACGCTCTTGCCTTCATAAAAGCACCATCGTCATAACTAAGCTGAGCCATTTGATAAAGTGATTTATGTAATGATGGCTTAACCGCCAGTGCTTGGCGAAAGTATTCTTCCGCCTTTGCCTTGTTACCATTCTGCAAGGCACACAAAGCCAGGTTTTCATAGGCTAATTCAGGGGTGCGATAACCTGGCGCATTGGCAGCACGGAGAAAATATTTTTCTGATTCCTCAACACGTGACTGCTGGCACAAAAAGGCACCAAAATTGTTCAGTAGCATGGGGTTATCAGCATCATAACGAATAGCACTAATATAGTACTTTTCCGCTGATTCCATATCACCCATCTGCTTATGTACCTCGGCAATATAATGATGGGCCAGCGGGTACTTCTTATTCAATTCCAGACTGCGTTCCAATTTAGTCAACGCCAATTCAAGCTTGCCTTGGCGCAGATACTCCAAACCCAAGTCAGCATAGAGCTGTGCCGCTTTTTTCGGATTTTCTTTACGCTTGTCGGTAGAGACACAAGCTTGTGCCAATGACAAAACAAGTATTGCAACGGCTAGTCTCGTTAACGATTTCACGCTGTTCCACCCTGCTGTATGATCTTTCGCTCCTGGCGTTTGGTTTTATCATTAACCTTGCCTACCAACTGCCCACAAGCGGCATCAATATCATCGCCACGTGTACGACGAGTCACCGTGGTAACCCCTGCCGCCATCAAAATATCCCAAAAATGGGTGATGGCCTTTTGGCTAGAGCGCTTGTATTTAGACTCAGGAAATGGATTGAAAGGAATCAGGTTAACCTTGCAAGGAACGCCCTTAAGCAGCTTAACCAGTTGCCGCGCTTGTTCAGGCGAATCATTAACACCATCAAGCATCACGTACTCAAAGGTAATCTTACGTTTACGATTGCCGGCATTGGCATAACGCAAACATGCCGCCATCAGCTCACTGATGGGATATTTCTTATTCAAGGGCACCAACTCATTACGCAATTCATCGTTGGGCGCGTGCAACGACACCGCCAGGCTGACATCACTGGCTTCGCAGAGTCTATCCATTGCTGGCGCCACACCCGAGGTACTTAGGGTGACACGGCGTTTGGACAAACCGTAGGCATCGTCATCGGTCATCAGGTTCATGGCGGCAATGACATTATCGAAATTCAACAGTGGCTCGCCCATGCCCATCAATACCACATTGGTAATGATGCGCTCATTACGATGGGTAGCATCAAAATACTGATAGGCGGCACGCAACTGACCAATAATTTCTGCGGCAGTCAGATTGCGATTAAAACCTTGCTGTGCAGTAGAACAAAATGAACATTCCAGGGCACATCCGACCTGGGATGAGACACAAAGCGTGCCGCGGTCTTCCACAGGAATAAAGACGGTCTCAATGCAGTTTCCGCTATCGAGACGCAAAACCCATTTATGAGTACCATCTGCCGATGCCTGATCAAGCACCACTTCTGGTGCCTTGATCTCAGCAATCTCAGCCAGCTTTATACGCAGGGCCTTGCTCATATTGGTCATCTGCTCGAAGTCGTCGACACCAAACTGGTGGATCCACTTCAATACCTGAGAGGCACGAAAGGCCTTCTCCCCCATATCGGTGAAGAAGGCCTCCAGTCCCTGTCGGTCAAGACCGAGCAGATTTACCTTAGCTGTTTCCAATCGGAATTAACTCCGTGGGCACAGATCATCGCCGAAAAAGTAGGCAATTTCTTCAACAGCAGTTTCAGGTGCGTCTGAACCATGCACAGCATTGGCGTCGATAGAATCAGCAAAATCAGCGCGGATAGTACCGGCTTCAGCTTCTGCTGGGTTAGTTGCACCCATCAGCTGACGATTCAAGGCAATCGCGTTCTCACCTTCCAGACACTGAACCATAACCGGGCCAGAGATCATAAAGCTGACCAGATCATTGAAGAAAGGACGCTCTTTATGAACTGCGTAGAAACCTTCAGCCTGTTCACGGCTGAGGTGAATCATCTTGGCAGCAATGATTTGCAGTCCCGCTTTTTCAAAACGGCTATAGATTTCACCAATGACATTCTTGGCAACTGCATCAGGTTTTACAATAGAAAAAGTACGTTCAACGGCCATTACAATAGTTCTCCATTTTCATAGGCTTAGATAGTACAAACCCGCGTGAATCGCGGGCTGGTGCTAACTCAAAAATCTGACGCATTTTAACCGTTTAATGGCCAACAAACAATCGCCTCAGGGACATCCGAACTATTATTCCCGCTCCTCGATCCAAGCCATCTGTATCCCCTCAAGGATCTTCTCACCGCAATGTTCGGGATCATCATCAAATTCATCCAGCGCTAACACCCAATCCATCAAATCAGTGAACCGGACAGTCTTGGGGTCTATCTCTGGATGCGCCTCATCCAGTGCAATTGCAATTTCTAATGACTCAGTCCATTTCAACGCCATTTCTGAATACCTCTTTAGAATCAATAAATTAACAAAAAATACCAGCCAACGGCATTCCCTACTAAAACAATCAACTATACTTATTGATTGCGTATTTTTCCAGACCAGGCCCACCACAATCAAGCAATAGACGAAGAACTAATTAGACAATAAGGACTTTATTTCTTTCAGCAGATGCTTTGTATTAAAGGGTTTTTCAAAAAATGCACTAAATCCAAGCACTTTAGACTGGGCGGAATTAACGTGTTTACTATAACCAGTTGCCAAAATAATAGGCAAATCATCACGTCGCTGCAGCATGGCCTGAGCCAAATTTATGCCGCTCAACCTAGGCATAGTTTGGTCGGTAATGACAAGATCGACCTCATCTGAGTGCCCATTAAAATATTCAAGCGCCTGCACACTGTCAGAAAAATAAACAACCTTGTAACCAAAATTAGACAGCCTCTCATCCAAAAGCAGACCAATAACCTCTTCATCATCGACAACCAAGATTCTTTCACCATCGCCGTGAAAATCCATCTCATCAATATCGTTATTCACGGCAACACCGGCTAACCCTAACTCCGCCATAGGAAACAACAAGCGAAACCGACACCCTTCTCCCGGAACACTATCAACTATGATGTGGCCAGCACAGCTATGCATAATGCCATGCACCATGGAAAGCCCCATCCCCGTGCCTTTGCCAACATCCTTGGTGGTATAAAAAGGTTCGAACACCCGTTTTAATTTTTCAGCATCTATGCCTGGACCATTATCAGCTACAGAGACCTCAACGAACTCACCTTTAACAGGCTGATAACATGAACTACACGTACCAGTATCCATTTCAACATTCCTGACACCAAGTTCAATCAGCCCATTTTCATCCATTGCATCACGCGCATTTATACACAGATTCATTACCAGTTGATTGATCTGAACTGGATCAGCCTTAACAAAAACCCGCCCCCTTTTGATATTAATCGTAAAATCAACAGAGCTCGGCAGTACCGGCCGTAACATTTTCATCGACTCAGTCAACAATGGGGCAATATCTATCACCTGCTGCTCCTTTCTGCCCCCCCTGCGGCTAAACAACAACATTTGAGCAACCAGATCACGGGCACGCTCACTAGCATGTAATATTTCATTCAGACATTTATCTAATTTAGACCTGGTGGTCTTCGCGCCCATGGCAAGTTCAATATAAGCCATAATGATGCATAAAATATTATTGAAGTCATGAGCAACGCCACCAGTAAGCTGTCCCAAAGATTCCATTTTTTGCGCTTGATTCAAGCGCGCCTCAAGCCAGAGTCGTTCAGTTTGATCCCTGATGTCCGCAATCACCATATCGCCATTTTCGTTAGATATTGGACTCAGGCTGATATCAACCGGGAACTCAGAACCATCTTTCTTCAAACCAAAGAGCGTGTAACGTGAAACAGCATTCTGTTGATTATGCCTGCCTTCAGTTCGGCGAACTGGCTTTTTCATATATTCAGAACGATGCACCTCATGGCCTTGGAAGCGTTGTGGAACCAAATCTTCAACTTGCATTCCCTTTAGCTCATCACTGGAATAACCAAATAATTCGCACATAGCCATATTAGCCAATTCAATTTCCCCGGCCTCGCCCACCAACACCACACCATTTGGAGAGGCCTCCAGCAGACCACGATATAGTTCTTCCGAGTCAGCTACCCGCCGGTACATTTCATGCAGGGTCTCATTGGCATCTTTCAGTTCCTGGGTTCGTTGTGCGACTCGCGACTCCAACAAGTCATGCGCCTGTCTCAGCTGTCTCTGCATACGGACATTTTCAACATGCACCTTGACCCTGGCCATAACCTCCTCAGGCTGAACAGGCTTGATCAAAA
>Ga0316207_10004207_pt1 | contig 12657 bp, 22 predicted proteins | sample 6weekpyrite_MG_FD_204943 | JGI IMG/M metagenome (GOLD analysis project Ga0316207, IMG submission 204943) | Microbial mat bacterial communities from mineral coupon in-situ incubated in ocean water Damariscotta River, Maine, United States -... | ecosystem: Environmental > Aquatic > Marine >... | reverse complement strand
GGTCGGGGTTGATGCTGGCACCGAGCGCGTCCCAGTCGTCCTCGTCGGACATCGGGGTCGAGGTGCCGTTGCGCATAGCAACATACTCGGTCACGGAACATTGATGTGCGCAGATGTTCTGGAAACTGCAACCGCCATATTTTTGGCACGCGTTGCTTCCAGGTTCGGGGCCGGGGATGTCTTGCCAGTCGTCTGGATCGGTGGAGTGTGTGCTGTACGTCTCCTCCAGCAGGACGGCGAGGTCGATAGTGTCTTCGTGGATCTTCTCGCGCGTGGCCTTGGAGATCACCGCGGTGCGCTTGCGCACCGGACCACCCCATACCAGTTGATTGTGTCTCACTGGGATGTCGCCCAGCTCGACGCCATACTTCTCACGCGCGATGATCTCGACCGCGTGGCCGTAGCGAGCGAGCTGCACGTTGCTGGCCAGGCTCTTCTCAGTCTCCAAGTAGCGCGTCGAGGAGCTGGTCTTGTGGTCGGTGATCTGCCAGTCCGGTGCGCGGTCGCCTACATCGAGGAGGTCGATGTAGCCCTGCATCCAGATGTTGCCTTCGAGCTGGTAGGTGATGTGCTCTTCGATGAGCTGCCCCTCTCGGCGCTCTACCAGACCCTCCTCGATAGCTTTGTTGACCGCGGTGCTGACCTCGGACTGCTCCTCGGCGATGAGGGTGCCCTCCTTGTGGATGTACCAATTCTCCGGGAAGATCTCGTCCTTGCCTTCCAGGTATCGCTCAAGGCATTCGTGCGCGATCGAGCCCTTCAGGGTGGAACGGGACTTCTTGGCCGGCAGCTTGCACCGCTTGCCGAACCACCATTTGCGTGGGCAGAGCGCGTAGGTGTCGAGCTGACTGTGGGAGACCCAGATCCGGCCGTCGTCCGGGTTGGGCTTGAACTTATCGGGCATGGGGTTTGGGGGTCAGGCGTCGAGCGCTTCGTCCACGTCGTCGGCCAGGAGGGTGCGGTTGCCGACCAGCGCGTTGAGGTCGTAGACGCGGTAGGAGAGCTTCTTGTTGGTGCTCGGGACACGGAGCCGAACACGATTGCGGCCGGGGTCGGAGTTGTCGATCAGTGATTCGGTGCAGGAAAGACCGCTGATGGTTCGCTGCAGGCCCTGAATGGTCGCACGGGTGGGCAGGTCGGTCGCGGCGCACAGGCGTTTGACTTCCGAGTCCTCTACCACCATGTGGTGTCCGACGATGGCCGCGCGCTCGTCCCGATCGTGCATCATCTGGATCCGGGCATAGACCGCCGGACCCATGTCCTCGGCCCTGGCCTTCAGGGGGTAGGTTTGTTGCTTGGACAGGGTCAGCATTCCGAGCATGACCTCACCGACCGGTCCTTCGTAGACCGAGGCGGTGACCTCCGACATGAGCTTGATCTTCTTGGCCAGCTCGTTCTGCGCCGGAATGTTGAAAGTCTCGTAGTAATCGGCCGGGTCTACTCCTTCGAGACGCGCGTGATACGCCACCCAGAGGAGATGCTGACGCATGACCATGTTGCCGGCGGACGAGCCGTAGACGGTCAGGGGGTCCTGTAGGTCGGGGTCCTTGGGTAGCACCTTCACGGCGCGCACGCGTTTGGCCACGGCATCACGGACCTTCAGCGACTCCACCATGCGGTACTGTTTGCCGTTGCGCTCGCGCAGCAGCTCACGAAGGTCTTGGTCCAGTGAGTTCGAGCACTTGATGATCCGGGAGGCCGACTCGATCATCACCGCATCCTTGCCCTTAGCCTCCACCCGGACGTGCTGGCTGTGGTTGACCTGCTCGCGCAGCGTTTCCGAGGTCCAGTAGCTACCGAAGTTCTCCTCGATCATCACCATCGGGGAATAGGCACGCTCACCATTGAAGTTAGTGGCCTGCTTGTCGGTGTAGCGCCAGTACACGTCGCCGAACAGGGCGCAGATGCCGTTGGCGATGTAGCTCTTGCCCTGCTGCGAGTCGCCGTACAGGATGATCAACGGCAACGCCTTGTCGATGTCGGGCATGATCTTCATGTACGCCACGAACATCCCGTAGTTCGGCCCCAGCGCATTGCGGAGGAACTGGTCTATGATCTCGTTGTACTTGGGCTCCAATCCTTCGGCGAACACGAACCGAGGGCGCTCGTAGTAGAAGGTGCCGTCGGTCTCGAAGCGCTGTATGTTCTCGACGAAGCGCTGGTTGTCCACCGCCATCGGCAGCTTGTTCGGGTCACCCTGGAAGGTGGTGGTGAACTCGGCCGCTTTGCGCGGGCGTGACACCGGGCGTCCGTTGCCATCCATCCCATCGAACATGAGCTTGTCCTTCTGGAACAGGCGCATGGGGTGCTCGGGCTCGTTGCGCAGCATGTTGGGTAGGAGGTTGCTCGCTGCGCCGACCGCGATCTGGTTTCGACCGGTCCAGATAGCGATCTGCCCCTTGCCAGTGGCGGTCACGAACCGCGGCACGTAGTAGTCCCAGGCGTCCTTCAGCGTGGCCGGTAGGCCGACGGTGCGCAGCCAGGACTGGATCTGACGCAGCACCTCCATGAACGGCTCGTAGTGGTCCAGGACTTCGTCCGGCTCAGCGTCGGCTACCTTGGCGAGTAGGTCCGGGCTGGTGTAGTCGCGGCTCCAGTACTCGGCCACCTTGGCGCGCGTCTTGTCGGCCCAGCTCACCCCCTGCTCGTCCGGATCCATCTGGTAGATCACCGGGGCCATCAGGCCGAAGCAAGCGCGCGGGCTCATGTCCTTCACCAGCACCGCGTATCGGACGACGGTGCCTGCCAGGCCCACCAGGGCCGAGTCGCGGCCCGCGTACCCCGCGGCGATGCACTGCTCGGTGGTCTGGAGGGGGATCTCGAGCTTCAGGATCTGCTGGATCTGCTCCGGGAGGCGGGCCAGGGTCGTGGCCGCCGGCCGGGACACCGGAGTCTCGGCGTGCTCCGCGCCCCACACGTCCACCCTGGCGTCCTCCACCTGGCCCAGGGCCTCCTCGTTGACGTGGACCCGGCCCCGCGGGTTGGTGCGCTCCTGGAGCCGCTCAGGGGCCCTGGCGGCCTTGGCCGGCGGGAGGAGTGCCGAACCGCGCGTCGGGCCTTCCAGGAAGTGGGGTTCTCCCCAGGTCTGGACCCCGCTGCGCAGGACCAGGGGGAGCCGGAACAGCCGGGTCCAGTCCTTGGCCTGGGGATCGCACTGGTAGCCCATGGGCTTCAGAACCGGGTCGAGCTTGCCGACCACCCACTCCCAGGTCGCTTCCCACTCGCCGCCCGTAGCCGGGCGCTCAAGCCCCCAGACGGCGCGCAGGCCGTGCCGGGTCGAGTAGAAGACCACCGGCACTCCGATGGTCTTGGTGATGTCGGCGAGCATAGTCTCCCCGACGATCTGGACGTGCTCCTCGCTCTCCCAGGTGCGCTTGCCATCCAGCGCGTCGATGTCAATGGCCAGCCAGCGGCAGGCGGTGGCCTCAGGCTCGGACTTCTTGCGGCGACGCGCGTGTCCCTCATAGCACGCGAACATCGCATCGGTGTTTTGTCGTTCGGTGAACGCCTGCTTCAGGCTGACCCGGTTGAACCCATCCCCTGTGGACATCAGGTCGGGGAAGACGATCACCCCCCGCTGATCGGGAGGCGTTGCCACTTGCGGGGCACCGCTGCTATTTGCGTCAGGCATCTGGGGGCTTGGGGGTAGACACTCAGCCCCGGGGCCGTATCATGACCCCGGGAAGTGAAAGAGCCCGTGACCTTAGCAGCCGCTAGGATCAGGACCCACCGTCTTCTCGGTTTTCAGCCGGGCGGTGGGTCGCTTTCTCTCTAGCGAGGTTGTGGTAGTGGTCCGAGCTGCTTTCCAACATTGATGCCATGTCCTTGAGCCCGCGCTTAGAGTGCCACTCCGCCAGGAGTAGGTAGAGAACGGCACAGTCGGTCCAGTCTTCGCGCGCGTGCGCCTTGACCAGACAGAGCGAGAGCCGCTTGCGACCATCACGTCGGCGGGGCCACAGTTGGCGCTCGCTCTTAGGGGACTCCTCCCAGAAGCCATCAGGGAGGGCGTACTGGGGATGCGTAGTGGGTCCGGTGACCACTATTGATCGCTCGGCCTGCCACCGAACAGGGTCAACAGGGCCACGATCCATGTCACAGCCACCAGGGCTACTGCGGAAAACACTCCCAGGGCTTTGAGAGTATCTATGGCCTGGTCCGGGTGGTGGGAGTACAGGGCGAACCACAGAGCGGTGGGGATCGCCAAGAACACCACGCCCGCTAGGAACTTCTCACTTTTCATTGAGGCAGCACCTCGAAGAACCCAAAGGCCATGTCGGCGTGCATACGACCCATCGGGTGGACGTGGTCGCCGATCTCTTCCAGGTAGTTGTCCAGGTCCACGGACACACCGTGCATGTAGTCCCAGGTGAGGTCACCGAACACGTCGGGCATGCCGACAACGCCAGGGGGCTGCATCCAGTACAGCTCGATGTCCGCATCGTTGGCGACCGCGGTCAGGGCCACCATGGCAGCTTGGATCTGTTCGGGCGTGTAGCCGGCGGCGATGTCGTTGATGCCACCCATGGCCAGAATCACCTCGGGCGGGGTGTCCATCTGGAGTAGCTGTTCGAGCTGCACCGCGAAGTGGTCGATGACGCGCTCGCCACCCACCGCCACGCAGGTGACATCCCATGGCGCACCAGCCGCCGCCTGAACTCGCGCCAGGTAGTGCCACCAGGGGTAGTGCGCGATGCCGGAGGGACCTGCGCCGGTCACGGAGATGGAGTCGCCGATGATGCCGACGCGCAGAGGGGGGATTTCCATGCTAGGAGTACAGAGAATCGGGGTGATGGTCGAAGCCGCTAGGAGGGCCAGAACGCGTGTCGTAGTCATTAGGGTGTCGGAGGTAGCGCTCGCGAAGAGCGATCTGGTTCATACATTGCTCAGGTGGGGTACTCAATGACCCGGGAAGACAGGCCGTGTGGGTCGCCGTCGCGCTCGATGGACTCCATGATGTGATCATACGTCGCGCTGCCAACAATCAGGGTGGAGGCATGCACCCCCATGGTCGAGAAGATTTGGTCTCGCATCTCCTCGATCAGGCCGCTGAGTTCGCTCTCGACTCGCGGCACCTCTTTGACAGGCTCGAGCTTGGTCGCTCGGGTCCCGTAGGAGGTCAGAGCCGCGGTGGCGAGGGCACCGCGGAGGAAGTTGCGTCGGTTCATTCGGATTCCAGGGCTACTTCGACAAGGACAGCGATGGCCGTCCCTTCACAGGAACAGATAGTGACCCAGCCGCCCCGGTAGAGCGTGGCGACCCAATCACCTCGATTATCTTGGTAGTCGGTGGGCTTGTCTCCTACGTAGTCTCTGCCGGTGAACCGTTCCCACGCATCGTAGATGGACTCTCGGTCAGGAGGTCGAGCGTCATCCTCTTCCCAGACCGTGACGAGATCATAGGTCTTGCCCTTCTCGATAGAGTAGGCGCGTTTGATGTTGAGCTTCACGATCGGTCAGCCATCCAGTCACTCACTAGTTGACCGTTGTGGCGGATATCCACGTGCACGTCCTCGGAGTAGTACCCGTTCGACGTGCCAAGCCACCGGAGCGTCAGAGTCAGTCGGTTGGTGCGGATCTTGTAGAAGGTCCAGGTGTAGCTATCTGGCTCATAGCCGTCACGATTCGGCGGCGGCTCGCCCTCCGAGGAGGTCTTCTCGAAGACCATGATCTCTTCGCCGACCAGGTCGCTGAGTTCACCGCCGATGACCTCTTCCAGGTAGACCTGCTCGCAGCAGTCCTGGCTGTGGAACATTCGGATCTTTCCAGTCTCCTCGCCCTTGCGGATCTTGAAGGTGACACCGTCTTCAGCGCTGTGCTGTTCCACTTCCGTGACAGTCCAGCCGATAGCTTCTCGGTAGATGTGTAGTGCGGTCATGGCTCAGCAGCCCTGTCGGATAGGGAAGGCTCGCAGGTAGCGAGAGAAATGGCCCAGATGTTGGTTCAGGGCGGAAAAGGACCACGGGGCTACGCTGTGGCCGTAGAGGGTAGCACCGATCTCCTTGAGGTTGTTGTCGATGTCCTCACGACGCGGGCCTTTGCAGTCCGGGTTCTCCTCCAGGTAGATGTACAGGTCCTGGTAGATGGCACCTAGGAGATGGACGATGGTCTCCGCGTCTGTGCAGTCACGGATCCTTTGCCACAGCTCCCGCTCATGGTCCGAGATGGGCAGATACTGCTTCTCTTTGTGCCTGAGGCTCCGGCGCTCGCGGAAGGCGTCGTAGTCCTTGCCGCTGAGCTTGGGCTCGAATGTCAGTTCGTGAGTTTCACGCTGCGCTAGACCCTGATCGATGATGGCCACCAGCGCGGTCCTCATAGGGCCTGCGCCGTAGTCCAGGTACTCAAGCAACTCGTCCTCAGTTACGTGGACTTCGCTGGAGATCTCCAGGTGCAGAGGGATCACCACTCGGATGGTCAAGTTGTCGTCGGTCATGACTGCAAGGACTCCTTGGCAGCTTCAGCCAGGGCCTCGAGGGTCGGGTATGTCGGACACCACATCTGGTAGTCCGCTTGGGGGAGCCAGCCCTCTTTGTAGTTGGACATGACTCGGTCGGGCAATACAGCCAAGCCGAACTTCATCATCCGACCGAACACGTAATCTGCGTTGGTGTACAGCTCACCGCGGTCGTTGGTGCGAGCGTTCCTCAGATCACCGACATAGTCACCTGCGCCGATCACGCCCTGCCATACGTCTTCCTCGGTGGCGTCGGGCTTGTCTTGAAGGATGCCCATGCCGTAGGGCGCGCCGCAGGCTTGCCACGCCAGCCAATACATGCGCTTGGCGAGAGCGAGAGGGTCGTGATGCGGGATGGTGATGCGGGCAGGAGTGGTGGTGTCAGTCATTGGGATTCGGGGGCGGTGGTCTCTATGGACCAGAAGGGGTTGGTTCCTGCGCGGGCGTGCGCGAGGTGGACTTGAGTGAAAGCTATCGTGAGTGCTGCCCAAACGATCAGGGTCAGGCTAATGCCGACTCCTGTTGCGTACATGCATGCGGAGTTGGAGTCGTGCCCGCGGTCTTCTAGGAACTGCGCGCAGATCATCCCCGCAGCAATTCCTAGTGCGAGCCCTCCAAGGGTGCCTAGGAGTCCGGCGATCATCGGTTCGATCAGTAATAGGTCATTCATCGCTGCGCCCTCCGCTTCCTGCGCCCCTGGGCGCGGACCTGCTTGTCGATCCGGTCCTGGGCGGAGTCGCGCCTGCTCCACCGGGAGCGAGCGCACGGTTCACAGTCGGGCTCAGCCATGTCGGCCTCACGCTCCCCGGCGAGGAATCGACCGCAGTAGGTCTTCCAGCCAGCGACGCCACGCCGCTCAGCTCGGCGCAGTAGGCGGTGCACCTTGGGAGCGCTCAAGAGGCACCCCCAGCAGCAAGAAAGCCAGCGCACGCCAGCAGGATTAGAAGAACGCACCCCGGCGGGGCCAGGATCCGCGCACGCTCCTCGGGCAAAGGCGCTCGAGGGCTCGGTCGGTTGGTCAGTCATCACCCTTCCCCCCTCTCCGCAACGCGCTTGGCGAAGCGGTCGAAGTCCATCAGAGCGGGCTTGAGGGTGTCGCGGGTGAGGTTGCCAGCTTCGTAACTGGCGCGGGTGCCGTCGAGTAGCTCAAGGGCGTCCATAGCGTTCGCGCCGTTGTAGAACCGAATGGCCTGCATGAAGGCGTAGGCCATGCGCGACTCCCAAAGGAAGTCCTCCAACGGAAACCGCAACTTCTTCCAAAGGTCGATCAGCGGATCGAGGATCTCGACCTCGCCATCTAGCCAGGGTTGGTCAGTCAAGACGCACCCCCCGCAATGATCGCAGCCACGCCAAACCAGAGTGCGAATAGGAGCGCTCCGGGGAGGGCGGGGTGCATCTTCTCTGCGATACTTTGGGCCTCATCCACGCCGATGACGTGTGCGACGACATCGACATCAGACGCGATCATGTCCGGAGACCACCGCAACTCTAGGCGCGCGGCACGATGGCCCACATGGGCCGAGGCAGTGCGCTGGCGCTTGCTCTCGACTGAGGACCATTGCCACAGGAACACAAGGGACACGCCCACGAAGCAGGCTGCGCTGAACAGGGTCAAGACGCACCCCCCGCAGTCAGCGCCGCGGCGATCTTCCAGAGCGGGCACGCGATGGCTGCTCCAGCGATAGCCAAGATGAGGTTCTGGAGCATGATGGCAGCGGTCGCGCCCTGCACGCTCCCGTTCACATCACTCAGGTTGTCCTCGATGTGCTCCTGCTTGGCCGCCATGCGCCGGGCGTGGCCCTCGATGTGGTGGACGCTCTCGGCCATTTGCTCGAGCGCTGACTTGTCACGGTGCTCTTCAACCTCTTTGGTGATGCGACTGACCACCGCGTCGTATGCGGTGCTCGCGTGGTTGGTTTTCTTGGGGGTCATGATTGACGAGGGGCCGAGAGTTGTAAACGGGGCGCAGTGCGCGCGGGATCTATGTATGCTTCGCTGCCTTGGACTGCTTCGTGCTGGCTAAGCTGGTAGCCGAAGCGACGATTGGAGAATTGGACGGGGCGCACTGAGGCCTTGTTGCTCATCGTACATCCATTCCGCCCGCACTTTTGGCAGATGCCACACATACCGTTGCGAGGTACTAGATGCATGCCGGAGTAGCCGCCTTTCTGTACGTAGCCCATCCAGCCGCAGTATTGACACGGGTGCACTTCGTAATAGGTACCAACAAGGGTAACTCGCAGGGGCCCTTCCGGCTCAGGCTCACGGGCTCGTAGACCCAGCCACTTGAGTACGGTATCGATGATGGTCACGGGGTCAGCACCAGGTAGAGGTAGAAACACCAGGCCATCGTAGCTGCGGTCAGCAGCTCGGGCCAGATTTGACGGATGATCCTAGGCACGCTGCTCGTCCTCGAACCAATGGAACACCGCGCTAGGGTGATCCAAGTATTCGAAGGGGTGCTGGGTCGTCCCTAGGTAACGGACCCCTTCTACCGACATCTGGTGTCCAGTGCCTCGACAGTAGATGGTCACGGTCTCCGTGGGCTGCTCCGGATCGCACAGGTACCAGACGCAGGTGGTTTTGTGTTGGACCTGAACGGTCAGTAGATCGGCGCCCTTAGGCACCTCGATAGTCTGACTGTCGCTGATGGTCAGTGACTGTTTGTGGATGGTTCGCATGGTCAGGCGTTCGCGGCAGAGATGTACAAGAGGGCGAGGAACAGGAGGACGGCCATAGGGTCAGGAGTCGGCGGACTCGATCTCCTCGAGCGTGTCGTTGATGAAATCCAGGAGCCCGGTGAACGTGTCCGTGGCGCGCTTGATGAGGATCTGGGTGCTCGTCGGCATGTCTTCCCACTCGGTGTCGGGGGGCAGTGCCTGTTTAGCCACAGTGGCTTCTTCCTGGGCCCGCTCCATGTCACGCATCCACTGAGCAGTTTCTTTGGGCTTGTAACCCATGCAGACCTTGATGCTGAGAAGCAGCGTGCGTCGCAGGTCATCGGGGATGAGTTGTTCGTCGGTCATGCCAGGTCATCCATCACTTGGTCGTAATCGTAACCGTGCAGTTCGCAGGCCAGGAGGATCGGGTCTTCAAGGGGCACATTGATGAGACCTTTCGAGGAAGGGCAGAACCCACCGACGATGCCGCTAGGTCCGACATGCTCATCAGCGAAGAACCACTCCCAACCGGTCGGTATTTTCTCGGCCAACTTCTCAGCTACCTTGAGGGGGTAGCTCCAGTTGGTAGAGAACTCGATCAGGATGCCCCGCAATCGGGTGTCGTAGCCGTTTACACCAGTGCCCCAGTTGTAGTTGGTCCACTGCTTCCGGTCCTGCGGTGAGTTGACCGAAGACGGCATTGGGACTAGGAGGTTGAAGTCCACCATAGCTCGACTTTGCACGTCATGGTCGTCCTCGGAATGGATCAGCAGCTGTTTGATCTTGGCCCGGATCAGTCGATCCTTGGCCACGATGCGGTTCCGCATCTCATTTGCCATAGTATGCACCGGGGCCGACGGTCCGATTGTGGATGGTGTCTTGGGAGGTCAGGAGGCCGTGGAAACGCGGGTCGCGGTCAGTCATCGTTGTTCCTCGCGCAGCCGGTGAGCCAAGTCGCTCAAGAAGTCTCCGTGCTCGATGTATTGAGCCAGGGCCTCGGCATCGTCCTCCCACATACCGTCTGCCCGTCGGGCGAGCCGGGCCAGCATGTCGAGCACGTCTTGAACGTCGCACTTGGAGAGTGCTTCGTTGAGCTTTTGCCGTTCCTGGTCTTCGCAATAGCCCTGGATCTGGTGATAGATCGCGCAGGCCATGTCGCGCCCGGGGATCTCCTCTGCGGTGCCATCGTCGAAGGTGTACTCGGCAGATCGACCGCGCTTGTTTTTGTTGTAGAAGGCCACTAGCTTGCGCGTCGTGCCATCGGGGTGGCGGAACTCAAGGTACTCGCCCTTGGGCATCTCTGCGTATTCAGCGCTCACGGCTGGAAGCCCTCCGTCCGGATGGTGACCTCGAATCGACGCTCGCCCCGGCCAGGGGACTTGCAAACCTCGGACTCGATGATACTCTCGGCCATACTGAGCGCCGTAGCCGTTGAGTTGGCCGAGACGTTGAACTCGTCTTCGAGGACCCGGTCCTTGCCAACAGGAGCCAACGTGTCGGGGTGCTTGAGGATGATCTTGTATCTCATAAGTAGCGACGGCGGCGCTTGCGGCCGGACTTGCCAGGGCGGTCGCGGAGAGGGACGAGCCGACCGTTGATGCGACGGCGGCGCTTGGGGCCAGGGGTATCGAGTGTGTTTGACCTGTAGGATCCGCCAGACTTCGTTGCGGAGTTGTTCGACGGTCGCGGTGAAGTCGATCATGCCCATCTCTAGCTCGTGAACGTCTGCTGCAATGGTGTATCGAGTCATTGGCGCAACGCCTCCTGGACCAACTGGTCCGCGTAGTCCTCGCTGATGGGCAGGTTGTAGGTGCAGTTAGGGCAGAAGACGCGGACGCCCTGTTCCTCGGGCTCGCCATCGGGGTCGAAGGCTGAGCGCAGCTCCGCCTGGCCGCCGTCGTAGCAGATCAGATCGACAGCGGTGGTGAAGTCCTCGCCGGGCTTGCCGCAGACGGGGCAGGTTCGGATCTTCTCATCGAAGCGCACGGTGCCGAGGACAGGTAGGCACGTTCCTTCGAGCTGTATCCGAAGCGGCTTGGCTTCCACGCTGCCCGACAAGTCGGGACCGGCGGCCACTACATTGGCGATGATCTCGGATCGCTCGTATCCCTTGGGGACCAGAACGCGGGCGCGGAAGGCAGGCATGGTGCCGTCGATCCACAGCTCCCAGGGTTGCCAGTGTTCGCTGGCGTACTTGACGTGAAGCATCTTGGGGATGACTACCATTCGTAGGTGGTGAAGTGGGGGCAGGGGTCGCAGTTGTGGCGGATTCTGGGCCGGATCACGGCTTGTCTCCAGGCCAAGTGGCATCGAACGCTTGGACGTAGCGCATGTACTCCTGCGCCTCTCGGAGCGAGCGCGAGCAGGGCTGCCCGTCTTCCATAACAGGGATCAACGGGAGAGAGCTGTCCACGCCATGGCAGACGTAGGCCTGGGGATTTTCGATGTTGTACGTGCGCGTGCCGATGTCTAGGTTCCACACTCCAGGACCTAGGTAGACCTTGGAGTAGGCATCGTAGGTGTAGTGGGAAGACCCGTGATGCTTGAAAGGAATCCCTAGCTCCAGGAGCGCATTGGACAGCGTCTCACCGCCGCCCAACTCTTCTTCACTGGTCCAGACGGATACAGCTCCCTTGGTTTCAAAAAGGCCGGGGTGTAAGATCCCTTCGGCTTTCTCTCGAAACGCCGAAGGGATGGTGATTTCGCAGTAGGAGCGGTCGCCCATGGTTAAGCCTCCAGGACTTGTTGAGTGATGCCCTGAGACACGCGGGCGTCGATCATGTTGCCGAGTAGGAGGCCCGCCGTGCCGCGCGCCGTAGGGATCTGATAGCTGTCGGGCAGGGACATGCCCCGCGCCACTTCGCGCGCCTCCAGGCGCCTCACGCGGTCGCCATCGACCAAATGGAGTTGGGAGAGGCTCTTGGTGGTGAACGTGGCGAACACATCTTCCTCGGTGCGGGCCCGAGCGCTGTCCACGTTGGCCCAGGTGAAGCGGCTGGGGTTCCCGGCGCGCTCGCGGGCTCGACCGATGCGGGCCTGGATGCTGTCCGTCTTCTGGTCGAGGGGCATCCAGCGCAGGCTGGGGTCATCGTCAGGCAGGAGGCAATCACCGATGGTGCGGCGCTCGAAGTCGAGCCACACGTTGGCCAAGCGCACCGGGCCGTCCAGGGAGGCGGTGATGATCGCGCGCTCGCGGTCTTGGGCGCTACCGTAGTCCGTCGCACGAATGACGTGCTGCTCGACGTGGTAGCCGAACGCCTCCAGCATCGCGCGCCAAGCAGGGAAGCCCTCCCACGCGTAGAAGTCGGGCACGTTCTCGACCAGCATGCGCCGGGGGCGCTTCACGTCGGCGCAGGACAGGACAGCGAAGCTAGTGTTCCGCGCCACCTGGCGCTTGGCGAGTACCTTGTCGCGGTCCACGCGGTGCTGGGTGGACTGCCCGGGACGGCCCGAGGGCGAGAAGCCCTGGCAGCATGGGGACGCTAGGAGCAGGTCGAAGTCCGGCAGGCCGCGCATGTCCAGCTCGCCCAGATCCTGCTCGACGTGC
>Ga0316207_10004206_pt1 | contig 12658 bp, 12 predicted proteins | sample 6weekpyrite_MG_FD_204943 | JGI IMG/M metagenome (GOLD analysis project Ga0316207, IMG submission 204943) | Microbial mat bacterial communities from mineral coupon in-situ incubated in ocean water Damariscotta River, Maine, United States -... | ecosystem: Environmental > Aquatic > Marine >... | reverse complement strand
GATCAGGCGCTTTTTTCACCCTGATCTGCGATTGCCTTTAAAACACTGGAATTAAGCAGGTGATCAATATCGAGCACAATAATCATCTTGTCGTCAACAGTTCCAAGCCCCATTACAAAGTCAGTACTGATTGCCTGTCCAAAGTCGGGCGCCTGTTTGAGTGCTTCTTCAGAAATGTTATAAACCTCAGAGACTGCATCAACCACAATGCCCATTATCCTGCTGCCATTATCACTATTTACACGTAATACAATCACAACCGTTGTTATTCCATAGGGAATTGTTTCAAGTGAAAAACGCGCTCTTAGGTCAACAATTGGCACTATTGTTCCGCGAAGATTGATCACTCCTTTAATATAGTCTGGAGTATTTGGAATCATGGTGACATTATCCCAGCCCTTTATTTCCTGAACACGAAGAATATCTACGCCATATTCCTCTCCCGCCAACAAAAAAGTCAGATACTGATTTCCTTCTGAGTTTTCAGCAAGAGAATCGCTCTCCAAGCCTTGAATCATGTTCATTTATCTCTCCTTTAAGCGACTGCTGCCTGATTCTTCAAGGCCTTAACCCGTTCACGAGAAAGCGTCACCAGTCCTGCCACATCGAGAATCAAGGCAACGGTGCCATCGCCTAGAATTGTCGCACCAGACAAACCTTCAACCTTTTTATAATTCGTTTCCAAACTCTTTATAACCACCTGCTGCTGCCCAAGAAGGTCATCAACAAAAATACCCGCCTGCTGGCCGTCACCCTCGACAACCACTAACAAACCATTGACAAGTTCAGTGTTGACAGGTGTTATCTCGAACACTTCATGAAGTCGGATAATTGGTAAATATTCTTCACGAAGTTTATAAAGTTCTGCACCACCAGCAATTGAATTTACATTTTCAGCCTTAATCTGCAGCGACTCGATAATAGAGACTAAAGGAACAATATAGGTTTCATCACCAAGACGAACCAGCTGACCATCTAATATTGCCAGGGTCAGCGGCAGCCTGATTGTAAATGTGGAGCCGGCATCCTTTTTTGATTTCACCTCGACGACACCGCCAAGATCACGGATATTGCGTTTGACCACATCCATACCTACACCACGACCAGAAACATCGCTGACAACTTCTGCTGTTGAAAAGCCCGGTGCGAATATCAGCTCATGAATTTTCTCATCCGACAGGGACTCATTTTCACCGACAATCCCTTTTTCAATCGCTTTTTGCAGTATTCTATCGGTGTTGAGTCCAGCACCATCGTCATTAATTTCAATGACGATGTTGCCGCCTTGATGATAGGCATTTAAATGCAAAATACCGGTCTCAGGCTTACCTTTTGCTAGCCGGTCTTCAGGTGATTCAATACCATGATCCAATGAATTTCTGACCAAATGCACCATTGGATCGCCAATTTTTTCCATAACCGTTTTATCAAGCTCAGTGTTTTCACCGGACATCTTTAACTCGATCTTTTTATTCAACTTGCTGCATAAGTCATGCACCAGTCTAGGAAATCGGTTAAAGGAAAAGCTGATAGGTAACATGCGAATCTGCATGACATTTTCCTGCAATTCACGGGTATGGCGCTCAAGTTCAGATAGACCTTCTTGCAGCCTCTGAACCCTGTCCATAGTAAAATCTTCACCCAGTTGATTAAGCATTGACTGGGTGATCACTAATTCGCCAACCATATTGATAAGCGCATCGACCTTATCAATGCCAACACGTATGGAGCCTGACTCTGCAGCTTGGGGTTTTTTGGCAGCAGCGCTAACCGTTTTTTTGGCAACAGCCTCAACTGGCTTTGGTTCTGCTGGCTTAGATTCTGCAGGTGGAGTAGGATCAGCCTCGGCAACAGGCGCTGGTGTAGGTGCTGCTTCGGGCTCACTAAGAGGCGGTTCTGGTTCTTCGGCTGCAGCTGATGATATTGCCTCTATAACCAATTCACAATCTTCGTCCACCCAGGAAAATACGTCCTTGACCTGTTCTTCAGTCACTTCCCCACTTAACTCTACCTGCCAGGCCAAACAACACTCTTCCGGATCAAGCAAATCAAACTCTGGCATAGCCGACAAATCGGCACTTGCTTTGATAGCCCCTAATTCTGATAATTCCTTGATAATTCTAACCGGATCATTTCCCGTCTTGAATAAATGGGAAAGTGGTTTAAAACCAATACTCCAGCCAGCAGTTGAACTTCCAATCGCGTTATCTGCCTCACCAGAATCTTCAACCACCTCATCTTCTGCATCAGCAGATCCACCTTTAAGTAAGGCTTCAAGCTGGTCATGAACCTCTGCTACACGGACTGTGTCTACATCTTCACTATTTCTCAATGCTGTTAACATTTCACGCAAGACATCTACAGATGCCAACATCAAGTCAACTGCCGGCTGTATCACTTCACGGCGGCCATCACGCATTTCATCAAGCAGCGTTTCTAATACGTGAGTAAAGTCAGCCACATTCATTAAACCGAATGTACCGCTACCCCCCTTTATTGAGTGTGCTGCACGAAAGATTGTATTAATTGATTCTGCGTCTGCCTCACCAGGATTGAGCCCAAGCAGCTCGGTTTCCATGGTATCCAGGCCTTCGAAACTTTCCTCATAGAAAGTATCTAGAAACTGACTGATATCTATGCTCATAAGCCTTAGCCCAGAACTTTTTTGATAGTGGCTAGCAATTGATCAGGATTGAATGGTTTTACTATCCAACCTGTTGCTCCAGCACTTTTACCTTCTGTCTTTTTTCCTGTACCTGACTCCGTAGTCAGCATAAGTATTGGTGTAAATTTAAAATTTGGTAGTGCTCGCAATTCCTTGATCAGGCTAATCCCATCCATCCTTGGCATATTCACATCTGTCAGCACCAAATCAACTTTAGCTGTTTTGGCCTTAGCTAACGCATCTACTCCATCGACTGCATCAATAACGGTAAAACCCGCACCTTTCAGGGTAAACGTCACCATCTGGCGCATGGATGCGGAATCATCAACTGCGAGTATCGTCGGCATAATTTTTCCCTCTCTATCTCTATCTCTATCTTCCTTGCTCCGTGTTACAGACGTAACACCCTTTACAATTGCAGCACTTCTTTCAGGCCGGTTAAATCTGCGGCATATATCAGTGCTTCTGTTGGATTACGCCAACTCACGCTTAGCCCTGACTCTGTTGCCTCTTGAAAGAAAGCTGTTACCAACTGCAATCCGGCACCATCAATTCTTACTAACTGAGAAGCATCCAACACGATAGGAGAGTTTTGACCTGATGCCTGCTGTAAAAACACCTTAAAATCAGAAACCAGTGATATATCCAATGCTTCATTGCATTCGATAACCATCTCCATCCCTGAATCAGCTACTCCATCTTCCATCGACATAACGCCCCCGTTTTCAATACTGCCAATTACTTCACACAAATGTTAACGGCAGCACAAAGATGAGCTTTAGAGGGAAATACTATCTGGGAGGCACCTTCTGAACATAGCAAATACCCTTATATTACCTGCGGTTATAAAAAGTGTGCAAGCTAACCCCAAACTGGGCTTTCAGTCTATTTTAGTACGATTGCTTCGATCATCCAGCTCAAGCTGCTCGCGCTTATCAAGCTGTTTTGCTTCATCCTGAATATATCGTTCCAGAACCGAATCTAACGCTTTGGAGCGGCCACGCTTTGAAAACCAGAACAACTTTTTTTCTTCCAGGGCATTTTTTGCCTGCTCAATGACCTGCTCTTGACGTTCAATAGCCGTAGACAGTTTTGACAAAAACTCAATATATTCATTAAGGTTTTGCGCATTCATGCCTGTGCTGGCACTAGAATTTAAACGTTGATTGTAGTCTGCCTGATAGCGTATCAAATTATCTAACTGCTCAATCTGATCATCCAGGTTTTTCAACGCACTACCCAGCGCCTTGGCAGCCTCTCTCTCGGAATCATGCGCTAAATTGGCTATAGGCTCAAAACGCTTTGATTTAACCATTCCTATCTACCATCAACCGCTGTCACCCTGCTGAACAGGAGAATTCTGAAATAAAGAATTTAGGCCGTATAAGCTCTGCTCAAACTGCACAGCTTCAGAAATATTTTGAGACAGGAAAGCCATGATACGAGGATAATAAATCATCGCTTCATCAATTTTTGGATTACTGCCCTTACTATAGGCACCCACACTGATCAGGTCACGGTTTTGCTCATAGGTTGAATATAGCTGTTTCAAATGCCGTGCTAACTCCATGTGTTCCGGCGTGACAATCTCATTCATGACACGACTAATTGAGGCCTCAATATCAATTGCTGGATAATGCCCCATTTCAGCCATACTCCGTGACAGCACAATATGACCATCAAGTATCGCTCTGGCAGCATCTGCGATAGGATCCTGCTGGTCATCACCCTCAGTCAATACCGTGTAAAAGGCTGTGATTGACCCCCCCCCCTTATCGCCATTACCCGCCCGTTCAACCAGTTGTGGCAATTTGGCAAACACAGAAGGTGGGTAACCTTTGGTGGCTGGTGGCTCACCAATCGCTAATGCAATCTCACGCTGAGCCTGTGCATAACGGGTTAATGAGTCCATCAATAACAAAACTTGCAAGCCTTGATCACGAAAATACTCGGCAATACTGGTTGCTAACATCGCTCCATGAAGGCGCATCAAGGGTGAATTATCCGCGGGCGTAGCAATTACAACCGAGCGCGCCATCCCCTCTTCGCCAAGTATATTCTCGATAAATTCCTTAACCTCGCGGCCACGTTCACCAATCAGGCCAACAACTATCACATCAGCGGTAGTGTATTTCGTCATCATCCCCAACAAGACACTCTTACCAACGCCACTACCTGCAAATAAGCCCATCCGTTGGCCACGACCCACGGTCAGCATTGAGTTGATTGCTGCCACCCCCACATCCAACGGCGTATCAATTGGATGACGAGCCAAAGGGTTTATAAAGCGCCCAGACAGGGGCACCTTTGCTTCAACCTCGAGAGTCCCTTTATCATCTAGCGCTCGACCTGCACCATCCAACACCCTGCCCAGCAGAGCCATGCCCGCAGGTGCTTCACAAACCTGATTGGTTGGTATTACTTTTGCGTTAGGCACCAAGCCCTGAATATCACCCGTGGGCATCAAATAGGTCTTATCACCGGCAAATCCAACCACCTCTGCCTCTACCGGTTCGCCAACGGGAGGGACAACCAGGCAACGGCCACCAATAACCGCCTGTATGCCAATCGCCTCTAGCGTCAATCCCACCATACGCGTTAGCTTGCCACTTACAGACAAGGGAATTTTATTTTCAAGTTTTTTTGAACAGCAGGCCAGGCGCTCGGACATATCCGGAAAGGCTATTTCATCAGGATTGGTATTGTCAGCCATTTGACCTTTCACTGCCCAGTATTGCTGCCGCAATTGAGGCAATCCGGCTTTCGAATGATGCATCAACTACCGTAGCATCTGTTTCAACCTTGCAGCTACCACGGCTCAATACTGGGTCATCCGCAATACTCCATTTATGCTCACCAGCATTAACCGGCATAATCTTGCGCACCAGCTCTGCATCTTCCGGGTTCAAATAAACACGAATGTGTTGTGCCGAAGAAGGAATAACTGATAACGATTCTTTGACCACAGCAACAATCTGAGCCGGGTCTGTTTTTAGTTCGCGGCGGACAATCTGTTTGGCAATCGATACGGCCAGATTAATTAATTCTTCTTCAAGCATTTCATCTGTATGTTTTAGTGGCGTGGCCAAGGCATTAAAAACCGAAGTCAAAGAGTTCACAACCTGTTCAACCTGCTGCTGACCATTGGCCATTCCATCCTGACGACCTTTATTGAAGCCCTCCAGGTGTGCCTCTTTCCTGATGCGATTAATTGCATCCTCAACAGCCTTGCTTTCTCGAGCAGTAAGAGAGGCACCTTGTTCAACCTGTTTTGATTTGTCACTAATTTCAGGAAGAGCCCATGCCTTGGCACTCCCATCACTACCAATAATTTTAGACATACTCTTCGCCACCCTTACCGCCGATCGCAATTTCACCCGACTCCATCATGCGGCGAACAACGACAAGAACCTCTTTTTGTGCTCCCTCAACATCAGAAAGTTTGACAGGCCCCCTGGCTTCAAGGTCATCACGCAGCATTTCGCTAGCGCGTTTTGACATGTTTTTGAATATCTTTTCCTTAACAATTTCATCAGCCGCTTTCAATGCCAGTACCAAGGTCTCAGATGAAACTTCACGCAGAAGCGCCTGTATACCACGGTCATCAACATCGCCAATATTGTCAAAGACAAACATGAGGTCTTCTATACTCTGGCCAAGCTCGGCATCAGCCTCCTTAACCTCATCCATAATTTCCGATTCAACTGAACCATCCATAAAGTTAAGAATATTGGCCGCGGCTTTCATTCCACCAACACTGGAAGACTGCACCGCATTATTACCGGAAAATTGTTTATCGAGAATCATATCCAGTTCATTCAAAGCAGCAGGCTGAATACCATCAAGGGAGGCAATGCGCATAATCGTATCAGCGCGAGTTCGTTCTGGCAGCAGTGATAAGATTGCACCCGACTGGTCTGGATCAAGGTAAGACAAAACAATCGCTACAATTTGAGGATGTTCACTCCTGATCATTTCAGCAACAGCCTTAGGCTCCATCCATTTAACTGACTCCAAGCCCTTGGATGAATGGCCAAACAGAATTCTGTCAATGACCTGACCGGCCTTGTCTTCTCCTAAGGCAGACGTAAGCAGACCTTTGATATAATCTTCTGAACCACCAAGCGATGCCTGTCCTTCAACAGATTCAACAAAACTATTGACGACCTCAAACACCACATCTTTGCTAACGCCACCTATTTGGGCCATTGCTGCACCCACTTTCTGAACTTCCTTTGGACCCATGTGCTTCAATATAGCTGCAGCATCAGTTTCACCAAGACTCATCAGCAGAATAGCTGAGCGCTCGGCCCCTGACAGCTGAGATGCCTTTTGCTCTTTATCCGCCATCCTTCTCTACCCATTCTTTAACTACACTGGCTACCCGCTCAGGTTCCTGTTGGGCGACTGATTTGGCTGTCTCCAGAGTCTGCTCATATGAAGGCCCTGGTAGTGCCATTGGTTGTTGACCGTCAAAAGTCATCTGTTCATCACCCGGCAGCTCTGATGCAGCTTTTGGTGCTGCAGCAGCGCCTTTCTCAGCCAAGCTCTTTAATACAGGCTTCAACACACCAAAGATCAACAACAACACCACAAGCAGACCTCCAACTTGTTTGCCCACATCCCACAACCATGGCTGATCCAAAAGTGCGGTTTCAGGTAACGGCTCCTCTTCAACTGCAAGCTGGAATGGCGCATTAATGACGTTAACACTGTCACCACGTGCTGTGTTAAAACCAATCGCCTCTTTCACCAAGCTATTTATCTGGGCTATTTCTGCATCGGTCAAAGGCGTGGATGTGCCATCTTCAGCCTGTTTATTATCAATAACTATAGCGGCAGAAATGCGTTTGATTTTACCGGTCTGATGTTTGGTATGACTAACCGTACGATCAAGCTCATAGTTTCGCACCACTCTACGACTATTATTGCTTGACCCGTTACCACCTGGACCAGCTCCGCCTTCACCAATAAAACCTGCGCCAGGCGGTTGATTTGTCAGGGCACCGGGAACACCACCTTGTGCTGCAGCTGATTGGTTTTCCTCTTCAAGTGTTTGCTCACTTCTAATAGAAGGCAAATCAGGATTAAAGGATTCATGGGTTTGCTCCGTGACTGTAAAATCAAGATCCGCCATCACCTGCGCCTTCGACTTTCCAACGCCGACAATAGGCTCAAGAATCTCTTCTATACGACGGATATAATATTCTTCAAGCTTTTGCCGGTACTCAAATTGCGTCGATGACTGTCCTATTTCTGTGCCTGCTCCTGGTTGGGATAACAAACGACCATTCTGATCAACAACTGTCACATCTTCCATCTCAAGGGCCGGTATACTAGATGCAACAAGATGTGCTACAGAGGCCGCCTGCTCAGAACTCATCAACCGGCCTTGATATAAGCTCAACATAACGGATGCACTGGCGCGTTTACGATTACGTACAAATGCCGACTGTTTAGGAATTGCCAAATGCACCCTGGCACTCTGAATATTATTGACAGAGGCTATTGTTTTGGAAAGCTCACCCTCTATCGCGCGTTGATAACGAGCCGTTTCAATAAATTGACTTGTGCCAAAGCCCTGTTCTTTATCCAATAGTTCATAACCACTTCCACTCCCCTTGGGCAAACCAGAGCTGGCAAGACGCATTCTGGCATCATGAATACGCCCTGACTCGACCATTATTGACGAACTATTGGCATTGATATCATAACGAATACCAGCCTGATCAAGCGACGAACTAATCTCTAACATTTCCTGGTCTGACAAGTTTCCATACAGCATCTTATAATTCGGTGTCTTAGCCCATAACACAATCGCCACTGCAAGTGCCACAGTAGCTGCCAGGGCGACCATCAAACCAACCTGTCTTAACATTGGCAGGCTATTGATACCCTCAATCTGATTACCAATATCTTCTGCTTTTACGAGCGCCATAATTACTCCTTACCCATAAAATTAAACTGGCATGCTCATAACATCCTGGTAGGCTTTAACCAGTTTGTTTCGAACTTCAATCATCGATGTGAAAGCTATTTTTGCCTTTTCTGAAGCAACGGCAACATCCACAATTCCAACACTCTGATCACCCAACTCAAAGCGTTTTTTCAAATCACCTGATGCCTGCTGAGTATCATTTACAGCATTTATTGATTTAGCCAACATTGCTGAAAAATCAGCGCCTGATTTTGATTCAACGGCAGACACATCCTGAACACCCTTCGCCTGGGCAGCCATCACCCGCATCTGCATTAGAACCTGATTTACATTCATATCGCTCATGGATTCACCAGTCTATTTAGGGCTATTCGCCAGGAATAAGAATATTTTGTTCACGCATTTTCGCCAACTTGTAGCGTAAAGTTCTTGGACTTACAGCCAATAATTCAGATGCGCCTTTCTTACTGCCATTTGATTCTCTAAGTGCATTAACAATAAGATCAAACTCTTTCACTTTAAGGTCATTATTGAGACTAGAATCTGAAACAAATGACAATGAAACGACACTCTCATCCTCAGACTCTTCAATTTCAAATTGCATATCATCCGCCACGATCGCCTTTCCATCACACAAAATCAAAGCACGTTGAATAACATTTTCAAGCTCACGCACATTTCCAGGCCAGTTGTGTCGAGCCAAACAATATTGCGCATCACTTGTTAAGCGTGGTGCTGGTTTATTGGTTGAATATTTATTGATAAACAATTCTGCCAGCGGAATTATGTCACCACGCCTGACTCGCAATGGCGGCAGAGTAATTGGAAAAACATTGAGTCTATAATACAAGTCTTCACGAAAACGACCTGCCGTAACTTCTTCTTTCATATTTCTATTCGTTGTTGCTAGCACCCTAACATTCAAGGGAATCACCTTCTTTCCACCCAGGCGCTCAACCTCTTTTTCCTGTAACACCCTGAGTATTTTGGCCTGCAGACCAAGATCCATCTCTGATATTTCATCCAGCAATATTGTTCCATCCTGAGCCAGTTCAAACTTCCCAGCACAGGCCTGATGAGCACCAGTAAAGGCCCCTTTTTCATAGCCGAACAAAACAGCCTCAAGCATATTTTCAGGAATTGCTGCACAATTTATCGCTATAAATGGCCCCTTTGTCCGAGGTGAACAATTATGAATGTGACGGGCAATCACCTCTTTACCTGTACCACTTTCACCATTAATCATCACTGTGGCATCGGCAGCAGCAACTCGCTCAGACACTGAAACCACCTTCATTGTCCTTTCGTCTTCCGCTATTAAACCTTCCGATACCGGTACCATCCCGATATATCGATTAACCATATTCAACAATACATCTGCTTCAAATGGCTTTACCAAATAATCACTGGCACCATTCTGCATTGCTTTAACAGCATTCTCGACACTGCCATACGCAGTCATCAACACCACAGGCAGGCTAGGGCTGCTCAACTTAAGTTGTTGCAGTAAAGAATTGCCATCCATAGGTTTCATATGAACATCACTTACAACTACAGATACTGGCTCACTCTCAATAACTCTCAATGCAGCTTTGCCATCGGCAACAGCTTTGACATTAATGCCTGCCAACTCCAACGTATCGCAAAGCGCCTCACGCAATGAATTATCATCCTCGACAACTAAAACTGCTGCTGCATTCATAACAACACCTCTTTTTGATCTTCTTCTGAATTAGCGTACTTATCATTGCTATCCACATACTGTGGAAGCGTAAAACTGATCTTTGTGCCTCTTCCTTGTTCTGACTCGAGATCAATATTGCCACCGTGTTGTTCAACAACAGACTTAACCACTGCAAGCCCAAGGCCTGTTCCCTGTGGTCGTGATGTAACAAAAGGTTCAAAAACATCGGCTTTAATATCAGCCGCTATTCCAATACCATTATCTGCAACTGAAAATAGAATATTTTCCGCATCATTAATACTAACGTTTACTTCAATTTCTAAAGGCGCTGCTGCAGTTGCTTGAATTGAATTCATTACAAGATTATTTAGCCCCCCTAAAATAGCTTCGCGATTAGCCTTTAGCTTTATATCCGGGCACTGATTATTAATAATTAAGTGACTATTACTTTGCTCGACTTGTGCCTGTACAGATTGGGACAAAGCATTTGTCAAATTTTTACAGGTGAAAACTGTATTTTGCTGACTGCTTGAACCACGCACATAGGCAAGCATGTCACCCACCATAGATTCGATGTGAAGCAGTTGCTGACGGACCTTTTCGCTATATTTTTCAACAGCGTCTGGGTTGTCACGATTATTGTGAATATTAGATATATACAATAATGCCGATGCGGTAGGTGTTCTGACCTGATGCGCCAAAGATGCAGCCATTTTGCCCATAGCAGACAACCGTTGAAAACGCCCCAGTTTATCTTGCAACTGGCGCTTTTCAGTAACATCAGCAATCAGCAGAATCTGACCAGGGTCCTTATCCAGTGAAGACGTTGTAATACTGACACGACGACCATCTTTTAATGAAATATCGTGGCCATCATCCAAACGAGGCTCAAAGGAACGCTGGATAACCTGACGCCAAACAGAACCTTTTAATGGTTCACCTAACAGATCAATAGCAATCTTATTGGCTTCTTGAACAAGCCCCTTGCTGTTCAGTACGACAACACCACCTGGCAATGCATCGAGCAGGTGTTCGAATCTGTTGGCTAAAGACTGATTTGGTTCAAGCTGGTGATCATAATCACCATGAGCAGAAGCGAGTTTATGATTAAGGCCATCAACTTGGGTCTCAAGCTGATGATAGGATGACATAAGCTGTTCAGACACTTCATTAAATGTCTGGAATGCACTCTTTAGATGTTGAAGCTGGTCTGTATTTTCCAATGCCATTCTTTTGCCTTTGTCACTACGTTCTGCTGTAGAAAGTTTGACTTCAACAGAACTAAGGCAAAAATTGGGCCAGTTTTTTAGATTTCTTTTAAATCATATAGTTACAAAACAAATAAAAATGATGCGTCAATGTTACGACACCTCTTCATTGCGTTGCAGACCATATTTACGCATTTTTTCAACAAGAGTAGTTCGACGTAATTTCAAGCGATTGGCCGCGTGGGCAACTACACCGCCCGCTTCTTCAATCGCTTGCTGAATAAAATGTCGCTCCAGATCTGCAAGGTATTCTTTTAAATCGATGCCTTCAACAGGCAATCTTGGCAGGCTGCTGCCCACTAGCGTATCAACTTCATTTTCCGCAACAGACTGTTGAGCCATCATATTATTGATTATGGCCTCGCCTTTGCTCAATTCATTGGCCTGAAATTTTTCTGGCAATTCATTAAAGTCAACCACTCCAGTCGGGAACATGATTACCAATCGTTCAACTAAATTGGCAAGTTCGCGGACATTGCCAGGCCAATCATATTGGCACAATGCCATCATCGCTGGCTGCGTGATTCGAACCGAACCCCGACCTTCATTCTCAAGACGGGCAATCAGTTCAGTTAACAATAATGGAATATCATCCCTGCGATCACGCAGCGGCGGCATCTCAATAGGAAAGACATTAAGCCGGTAAAACAAATCTTCGCGGAATTTACCATCATTAATTGCTTGCTCAAGGTTCCGGTGGGTCGCTGCCACAATCCGGACATTGGAGCTTATACTCTTATTACTCCCCACCCTTTCAAATGTACGCTCCTGTAATACCCGAAGCAGCTTTACCTGCATATGCAGACTCATATCACCAATTTCATCAAGAAATAGCGTACCACCCTCAGCCAGTTCAAACCGTCCTTGCCTGGCACTGATTGCGCCTGTAAATGCACCTTTCTCGTGACCAAACAATTCACTCTCAAGCAAATCAGCAGGAATGGCACCACAGTTAATCGGTACAAAAGGCTTATCGCGTCTAACGGAGTAATAATGAAGATTACGGGCAACAACCTCTTTACCAGTGCCTGACTCCCCTAAAACCAAAACATTGGCATCAGAAATGGCAACCTGTTCTATCAGTTTACGCACCTGTTTAATGG
>Ga0316207_10004205_pt1 | contig 12662 bp, 13 predicted proteins | sample 6weekpyrite_MG_FD_204943 | JGI IMG/M metagenome (GOLD analysis project Ga0316207, IMG submission 204943) | Microbial mat bacterial communities from mineral coupon in-situ incubated in ocean water Damariscotta River, Maine, United States -... | ecosystem: Environmental > Aquatic > Marine >... | reverse complement strand
GTTAACCCTTTCAATAACACCTGTTGCATCGGTAGTTATAACAGCATCTCCAATTGAATTTAGTGTTGTCTCGGTTCTTTCTTTCTCTTCAGATAACTCTTTAAATATTCTTGCGTTATCAATTGCAACACTTACCTGGTTTGCAAAAATTTGTAATAAGTCAAAATCCTGTTGCGTAAATGAACCCCCTCCCTGTTTACCTAAACCTGATATACCTCCTACAATTTCACCTCTCGCTAGTAGCGGCACTAAAAGAGCCGACTCCATACCTTCTTCCCACTTTACTTCTTCATTCATCGACCATGGTATGTTTTCTGCAAAAATCAATGGTTTACGATTACTTAATACCCAGCCACACATTCCTGTAGTTACTGGAAATGTCACACCCACTATATCAGTAGAATTTTTCCCAACCGCTGCTTCATATGTATAATTATTTTTATCGGTATGAATAATTGGAATTGTCAGGGTTTCAGCTGAAATTATCTCCCGTGCTTTTTCAGCTACAGTATTAAGTAATTTTTCAATATTTAACTCAGTTAATATATCGTCAGTAACAGTTTTTATAAGCCTTAGCTGTCTTTCAGCGATATTCAGTTTTTCCTGAAGTTTTTCATTTTTTACAAGTGGTTTATTTTCCATAATGTAAATAACTTTAAAACGTCACATTATAATGAGACTTGCTTACATCTACCGCATAACTACTGACACCAGACACTTCAGCTTTCACAATTAAATCGTCTTCTGTATCCAGCATTAGAATATCAACACACGGTTGACATATTTTGAAATTAACTCCCAAATTTTCAGCTTCCTTAACTAAACACTCTAAAGAAGGCGAGCCTTTACAACGCATAATAAATTTAACGAACCGTGATCCTATTCCTAAAAAATTTAACTGGCTCAAAGGTAGTTGAGAATTCGAGCTAGAGTTTAACAATGGTATAATACGCTGTAACAATAAATCAGTTTCCAATACACGACCAGGAGCTGGTTTAGACTTGTTAATAATTTCTTTAAATCTGTATAATAAACTACGAGGTTTTTTTATAGCATTCACTCCATAAAATATAAACCACATGTTAACCTGTTCGCCCATAGCTGCCATAGCTAACGCCACTTCAAACGCTGTAATTGCTTTATCAAGTTCACCACTTACAAGTAAAATAGTCGCATTTTTATCTTTCACCACCGACATTATTATTCTTCTGTCCCAATTATTTTTATTACAATTTCAATTACTCTACCGCCCTGTGACTGAATACTTATAATTTCATGCTTATTCATTTCACAAAAGTCTCTTACGCCCTGTTCAAAAATTGGGTCATCACCTAAAATTTTTAAAGTATTTCCTGGCTCAAGCAAACTGACAGATTTAGATATTGATATCAAAGGCATAGGGCAGCACAAACCACAAACATCTAGATTATTGTCTTGCTCAGGCATTTATAAACTCTCTTTTTATTCACTACATTACCTTTTGATTCGGTAAACCCTGTGATTTCGACTCTATCCGTAGTGGTAATTCTATATAGTTTAATAATAGACCATATTTTTATTATTAATCAGTAATTTCTGGGGGAAATATAGTCTTATTGATTTCGTTATAAGTTTATGTTTTTATTAGATTTTACCAGTTTTAACTATATGCATGCATGTCAGGTTACTAATTTAGAGCAGGTGAATCAAAATACCTGAGGATGATTATGAGTTTTGAAAGGATAAGAACTTTGTTTCGAAGTAATACAGTATATAAGGAAACGGTGTTTTAACTAACACCCAGACAAGCAACACACCTGCTGTGTTCGCCATCATGTCATAGATATCAAAAGTCCTATACCCCGTAAGCCCTTGCAAAAACTCTAAGGAGACACCCATTAATATTAAAGAAGCGGCACATAACAATACACCTTTTCTACCGTGATATAACTGCATGAACCACCCCATTAAAACAAAATAACCAAAGGTATGTGCATATTTATCAAAAAAATTAACATCTATGTGAACTGGACTGGATGTAAGCGAACTATAAATAACATACGCCACCAAACTATAACCGACAAACAGCCATAAAGGACGATACTTTAGATCTGCATTTTTATTAAACATCGGCAAACATAATAAATAAGAATATGGCAAGAATGATTCGGTAAATAACAAATGGTAACATACCCATTTTTTCTAATAATTTAAGAAAATAATGTATGCAAAAATAAGCACTAACACCTGATAATATCGCACCCAACATTAAAGGCTGCATATCATCTATACTGGCTTCCTCTAAATAATCCAGTGTTTTTAAACCACCAGCAAGTACAATAACGGGGATAGAGAGTAAAAAAGAAAAACGAGCAGATGCTTTACGGCTTAAACCTAAAAACAAACCCGCCGTCATAGTTGCGCCTGATCTCGAAGTACCGGGAATTAACGCTAACGCCTGTGCCAGGCCTATAAATAAAACATCTAACCAGCGCAAAGAATACTCATCACGTGTTTCTCGCCCCTTAACATCTGCCCACCATAAGAGTAAGGCAAACACCAGAGTTGCTGTCGCTAGCACTTCAGGTGCGCGTAAATGTAATTCAATAAAGTCTTTAAAAAACAATCCTGCAAGACCTACTGGAATAGTACCAAACAATACTGCCCAGGCCAGTTTTGCGTCCTTATCAAAACCTTTGCCAACTACAGATGCACTCCATGAAATTGTCATCTTAGTTATTTCTGAACGAAAATAGATAACGACAGCAGCCAATGTACCCACATGCACTGCTACATCAAAAGCTAAACCCTGATCTTCCCAACCTGTTAAAACCGGCACAAGTATAAGATGAGCCGAACTCGAAACGGGTAAAAATTCAGTTAGGCCCTGTACTAACGCCAGAACTAGTATTTGTATAAAATCCATTATCCACTCTTAAATCAATATTCTTAAATTACAATTATTTTTCTCTATCACGTCTATCAGGGAACTGGTATCTCGTTTATTATGCCAAGCCTATAAATAATGCAGTTACTTTTTATAATCTATAACGAAAGTCTCGCATTTCAAAGCCGGGCATATTCTCTTTAAGTCCCTTTGACAGGCCAATCACCTTAAATCGCTCACCCATTTCACCGGGTAAACTCAGTGTTTTCATTTGTTGCACAATCTGTAATCGCTGAATTTCAGATTGTGCTGAAGTATTTTCAACAATTTCCGCAAGACCTGCATTTAATAAAAAATTTCCCTGCGATGTAAAACCATCAACATCAAAATTATTTTCAATAGCGGCTTCTGCAACCTCTGTAAAATCAACAAATGCAGTTAAATCCTGCAATCCCGGATACCACAAAGGCGCATCTATAGAGCGATGACGATAATACCCCAGAAAAGACCCCATGTGTCGATCTTCTGAATAATATTCACTACGTGGATACCCATAATCAATTAAATAAACCGCTCCTACCTCTAAACATTGATCAAGCGATCTTACCCATGGTTTTATGTTTGTATTCAACTCACTGGAATATGCGTTTCCATCATTTTTAATAGCTAACTGCTGAATTTTTTCTGTTAAACTTTCATTCGCTTTGCGGTAACTTAGTGCAAGCTGCTGATTATTTTTTTCTTCTCCTTCGCTTAGTTCGACACCAGGGTTTATTTCTACGCCCAGGCTTTCAATATTTTTATTGTGAAGCCTGAAACGTTTAACGGGCATTGCATCTAAAACTTCATTTGCGATGACAATCGCATTCACTCGTGACTCTGGTAGTTTTTCTAACCACTCTACATGAGTTAATAAATCAGGCGCTATTTGATATAATGTATTTCTCTGCCTTTGTTGCAACTCAGCGCTTAGCTCAATAATGAAATATTTTTCGGGAAGACTTTCTTTCTTTTGCAGTGAGAGTAATAATTCAGCCGCCAGTTTTCCTGAACCTGCACCAAACTCTATAATATTTACTTCAGGTATTTTATTAGTTAAAGCCGATATCGGGTTTGCCAGAGACTGCGCAAACAAAGGACTTACTTCGGGTGATGTCATAAAATCGCCCTGCTCACCAAATTTTTGCGCGCCACCGCTGTAATATCCCAGGCCTGGTGCATACAGGGCAAGCTGCATATAGCGCTCGAAATCAATCCAGCCACCAGCCTCTCTTATATCTTTTTTTATGACCTCCACCAGCATCTGACTCTGTTCAATTTCATCAGTGCCTGGTTCAGGTAAATTCAGTGTCTGCATTAATGTTACAATATTCAAAAATAATTAACGGCATTCTATCATGCAAAATAATTCAGTACCCAAAACCGTACTCATTACAGGCGCAGCGGCTCGAATTGGTGCCGAGATCGCGCGCACACTTCACGCCTCGGGAATGAACATTGTCATTCACTATCGCTCTTCTGCTGACAAAGCAGAGGCGCTGTCAGCGTCTCTCAATGAAATAAGAAAAAATTCATCTCAAATACTTCAGGCGGACCTGCTGCAGACTCAAACAATTGACCCACTGGTCGAAAAGGCAGCGGCTATATGGTGCGGTTTAGACGTACTCATTAACAATGCGTCCAGCTTTTACCCTACACCTGTTGGCTCCATTACCGAAAAACACTGGGACGACTTAATGGGTAGTAATCTTAAAGCCCCTGTTTTCCTGTCCCAGGCAGCCACACCTTACTTACAGCAGTCTCAAGGTTGCATTATTAATATTGTAGACATACACGGCTTTCGCCCAATGAAAGAACATCCGGTGTATTGTGCAGCAAAAGCAGGTCTTGCCATGCTAACTCAATCACTTGCTAAAGAACTTGGACCGGATATTCGTGTAAATGGCGTGGCTCCGGGAGCTATTATGTGGCCTAGCTCAGAACTCGACCCTGAAGTACAGGCTTCAATTCTTGAGCGCACATCTTTAAAGCGCCAGGGTAGCCCGCAGGACATAGCCAATACGGTAAAGTTTTTAGTACTCGATGCGGGTTATATAACCGGACAGGTCATACCGGTTGATGGTGGGCGAAGTTTAAATATCTAGTTATCTAGTTATCCGGCAATCAGCAGAACTGTTAGTAGATAACCCTTTATTTATAATTAACAGCTTAGATAATGCACGCTGAACAACTTATCTTTATCAACCCAGGTTTTGACTCTTGAAAACCCTGCTTTTTCAGCTAGATCCTGAAAGTGCTCAATCGTATATTTATGGGAATATTCCGTTAGAATTGATTGATCTTTTCTAAAATTAAAGATCTGGCCATCTATCGTTACCTGCTGATCCTGCAAGCTAACCAAGTGCATTTCTATTCGACTTTTCTCTTCATTAAAAAAAGCAAGATGCCTGAAGTTAGCCAGATCAAAATTTGCACCTAGCTCGTGATTAATGCGTGATAATAAATTCAGATTAAACTGCGCTGTATATCCCTGCTTATCGTTATAGGCCGCATTTAATATTTTAGAACTTTTCTGCAGGTCAACGCCTATTAATAAGCCACCGTTATTACCTACCATTTTTTTTATTTCTTCTAAAACACCAACCGCCTGCTCGGGTAAAAAATTACCTATTGTAGAACCGGGAAAAAAGGCCACCTTATTTGTAGACTCAACATGATAGGGGAGTTTTAACTTTCCGGTAAAATCTGCACAAACCGCGTGTACATTTAACCAGGTAAATTCAGCTGCCAGCTTTTCTGCCTCATCCTGTAAATAACGCCTGGAAATATCTATGGGTAAATATGCAATCGGTCTGAGGGCATCAAGCAGCAAACGAACCTTGTAGCTATCACCACTACCCGGCTCAATCAACAAGCATTCTTTACCCAACTGCTCCACCAGATCATCAATATTGTCACGGATAATATCGACCTCTGTTCGCGTCGGATAATACTCATCAGTACTGCAAATATCCTCAAATAAACGAGAACCTTTTTCATCATAGAAATATTTAGGTGATATATACGGCTGTGGCGCAGACAAACCCTCAATTATATCTTCACGAAAATCCGTAATATGAGGGTGCTGATCGAAAAATTGAAATCGTTCGGTTGATTTTGTCATAGAACATTCTAGCTCTTTAAAGATCACCCTATAATACATCCTGTTCAGGGTGTAGACTACTGCTTAATAAATACAATAATGTTAATGAAACAACCACAATACAAATTACATGAATAATTCTAACACTGTTCCTGTCATAAAAGACCTTGTCCTTGTTGGTGGTGGCCACAGTCACCTTTCAGTCCTTAAATACTTTGCCATGAATCCGGTTCCCGGCTTACGACTAACACTCATTACCCGAGATTTACATACGCCTTATTCAGGCATGCTGCCGGGCTACATTGCAGGTCATTATGAATACGACGAGGCACATATCGATTTACGTCCTCTGGCACAGTTCGCAAAGGCACGTATTTATCATGCCGAAGTTAGCACTATAAATTATAAGGAAAAACAGATCATTTGCGCTGGCCGCCCACCAATAAGTTATGACCTGGTATCCATTAACATTGGTTCAAAACCAGGCACACTGCATGTACCCGGTGCCGATGAATTCACTATACCTGTTAAGCCCATCGATAATTTTTTATCTAAATGGGATGCATTAATAGAAAAAGTTTTAGACTTTACTCAGCAAAATAAAACTTTTAATCTGGCGGTTGTTGGAGGAGGAGCCGGTGGTGTGGAAATGGCTCTAGCCACTCAATACCGATTGCATTATTTATTAAAACTTGAAAACATTAATCCAAATAAATTAAAAATCGCATTATATAGTGATGGTGACAACATCCTCATTGGACACAATGCACAGGTACGCCGAAAATTCAGACGCGTTCTTCACCAACGTGATATATCAATACTTACTGGCCACAATATAAATAAAGTTGAACATAACCAGCTCATCAGCACCGATGGCTCAACTCATTCTGCAGATGCAACATTATGGGTTACCAATGCTTCAGCACCAAAGTGGTTAGCAGAGTCTGGCTTACAGGTAGATGATCAGGGGTTTATAGCGGTAAACGATTACTTACAGTCAATCTCCCATAAAGATGTATTCGCTGCGGGTGACATTGCTGCGGTTGTTAATTACCCTCGACCCAAGTCAGGTGTTTTCGCCGTACGTCAGGGCCCTCCTCTAGCAAAAAATTTATCACATGCTATTCAGAACAAAGCACTCAAAGCATTTAAACCACAGAAAAATTTTCTTGGCCTGATTAGCACGGGTGACAAATATGCCGTTGCATCACGCAGTAACTGGTCACTGGAAGGTGCCTGGTTATGGAATATAAAAGACAGGATTGATCGAAAATTTATGGACAACTTTAATGAGTTGCCAGAAATGGAACAGGAAGAATCACCCGAATACAATCAGGCAATGGCGGATAAAAAAACCATTCATGAAATTTCCGCCATTGCCATGCGTTGTGGCGGCTGTGGTGCCAAGGTGGGTAGCACTGTTTTATCCCGTGTAGTTAATCGTTTAACCCCTGTCAACAGAGATGATGTGGTTATAGGCTTAGCCGACCCTGATGATGCCGCTGTATCAGAAGTTCCCGCAGGTAAACTCATTGTGCAGAGTGTCGATTATTTTCGCAGTTTTATTGATGATCCTTATATCTTCGGACAGATTGCAGCTAACCATGCTCTCAGTGATATTTTTGCAATGGGCGCAGAATCGCAAACAGCGATGGCAATTGCCACTATTCCTTATGGTATTGAAGAGCAGGTTGAAGACCAGTTATTTCAAACCATGTCGGGCGCACTAGATGTTTTAAATGCAAGTAATACCGCACTGGTTGGTGGTCACTCCAGTGAAGGCGCTGAGCTCTCATTTGGACTATCTGTAACTGGCCTGGCTGACCGCGAACAGGTAATGCGTAAGTCAGGCATGCAGAAAGGTGATATTTTAATTTTAACCAAGGCGCTGGGTACAGGTACTTTATTTGCGGCTGACATGAGATTAAAAGCAAAAGGTCGCTGGATAGACAACGCATTACAAAGCATGTTGTTATCCAATCAGGAAGCAGGCTTTTGCATGCACAGACATGGCGCTACCGCCTGCACGGATGTAACCGGTTTTGGTTTATTAGGTCACCTGGTTGAAATGACGAAGTCATCTGGAAAAAGTGTTGAAATTAATTTGCAGTCACTACCCGTTTTAAATGGCGCACTACAAATGATTGACACCGGCATATTTAGCTCACTACAGGAACAAAACGTAAGACTTCGTCGGGCTATAAAAGACCCCGGAGAATTACGTAAACACAAACACTTTCCTTTACTTTTTGACCCACAAACATCCGGTGGTTTGTTAGCGGCTATACCTGAAAAAAATGCAGGTGTTTGCCTGGCCGAATTACACGAACTGGGTTATCCGGAAAGCGTGATAATTGGTGCAGTAACTGACGATACAGAAAATATTGAAAGCGTAACCTTAAAATAAAAACAGACAAAAAATATAAACAGGTACAGACCAAGTTAAACTACCTGTAGTAATACCACCAAAAAACTTTAGAAAGAACAATAGGGTTAATAGTGATTTGCCATCTATTAATCATTAAGACTTTTTCACGTGTTTGGACTTAAGCTTTAAACCACCTAATCCCGGAATTTTGCAATCAATATCATGATCTGCATTCTCAGCAGGATCAATCAAACGAATATTTTTAACCTTAGTACCCACCTTAACCACGGATGAAGAGCCCTTTATTTTCAGATCTTTTGCAACAATAACGGAGTCGCCACTATTTAGTATATGCCCGTTCATATCGCGCACTAATGACTCATCAAGAGATTCATCTTTGGGCCACTCATGACCACAAGATGGGCAAACAAACATATCTCCGTCTTCATAGGTATATTCAGAGTCACATTCAGGGCATTTAGGTAATGTCATAAGATTCAATAGTCTTGAAATAAGTGGCTCTATTGTAATAGTTAACTATGTCTAAATAAAATTAATTATTGTTTTTTATCTTAAGCATCACAATCAGACCATATCAACCAGGCAAAGATCGCTATTCTTGCTTCCTGCCCCATATTACCCGTCTCGTTCAAACTTTATATTCTTCAATCATTTTTTTCCACGACTGTCTCTCAGAATCAATCGTAAATAATCTGGCCCGTTCCTTACTCTGAACAGATAACTTTTCTAAAAATGCAGAGTCACCTTCAGCCTTCAACAAGATCTCACGCAAAGCCTTTTCATCTTTAACCGGAAAATATCCTGCATAATCATCACCCAACAAACCTACTGAACCATCAATGTCTGATGTGATCACCGGCAAACCGGCAACCGTCGCTTCAGAAATAACATTTGCACCACCTTCCATAATTGACGGCAACACCATTAGTTTGCAGCAACCATACGCCTTGCGCACTTCATTATGTGAGACTTCGCCGAACCACTGGTAACGCGAATTAATTTTCATTTCATCTTCAGCATATTTTGCCCACTCTTCATTATGTGCTTTACCATAATGTAATACGCGAATCTTACTGCTAGCGGGCAAATCTCTAACTGCATAAGCAACACGCATGGAGTCTTTTTCTTCACGTAAGTGCCCGACAACACAAATATCAAATGTATTTTCTGAACAGCTTTTATTTTCAGATGAGGTATTTTCCAGTGGTATTGCAGATTGATGTATAACCCGCACTTTATGCCGCACGGATTCGGGTAAAACTTTTGAGGCTAATCGATGTAATGTAACGAGTTTATCAGCGGCATAAATAGAGGCTAATGTTGTTTCCGGGTGACTCTTCATAAATCGATATAAATCAGTACCGGTCATTGCCAGTATAATCGGCTTATCTGGAAACTGTTCTTTAAATTGAGCAATGGATTCTGCACTGCGCCAGGCATGTAATGCCAGCATAATGTCATACTCAGTGCCATCCCATTTCATGGTTATGCTTACTTTATGGCCTAGCTGAATTAAAAAATCAGCCCAGCGTTGTGCCGTGGCTCGATTTCCATTTAGTGACTTAGGGGCAGCTGGTGTTATTATTCCGATATGCATTTTCATATATTAGACTATTATGTTTGTGTACACGTACCATTAACAGATAAGTTAACTTAAATCAGGCAAGCCTGAAGACTCACCATACTTTAAATTATGTCTGACTCAAATTTAAACAAAAAAACCGTAAACGCTTTAATAGCGGATTTAAAAGACTCACGAGAACGCACCTTAGCATTGATTGATGATTTAAATTCACAACAGCTTATAGGCCCTATGTTAGACACGGTAAATCCGCTGTTATGGGAAATTGGCCATACGGCTTATTTTTATGAATTCTGGATTTTACGTAAATTACATGGCGCCGATTCTTTTTTAGAAAATGCCGATGCACTTTATGACTCTATTAATATCGCACACAATGATCGCTGGGATTTACCTCTACTCACCTTAGATGAAACCAGAACCTATATGCAGCAAGTACTCGATGCTGTAATTAAAGTATTACAGAGTGACAATGTAACTGAACAGGATATTTATCTGAGCCGTTACGGTGGCTTCCATGAAGATATGCACACAGAGGCTTTCACCTATACCCGTCGAACATTAGATTACCCTACCCCTAACTTGCCAGGCTGCCAGCTTAATAATAAAAGTAATAACTGTGAAAAATTAAATGGCGATGTTGATATAGCAGGCGGTGAATATTTATTAGGTGCGCCGCAGGATATCAGTTTTTGTTTTGATAATGAAAAATGGCAGCACCCGGTTAAGGTTAAGCCTTATTCAATTTCTCGCACGGCAACCAGTTACCGAGAGTTTGCAGATTTTGTTGATGATAATGGATATAACACTCAGGCGTTCTGGAGCGAAGAAGGCTGGTTATGGTTACAGAAGAATAAAGTAAGCGCACCGAATGGCTGGAAAAAAGACAACAACAATAACTGGTTAATAAAACACTTTGATCAATGGATAACGATGCCAGCTGATGCTGCAGTTATTCATATTAACTGGTATGAAGCCAACGCCTGGTGTAAATGGGCAGGCAGAAGACTACCCAGTGAAGCGGAGTGGGAGCTGGCCGCATCAGGTAGCCCGGAAAATATTAATGAAAAACGTTTATACCCCTGGGGTGAACAGCCACCAACAGACAAACTCGCCAATATGGATAGCCGCGCGCTGGGCACCATTAATGTCAATGCACTAGCTGAAGGTGATAGCGCTTTTGGTTGCAGACAAATGTTAGGCAACACATGGGAATGGGTCAGTGATACTTTTAACCCCTACCCGGGTTTTGTTGCGGATATGTATGAAGACTATTCACAACCCCTGTTTGGCAATACTAAAGTATTAAGAGGCGGTGCATGGGCCACTCGTTCACGTATGATTCGTAATACCTGGCGCACGTATTATGGGCCTGACAGGAATGATGTTTTTGCTGGGTTTAGAAGCTGTAAGTTGTAACTAACGTTTGATTGCTTTACTCGGGGAAAGACCGCCGCTTTTTGGCGCTCTGTCCCCTGTAACTAGACCACTAAGAGCCGACAGAGTAGGTTAATGACACCGTAAAATACACTGTCAGCTCTTAGTGGTATAGGTTTAGGGGACAGGGCAGAAAAGCACTGACCTTTCCCCGAGGGAGATGTGCCTTAACAGGGTAAATTGTTAACTTTAGATAAGTCGGTTCAGGTATTAGTCGATCTGCTATTTACTAAAATCGAACGCTATTGGTTCTAGCTTTTCTTTCTTTTTATCGAACTCGCTCCATAACTCGCCATAGGTTTTATTAACCTGAGGATGAATCAGATCAGGTGCCACTTCCGCCATTGGCCAGAGCACAAAAGCTCGCTCGAGAATCTCGTCCCGGGGGATTTGTAATTTATCTTCACTAATAACCAGGTCATCATAAAGTAATAAATCTAAATCGAGGGTTCTTGATGAAAAACGTGGACCGCTGCGATCACGCCCGTGCTCATCTTCTATGGCATGTAAAACCTGCGCCACATCTGTCACACTCTCATCGGTTTGCAGGGCGATGACCATATTATAGAAACTGTCGCCCTCAAAACCCACGGCTTCGCTTTCATATACCGATGAGAGTACCAGATCACCATACTGCTTTTGCAGAGAACGCACACCGGCAAGAGTAAGCGCTTCGCGGTCAATATTACTCCCCAGACTGATATATACCCAGGCCACGTATTTACTCTTTACTTCGCTCGATCAGCACACCAACATCCTGCGAACCTGTGACGGCACCGGGTTTGCTTAATCGCAAACGCAACCAGGGCACATTAAAATCATTAAGAACGATTTGCGAACACTGCTCTGCTAAAGCCTCAACCAGTTGAAACTCTGATTTACCGACAAACTCAATTAATGCCTTAGCTACCGACTTATAGTCTAAGGTATCGTCTATATGGTCAGTTTCACCAGCACGGCGAATATCTGTGCCCATTTCAAGATCGAGACTCACCGTTTGACGAATTTCACGTTCCCAGTCGTAAATACCTATTACGGTTTCAATGCGTAAATCGCGTATATAAACAATATCCATAATTTCAATTTCTTAAAGGGGGGTTAATTATCAGGTAAATGAGATCCTAATAAGCCAGATCACAAACTTAAAACATACTCTTATACTCTATAAATCAGTATAAGATGCCGATCTGCCTCAACAGGACCTCAATAAATTCAATAACTTAGCGTCTTTATTGCTACTCATATT
>Ga0316207_10004204_pt1 | contig 12668 bp, 9 predicted proteins | sample 6weekpyrite_MG_FD_204943 | JGI IMG/M metagenome (GOLD analysis project Ga0316207, IMG submission 204943) | Microbial mat bacterial communities from mineral coupon in-situ incubated in ocean water Damariscotta River, Maine, United States -... | ecosystem: Environmental > Aquatic > Marine >... | reverse complement strand
ATCAAAGAAATGGACTATGCCGATTAGAAACTGGAAAGAAGCCATGAATCACTTTATGATTGAGTTTGAGGAGCAGTTAGCGCCTCATATTTAAACGGGCAGTTACACAGAATTATTTACAGCCTCTTCGTAAAGCCACACATGAGCAGCTGGAACAGCTGCTGGCGCAACTTCCTTTTCTTGTGGGTTCTTTTCATGCGCGCAAAGCGGAACAGCTGTCGATTGCTTTTGAACGTTGCGGCGCTAAAGTTCGTTTAACCCCTTTGGCTAGTGATGACCTTAAGGGTTCTTTTAAGCCTGATCCTTCTATCGCTTCTACTGTTTCTGTTCCAGAAACTCCCGTTATGCTTACCCAGCGAAGTAGTTTTCGGACAGGTTTATTGGCCATCTCTCTGTTGGTAGTTACATTATGCAGTGTAATTTATTGGTATTCTTTTGAATTAAAAAAAGAGCCCGTGGTAAGCGAATGGTTTGATGATGTCGAACGTCAAGCCAAGCAGGTGGCAAGCGATGACGAATGGCGATTTCTCTGTTCCGCTACTAAATCTAAACGGGGTAGTGACCCGGGGACAGTGCTGGATGTTCAGCCTCAGGAGATGCGCAATTTTCTGACGCATGCCTACCGCCTTGATCCTGACATGCGGTTGACCCGCGCTTTTTGTCATATCTCGCTACTTGGTTCTGGCCATAACGCGAAAATTCGCTATCGCTTTCATCAGGGGCAGTGGGAGTTTGATGACGAAGGAGTGAGGATAGGGACTCTATCAGAATTTCCTGGTTTTGGAGAAACGATGGAGTTAACCATGCGTTATGCATCATCGTTTACCTTAAGCAACAAAGAGGAGCTGTCTCCTGTTCCTATGAGTGAAATTCGGAGTCTGGTGGATAGTTTTTGGGTGCCTGCACAATTTCAGGCGCTGACACGCCTGGATGAGCAATGGCAGGCGGGAGAGATTGATCCCGAGTTATTTCAGCTCGGAGCCGAAGCGATGCTACATATACAATTTCAAACGCTTGATCGGGTTGGTATGAGTGATGATCTTTCTGCTCGTACTTTGGCGTTGATTGCACTGGCAAAATCGAAGGGGCTGATGATGGCTCGTGAATCAGCGCTGTTAGCAAAGTTGATGGGATATGAGGCCGCTTCGTATCGTCTGGCCTCTACCCTGAATGATCAGGATGGTGCAAAGCACTATATACAGAAGGGGGAACGGCGGCTTCTTGTGCTTGCTGCCCGAAAAAATGCCCCGATAGATACCCGCTTTTTTCTCCTTGATGACTTTGCACGCCAACGTGAAATCGATTCCTGGGCCGAGTGGGTCAATGATCGTTTTGGTTCCCGGCCAAACTCCCTGGCACTGATAAAATCTGCTCTTGATTTGAATGATTTCACCCTCAATCCTCTGATAGCTCGCTGGCTACCGAATCTGGTGTTGATGGAAATGGCCCAGAATACCGACAATCTTAAGCCTCTATCGGAGTGGCCAAAGCCTGATACGCTATCTGCGGCGCTCTCATTCACCCAGCAGTTTAAGGCGCGTGCGGAACTACTGGTGCTTGGTTCTGACTCCCTCGTCAAACGCTTCGAGCTGGAGATGCAGCGCCTTGAAGAGCGGCCCGGCGGACGATTTATGGAGCCAGCCATCGAACAGGCATACTATGCCAGCGCATTCTGGTCCTCACAGCGAATTAGAGGGTTGCACTATCTTGATCGATTGTCGAGTGAGGAAGCGAGTAAGAGATTTTCAGATGAGCTGGGGAGCGGGGACTCCGCTATCAGCCAGCAATTTCTGAACTGGTACCGTCATCTGGCAGACTCCAAGAGTGGAAAGTCCACTGCCCGGATTTTTTCTGATGACCTGAGGGAGCTGGATGAACTTCAGTGGCCACTACAACGTCGCAGTCTGCGCGAACGCCGCAAATATCTATCTTACGGAGACCCCCTTACCTCGAGCGTCATCAAACAGGCAGTTCGCTATATGGATAGCCGACCAAGTCATAGATATGACCTGGCGGGTTATGCCGACGAAATGCTTTTTGACCTTCCGTTGGCGATCCGTTTATATCAAAGTCTGGTCAAAACCGCTCCCACCAATTATGCCAGCGTAAAAATATGGTTGGATGGCAACGGTAATGATATTGAAGCCTTACGGGCTATGCTAAATGACGAAAGCCAAACCGAAGCCAATCGCCTCAGCGCCTTCAAATGGTTGCGAGATCTGGAGATCCCGGTAGTGAAGGAGTCCCAGCGACTGTTTCGTGGTTTGATTAAGGACGATCCCGACAACTGGAAACTACGCAGGCGGATTGTTGACTATCTGGAAGAGCAGAAGGATTATTCAGCCGCTCGTAAGTTTATTGAACCGTGGATAGCGGCTCGCGACAGATCGGCCGGTTTCCCCTGGTTATTCGCCAACACAGCCCTGGCCCGCATGTACTATCATGAAGGGGAATATCACAAATCCTGGGAGATCCTTGAGCCCATTATCGAAAGTCAGCAGTTCGGTGTAATGCGATGGGGTGCCTTGACCCTTAATGCTCTGGGTCGGACGGATGACGCTGCTTCATTAGCAAAAGCCGCTTATGAACGCTATCCTGATTCATTAAAGGCTCTTATGCTCAATCTTGAACTGGCCTGGAAAAATACACGTTTCTCGCAGGCTACCGTCCTGCTGAAATCACACCCGCATCCTATTGGATCTGAAGCGTGGCGTTGGAAGATCGGTCCTTTGTTTAGCAACATCTTTCCCGAGAGGCTGTTACCTCAGGGAAAAGCTGCTGCTCAGGCGTTAGCTGATGCAGGTGTAGGTGCTTTTGAACTCCAGCAGTTGTCATTTGCTCTGCAAGACGCTGGCAATTTGCCACTTGCCTTTGATGTCGCCTCCCGCCTCCGCTGGCCGGGAATGGGGCAGCTGGACTTAACCATCGGTGCCTACGGTGTGTTAAAGAAATGGCGTGGTCAGGCTGCAGCCCTTGAATGGGTTCGCAAACAGATTCCGCCAAGGGCTGTGAATCGCGTGAGTACTATGCTTTATGCAAACAGTCACTATGAGTTGTTATGGAGCCTGATTGGCGAACCTCTGCCTGATGATCATCCTGAATTCGTCTGGTTAATGCGTGCGGCGGCAGCTGTGCAAGACGGTGCGGATGAGTCTCCCTACCGGCTCAAACTGGAAGTTTACTACAGTGAGTTTTCTCGCGAATATTATCACATGATAGGGCGTTATCTTCTTGGAATGGAAAATGAAGCGGCTTTGCTCGATCTCGCGACGGCAGCTGATAAACGCAGTGAGGTCGCCTATTACCTGGCCATCAAGGCGGAAAGTGAAGGTCGGCTGCAGGCCGCCAGCGACTGGTATCGTGTGGCGGTTGAAACAGGTTTGAGAAAAGAAGGTGAATACCGTTGGGCCTACAATCGTTTGAGCGATTGGCGAAATAAACGAAAATCGGTGTTTTTCCGCAATGTGAGCAGATCTACCGCGCCTGGTCGGTGATGAAGGGGCATCCTTACCATCGAGATTGAGTGGCCTCATCCCAGTATGTAGAGCGTCGATCTATGCATGCTCCTTTTTCCGCTCGTGATTGTACCTGCTTTGCCTGGCAGGAAAAGAGTCTCTGGTAGTATTCACTTATTCGTAGTATGGTTAATCAAGCTGTAAAACGGATACAAGGAGAAAGACTATGCACGGAACTCAATTCAAGCATGCTGGTTCACTTATCGCGTTATCTTTTCTAAGCTGCTTTTCTGTTGCCTCCAACGCTGCCATCGTTGCCAACGACGGCGGCATTACATTCTGGATCTCATACGATAATCTGGACTCACCCGGCGCAACCCTGGCAGACACTGTCACGCTCGACAGTAATTCATATGACTGCAGTGTCACCGATGGTGCACGTACCGCGCAGGGCGCACCGAACAGCCCGGGCTCCTGCCCCGGCGGGGGTGCTAGCTGTACGGGTGAAGAGAAGTTGACGGGTGATATCGAAAAACTGGCTGAATATATCTACCAGGCAACGGAAGGTGAGCACTACCTGCGTCGCGTCTATATAGCGGATCAGGGGCGCTCCTGGGAGTCTGGCGATATTCGCTGGAATGTCGGTGACGGCGGTTCCAGCGCCTGGCCTGATGGCTGGAAAACAGTAGACTTACCACTCTTCCTCAATAGCGCATCGCGCAGCTGTATTCACGATGTTTTGCATCATGAGGTCGGCCATTACTTTTATAACCTGCCGGATCGTTATACCAAGAGCGGAAGCTATTACAAGGGCACAATCGACGGTGGTGCAGTATTCAACGTCAGTGTCGTGACGGGTGATCCTAACACCGTGATGTCGAGTAACTTCCCGCATCGTTTTGTCGATACCACCAACGCCAGTCTTACGCTGGACTATACGCCGCCCGGCGGCGCTTTTGTTAACGACGAAGTGCTGACCCCTAATCTGCTGACCGATGCAGACCCTAACAATGACGGCCCTGACCGTGCCCACCACGGTTTTACCACGCCGTTTGCGCAGGATGAGTGGAGCGTGTTACCGGATAATCATGCTGACCTAAGCGGCATCCACACCGAAGGCACCTTCCCTACACCGGGCGGTATGCCCGCAGTGGATATCCGTATTCTTCCCAGCGATGCACCGATACCGGGCTCCATGTTGCTGCTGGATCGCTCCGGTAGTATGGGTGTTACTACCGGTGGCATTAGCGCCGCGCAGTATGTTCAGGAGTCGGGACTGTTTCTCTATCACAGCTCGTCCACGGGTGACTATGTCGGCACCTCGCTTTACAACGCGGCAGTTGAAGAGCTGTTTGCCTACGATCTGTATGATCCGACTAACCAGCTGCCGACGGCCAGTTTTCGTAACGCCAGCGGACTGACCAATATCGCTGCGGCGCTTGAGTCCGGGATTGATGCGTTGGTGGCCGAGCATGGCGCGGGAGGCGTCAACGGTGGTCAGATTATTCTGATGTCCGATGGTAAACAGACCACCGGCGGCAGCATCTGGGATCAGGTCGATCGTGCCAATGGCATGGGGATCAAGATTCATACAATGTCGTTTGGTAATGCTGATGAGGCCACGATGCAGCAGATCGCCGATAACTCATCCGGTTCGTTGACGACGATGTCGGAACGCTCCAGCGGTGCCGACCTGAAGCTGGAGATGTCGCGCATGTATACTACGCTGCGCGGCAATGATCCGGTATATACCTATCGCGGCCCCGTCGTGGCTAACAGCGAAACCAGCATGGGGGACGCTTTTACGGGTGAATTCATGTTACCGCCCAACACCCATGACCTGCTGTTCTATGCCTTTCTGGATCAGCAGAACGCTGCAGATCTGATCATCGAGCTGAAACACAGTTCGGGTTTCAGTACCACTGTAACTAGCAAGGCGCTGGCGCGCAAAGGACGTTTTAACGGCGTTCGGATTCCCGCTGCCAAGGCGGGCAAATGGGAATTCAAGATCAGTGCCTCAAAGCGGCTGAAGCATCGTCTGCCCACCGATGACAATATCGAAATCATTGCCTATGCTTACAATCAGGAGATACAGGGCAGGGCATGGATGGATGATGCCGCCAAAGGTTTTCCTGAGAAGCGTGTCATCAAGGCCTCGCTGAGTAACCGTTATCCACTCACTGACATGAAGGTAACGGCGCTTATCTATAAAGGTGCCAAGCTGATCAACAGAGTGCCGCTGTATGATAACGGTAAAAGTGGCGCGGATAACTATCCGAAGGATGGGGTGCACTCCGGTATCATCGATATGCAAAAATATATGCCTCGTCGCTCATTCTTTCGTTGGTTCAAGCGTAAAAATGAGAAATTGCGCATTGATGTTGAATTCCAGGTCTCCAACGAATCGGTGCCGGCACCCAACGCCCACTACGAAACTGGCACTAAATATGAGATGTTGCTGGAAGAGTATGCAAAGCGTAACCGTGGCGAGTTCATGGCCTATGCCACACAAACCATCGCGGTGACGCCGCGTAAAAAAGAGCCGGTCTCGGTCGAGCTTATTCGGCCGAAGCAAGCACCGACAGTTAACCCTGGAGACAAAGGTATCTTGATCGTCAATGTCACGGGGGCTGTCCCGATGGTTGATCAGACCCGTGTCTCGTTAGGGCGGGGCGTGTTTGCGCGAGTCACAGGGGTCAAGCCTTTATCCGAAGGTTTTGGTGCTCACCTGAGAATTGTCTACAAGGTGAACAAAGATGCCAAGGCAGGGCCTCGTGATCTGAAGCTACAATTTGGCAGAACGCAGACGAGTCATAAGGCGGTGATCAACGTCTCTAAAGGTAGTGCCGGACGTGTCATGACTCCTGAATTGAGGGAGGGTGTCAGGCTGGCACCGGTTAAACCGATAACCGTCGATCCGGGGCTGCTCAGCCGCTAGCCGCGTATCTGTTTGTGGAAGCGATCATGCCGGGGCCTATATAGGCCCCGTTTTTTTGAAAAAACTTCCGTTACTTTTTTGCGCAGATGACAATGACTTTTGTAGAAAATCAATGTAGCCCGGGTTGAGCTTCCAGCGAAGCCCAGGCTACAATTAGTCGGCTGCTGATTGTGGCGCGGATAAAAATTCATACAAGGAATGTATGAACGTTTTATATCAACAAGGAACTGTTGAGCCTATGGTTACCTATCGACGAAATGTTACGCCCGGTGCGAGTTACTTTTTCACCGTCACGCTGCGTGACCGCAGCTCATCACTGCTGGTTGATTATGTTGATGACCTACGCGAAGTGACTCGTTCAGTTAAGGAAGAGCGGCCTTTCGATATCGATGCCATCGTGGTTATGCCGGAGCACCTTCATGCGATCTGGACATTGCCTCCGAATGATGCCGATTACTCCATTCGTTGGCGCGAAATCAAAACACGCTTTGCAAGGCGGGTTCCATATTACCAATATGAAGGCGGTGTCTGGCAGACGCGGTTTTGGGAGCACATCTTGCGTGATCAATCGGAGATGGAAAACCATATCGATTACATTCATTACAATCCGGTAAAACATGGATACGTCGATAATGTGGTGGATTGGCCCTACTCAAGTTTTCATCGACATGTCAGGCAAGGGAAGTGTTCGTTTGATTGGGCAGGCACCGCAGAGTGCGAAGCAGAAAGCCATGGCGAATAAATAAAAAATAAATATAGCCAGGACTGCTTGGATTTATTGTTATTCCATCTGCTTCTATCTAAATTTATTGTCTGTAGTGCCGATGTTAATCTAGCACTCAGGGCATTTTACGCCACGGCCCATGACTACTCGATGCCGTCTACTCTCAGGAAGTGACCATGGACAAAAACAGCACAAAATTATCCGAAGGCCTCCAGGCTCTGGCTTCTTCAGCCTTTCCAAGGAGATGTGAAGGGTGTGGAAAGGCATATGAAAGCATTAGTGATTTTTTCACTGCAACTAATCATGAGTCATTTTCGACATCAGATGAACTAAACCACTGTGTTGATGAAAATGGAACTCCCTATCTCGAAATATCACGACTTTGCTCTTGCGGCTCAAAACTAAAAGGTGAGTTTGGTGATCGTCGAGACACTTCTGAAGCGGGTATTCGTCGCAGAAAAAACTTCAGTGATGTTCTGGTATATTTAATGGGGAAGGGTTTCGAGCAAGATATTGCGCGAGATGAACTGTTGAAATTAATCCGCGGTGAAAAGAGTGAAATGCTGGCCCCTTACCTTGCAAGCTCGCCTCCAGCCTAAAAATAAAAGCACTCCATCGAGTGCTTAACGTAAATTGATGTGCTGACTCGGTTTTGTATCGAATTCTTTGAGGCAGCAATATCATTAAGTCTAATTTGTTTGTAATCTGTTCTCACTTAAAAACTGCCACGTCCGCGTGATATGCAAAATATCAGTATCCTTCTTCATCGCTTTCGGAAACGGTGAAAAGGGCGCGGCAAGTCTTACGATGCGCTTGGCGGCGTCATCTAAAATTTTATGGCCGGACGAACGGCGTATGGTGATTGCGCGCACGGTGCCGTTGGGGCGCAGTGCGACATCGAGGATTAATGTACCGGACAGGTTTTTCTGGCGTGCGGCTTCGGGGTAGTTGATGTTGCCGATGCGTTCGATCTTACTGCGCCATGCATCGAGGTAAGCGGCATCCCGAAACTCTCGGGTGCGTGCGGAGATGAAGCGATGTTTTTCGCGCCCGGCATAGTTTTCCAGGGTGCGATTTATTTCTGCGCTGAGTGCGGCGATCTCTTTGCTGCGCGAGCGCAGTTCAGCGGCGGTGATCTGGGTCTGCTGTTTTATCTCGGGAGTGAGCTCAGTGATGACCGTATCGTGTTTGCTTTTTTCCTGTGTCATTACGATCTGTGATTGCTTTGCTTCCTGCGGTGGTGGCGAGGCGGCGATACTGCTAGCGGTGGCACTGCCAGGGTCGGGAATGTCCGCGGCGGTTGATGCTGGGTTGGCGAGTCGAGAGGTCTCGTCTGCATTGCCACCACCCGCGAGGTTGGCCTGTGCAAGTAGTTCTGCGTCTTCGATCTCTTCTTTGCTTTGTTGATGTACCAGTGTGATGTCGAGTGACGGAGCGATCTCTTGAGTACTTTCATCTTCTGGCGCAAAGGTAACGCCAAGGATAATAATGGCGTGCAGGACGACGGCAAAGAAAAGCGTCAAACCGAGTCGGTCTGAGGAGGTAACGTGTGTTGCAAGGGGTTGTGGAACGGCGACCATCTTTTACTTTTCCTGTTCGTTCCGTGGACTGATCATTGTGTTGTTTTTTCGTTTATCAAGGTGCTGCAACATTGAGCGTACGATAATGCCACTGATAATGCCAAAAATGACCGCGGCTGTCATCAGCACTGGTAGTAGTTTGAACAGGCCGTCATGCGGAATAAAGAGCAGATAGGCGATATAAAACTGGCCAAACATATGCGCCATCGCAGCAAGCAGGCAGAGGCCGACTGGCCCCAGCCCTGCGCCGGGCAGGCGGCTTGAGAGCCATAAAACAATCAGGCTGGCAACGGCGCCGCTAAAGCTCAACATAAAGGTCGGGGAGAGAAAGGTGCCGATTAAAATGCTGCCGACCAATACGCGTAACATTGATACCCATACGGCGATGCGCCAACCGTAAAGTAGAAAGACGGCGATGGTGATGACGTTGGCAAGGCCGGGTTTTACGCCCGGCAGTGGGCTCGGTAAAACGCTTTCGATGATGTGGATGGCGATAGCCAAGGCGGCTAACCACGCAATCAGATGGTCTTCTGGCGTGGTGGTTACGGTGATGCCAGCTTTTGTTGTGGCCGTGCTGTTAGGCTTGTTGCTCATGTCGATTAAAAGTTAATGCTATCGAAGCGTGGTTCTTCACCAAGTACCGCGACACTGACGCGATTGGGCAGGCACGCGGCAAACTCACCGGCATGTTGCAGCCAGCCGCTATGGATGCACTGTTTGCCGAGGCAGGGAGAGGTGACGAAGCGAATCTTGCCATCTTCTATTTTGATCGTGCTGGTGCCGAGTGCACCGTCGATTTCAAGGCTGTGGTCGTGTGCAAGTGATATCTGGGTGGTCTTGCCACCGTTCATAATAGAGGCGGTGATGCCTGCTTCGGTGCCGGTCCATTGACTAATATAGAGGTAAGGCAATAGCAGAGCGGCGAACAGCACGGCGCAATAGTCGGCGCGGGTCATCCGTCGTTACCAATGATTTTGGTCTGTGCATCGTCGGTCTCAATCTGAATACGCTGCGCCATTTGCGGTGTCATGTAGATGGTTAGCGTTTCATCGATCAGCATCGCTTTTTCGATGCCGATCTGTTGTGCAATCTGCGGCCACTCATCTACTCCCGCGATAAAGAGTGCAGTAGCGGCAGCGTCGGCAGTGGCGGCGTTGTGATGTATCACGGTAACCGAGATGGCCTTGTTTGCCGGATAACCACTGCGAGGGTCTATGATATGGTGATAGCGTTTGCCATCGAAATCAAAAAACCGCTCATAGTTGCCTGAGGTGAAGACGCTTTCGTCACCATCGGTTTCGATGGCTGCAATCACTCCGGCGCTGGTAGGGTGACGCACGCCAATCCGCCACGACTGTTTTCCTTTGGCACCAATTGCGCGTAGATCACCGCCGGCATTGACGATTGCATTTTCGATGCCTGCCTGTTTAAGTTGTTCAACCGCACGATCAATCGCGTAGCCTTTAGCAAAGGCGCCGAAGTCAAACTGAACCGCTGGATTATTACTGGAGAGTGTGGTTTCGGTGAGTGTGATGTTGGCCATTGATGGGGCCTGTTTTAGCAATTCAGCAATGTTCTCTTTAGTTGGTGGTGCGCTGCTGGGGCGATCATCACTATGAAACCCCCAACGCTCAACCAGTGAACCGATGGTGGGATTAAAAAGCTGATTGCTGTCGGCGGCGAGTGTCTGTGCCTGCTTAATGAAGCGATACGCTGAGGCATCGATGGTCACCGTTTCACCTTGTGCTAGTTGTCGGTTGATCGCTGTGAGTGGGCTATCGCGCCAGGCGTGCCACTGACGATTAATGATGCCGAGTTCACTTTCAACCATTGCAACGGCCTGTTGTGTTGCCGCTTGATCCTGATGGAGTACGCTGATATCAACCAGTGTGCCAAGCGTAAAAAGCTTTGCCTTGTGAACCTGCGGTGGCGCTTCGCTACAGGCCGTGAGAGCCAGCGTTGTGATCAATAGCAGGCTTAACCACAGCGGTTTCACGCCAGGCGCACCTTAGCCAATTGAGCTTCAACGGCATCCATCAGTTTTGCGCTGATGTTGATATCGAACTGCTTGTCGAGTTCGCGGATGCCAGTGGGGCTGGTGACGTTGATCTCAGTAACGTAATCGCCAATCACATCGAGGCCGACGAAGGTGAGTCCTTTGGCTTTTAGTGTTGGGCCGATCTGTTCACATAACCACTGGTCACGCTCACTGAGCGCTTGACCAACACCGCTGCCGCCGGTGGCGAGATTGGCGCGGGTTTCCCCTTCGGCTGGAATACGTGCCAGTGCGTAAGGAATCGGTTCACCATCGATTAGTAAAATACGTTTGTCGCCCTGTAAAATTTCCGGCAGATAGCGCTGTGCCATTGTTAGTGTCTTGCCGTTGTTGGTCATCACTTCAATGATGACGTTGACGTTGGGATTGTCTTCGGTAACACGAAAGATCGATGCGCCGCCCATCGCCGAAAGTGGTTTGATAATGATGTCACTATGCTCTGCGAGGAACGCCTTGATTCGTTTGGGTTGGCTGGTGACCATGCTTGGCGCACAGCAATGGGGGAACCATGCGGTGTAGAGTTTTTCGTTGGCGTCACGTAAGGACTGTGGTTTGTTCACCACCAGTGTGCCGGCTGCTTCGGCCTGTTCCAGTAGGTAAGTGGTGTAGATGTAGTCGATATCAAATGGTGGGTCTTTGCGCATCAGGATCACATCAAGGTCGTCGAGTGGTTGAGTGGTTGCTTCGCCCAGTTCAAACCAGTTGTCGAGACTGCTATTGACGCGAAGTGGCCTGAGCGCCGCACACGCCTTGCCACTGTCGAGAAAAATATCGCCCTGTTCCATATAGTAAAGCTGCCAGCCGCGCTGTTGCGCCTCTAGTAGCATCGCCATGGTGCTATCTTTTTTTGGATTGATGGCGCTGATTGGATCCATCACTACGCCCAATTTAATGTTGGGTTTAATCGTCATAATCTACTCTTATTTGTGTTCGGCTATTTCACGTGCGGCGGCCAGCATTGCCAGGCGCGCGATCACGCCGTAGGCATAAAAGCGATTGGCACCGGCATCGGGCTCCATGCTTTGGTTCGGTGTGGTGCAGGGCTCGGCAAAGGCGAGCGGCTCAAAATGGGCGCCGGGGGCGTTAAGGTTTTCATTGGGGCCGCGGCGGGTGTGAACGCGGTAAAAACCGCCGACTACAAAGTGATCGATCATGTAGACCACGGGCTCAGCGACGGACGCTTCATTACCCCAGGTTTCAAAGGTGTAGACCCCTTCCTGTAATAGTACCTGTGTGACATTGGAGCCGCTCTTGGATGCGGCCATCTTGTTGCGCTGTTTGCGGTTGAGGCTCTGTACCTCTTCAACGGAGCTGGCGGTCATGATACCCATGCCGTAGGTACCCGCATCCGCTTTGATGACGACGAAGGGCTCTTTGTCGATACCATATTCATCGTATTTGAGCTGAATGGCAGTGAGTAATGCGCCGACGTTTTTGGCAAGACATTCCTCCCCTTCGCGCTTTTTAAAATCGATTTCGCCGCATTGCAGAAAGAGGGGGTCGATTAGCCACGGATCGATCTGCGTTAGTTCAGAAAACTCTTTGGCGATCTGGCGGTAGTGGCTGAAGTGATCTGACTTAAGGCGCTTTGACCAGCCGAGCTCTAGTGGTGGCACGATCTCCTGTTCGACATCTTCGAGGATTTCTGGGCGACCACTGGAAAGGTCGTTGTTAAGCAGGATCATACAAGGTGAGAAATTGCCAATGCCGACACGTTTGCCTGAGCGCTCAAGTGGTTCCAGCGTGACCTGGCGGCCTGATGGCAGTTCAGTGGTTTGTGCCTCTGTGATCTCTTCTGAGAGCGAGCCGAGTCGAACCTCAAAACCTGCTTTTTGCAGCACGTCCTGTAGTGCGGCGATGCTTTCCATATAAAAAGTGTTGCGGGTATGGCTCTCAGGGACAATCAGAATCTGGT
>Ga0316207_10004202_pt1 | contig 12679 bp, 13 predicted proteins | sample 6weekpyrite_MG_FD_204943 | JGI IMG/M metagenome (GOLD analysis project Ga0316207, IMG submission 204943) | Microbial mat bacterial communities from mineral coupon in-situ incubated in ocean water Damariscotta River, Maine, United States -... | ecosystem: Environmental > Aquatic > Marine >... | reverse complement strand
GGCATAACAATTTTCATAATACTCTTTTAGAAAACCGCATTATAATGGGATTCCATAACATTCATGGTGTAATTACTCACGCCCTGCACATCCGCTTTAACCATCAGCTCTTCTTCAATATCGAGCATTAGAATATCTATACAGGGCTGGCAGATTTTGAAATTAATTCCCAGGTCTTCAGCCTCTTTCACCATATCAACCAGTAGCGGCGACTGTTTATGCCGCATGACAAAATTAACCAGTAAACGCCCGATGCCAAAATAATTTAGCTGACTCAACGGCAACGACTGGCTATTGGCGGAATTTAAAAAAGGAATAATACGTTGTGGGCAAACATCCGTCTCTGTACGACGCCCTGGTGCATCACGTAAAATTTTGAATAAATAGCTAATTCGATGAAGAAAACTGCGTGGTTTTTTAATACTGTTAATGCCGTAGAGAATAAACCACATATCGACCTTGACGCCCATGGCTGCAAAACCAAGCGCAACATCAAATGCCGCAATGGCTTTATCCAGCTCGCCACTAACAAGAAACACGGTTGCATTATTTTTTAACGGGGGGGAGTTTTCAATATCACTCATATATATTTATTATTTATCATTTATATCTATTATTCATCATTTTAAGGAAGAACCTTATTTTGCTGCTGTTTTAATGATCATTTCCAGGGTGTGACCTGCACCCTGAATAACACTGATAATTTCCAGCCGGTTTAATTCACAGTAGTCACGAACCCCCTGTTCAAACACCGGGTCATCACCACATATTTTCAGTGTGACACCTGAACCTGCTTCTGTCACTGCCTGAGATAACCGAATCAACGGCATTGGGCAACTCAGGCCACATACATCCAGCTCTCTGTCCACATTCATCATTTACAACCTCACTCAACCACAAACTGGCCCAGCGGCCTTCAGCTAAGCGCCGATAGCGCGTTTTCGAACCCCAAATCATTCCTCTCGTTTAAGAATAGACCAAATCGAAGCAATTCATGGTATAAAATTAAGCCAACGATATAGTTGACCCTTCCCCATGACTAGGCTAGTCTTGCGCCCGCTTGCAGGCATGGCGTCTAGCCTGAGAGTGCACGCTGCGGGTGCCGGTGGTTCAGGATGGAATGCACCTAATACGCAGTGATACAAAGTACGATCATAGAATACAAAGTACGATCATAGAGAGGTGGCCGAGTGGTTGACTGAATGGCCGAGAGCCATTCAGCGCATGATCCGCCTCTCGATCATGGCCCCGTAGGGGTGAGGTGCAGGGATGCACCGAATAAGGCGCACGCTGCGGGTGCCGGTGGTTCAGGATCGAGTACACTTAAATACGCAGTGATAAATGTAAGATTATAGAGAGGTGGCCGAGTGGTTGACTGAATGGCAGGAGCCATTCAGAGCATGATCCGCCTCTTGATCATGACCCCGTAGGGGTGAGGTGCAGGGATGCACCGAATAAGGCGCACGCTGCGGGTGCCGCTACTTCAGAGTGTTATACACTCAATCGCAGTCATAAAATGCACGATTTATAGAGAGGTGGCCGAGTGGTTGAAGGCGCACGCCTGGAAAGTGTGTATACCGAAAGGTATCGAGGGTTCGAATCCCTTCCTCTCTGCCATTTTCATAAAAATCAAATACTTACGTAAAAGAAGCTACTTCATACCTGCGCAACCACATAAGCTTCGAACCTCATAATACTCACTTTTCATACTAAACAAACACTGAATACACCTTCCTTAAGCTTCCCTTAAGGTTTCACATTTATATTTTCACTGAAGCTAGCCTGGCTGGTATATATCGAGATGTTTTGACGATGCTATTACCGTTGATTTACCGCAAAGCTAGCTTACAGATTCCACGTATATATTTTCTAAGTTGTACGAAAAATTAAGGTTATTTATGCGCATCACATCAATACTCGGCCTGCTCCTCATTCTCAGTGCCTGTACAACCGTACAGCCATGGGAAAAAGATTTACTGGCAAAACCATCTATGTCACTGGTGCCCAGTGAAGTCGATAACGCACTCGATGAACATATTTATTTCAGTAAAGAAGCGTCACTCGGCGGCCAGGGTGTTGGCGGCGGTGGCTGTGGCTGTAACTAGCCTGTTTTATTGATTTTACTCGACTTCAGGACTAACCATGTCAGATCAGAACAATATACGCAGTAAACTTACTCTGGCTAGCGCAACGCTATTGCAGCTTGGCAGCATCAGTGCCGTAGACGCCGCTGATAACGGCTGGGATATCAGCACCGCCGTGCTTTTGTATCAGGAAAATGATGGCCGTGTCTCTGCCATCGAGCCCGTAATCAGTGGTAAAAAAGAACTTAAAAATGGTGACAGGATCAGCCTTAAGGCCGTATTCGACTCATTAACCGGGGCAACACCCACTGGCGCTACTGCAACCAGTGCAGTACAAACCTTTACCAACCCTTCAGGTAAAAAGTCATTTACCACTGAAGCCGGTGAAACACCACTGGACAGCACCTTTCTGGATACCCGCGTTGCCCTGAGTGGCAGCTGGGAAACACCGGTTATTGATGATTACAGCCGGGTGATACTGGGTGGTAATGTATCGAAAGAGTTCGACTATGCCTCACTCGGTGTATCGGCCAGTTTCCTGCGTGATTACAATAGCCGCAATACCACCTTGAGTGCCTCGATTGGCCTCAACTCAGATACGATCTCGCCATCCGGTGGCGTTCCCACCCCATTCGCCAATATGCGTATTGCCAACAGTGGCACTAATCGCGATGGCGCAGATGACAGCAAAACCATTACTGATCTTATGTTGGGTGTTACTCAGGTGATTAATCGTCGCACCTTAATGCAGTTTAATCTGGGATTAAGCGAAACCTCGGGGTACATGAACGACCCCTACAAAATTATCTCACTGGTTGATAGCACCAGCGGATTGCCGATTACCCCGACAGACAGTAATGACCTGCCCTATCTGTATGAAAGCCGTCCGGATTCACGCTCACGTCAGGTGTTCTACTGGAAAACGGTTTACCACTTAACAGAAGATGTGATTAATGTTTCATACCGTTATCATACCGATGACTGGGGCATTGATTCACACACCGTTGATTTCCATTATCGCTACGAGCTAGGTGACGGCAGCTACCTGCAGCCACACTTACGTTACTACACGCAAGCCGCAGCGGACTTTTTCACCAGCTCTCTGGTGGATGGACAGCCACTACCTGAATTTGCCAGCTCGGATTATCGTCTGGGCGAATTTGTTACGCAGACGATTGGTCTGAAATACGCCATGCCGACGGGTGAGAACAGTGAATTCAGCGTGCGTGCTGAACTCATCAGCCAGGTGCAGAGTGATGTGGGAACACCGATTGGAGATCAGCTAAATAACGAACTCACGCCGGATCTGGATTCTTATATTATTCAGCTTGGGTATAACTTCCGTTTCTAATCACGCATAACTTCAGGCGCGCTCTTGCGCGTCTGATTCATTATCGGATTTTTTCCATCAGATCGAACTTAAGAATTTAATAAAATAAAGATTTAATTAAATATTAATTTACCGACTTTAATCATTTAATGTTTCTGATAAAAAAAACTCATACATACCTTAAGGATATCAATTAGCTAATCTGCTAATCCGCTTTATGATGGGGTGATATTTTTCAGCGGGCAGCTGTATATAAAGTCAGCATTAGCTGGAGTCTTCTCCAGCCGATGATTATAAAAAAGACCAGACTGCTGCCAGAGCTTAAGATTCTAAAAATTACCCGGGGACCACCCTGGCGGAGGACACTATAATGATAAAACCACATGGTTCAGATGAACTGAATCCACTTTTTGTTTACGACACCGCAGAAAACGAAGCATTACAAAAGGAAGCGGAAAGCCTGCCCTCTATTCTTGTTAGCTCTGCAAGTGCCGCTAATGCGGTTATGTTAGGGGCCGGTTACTTCAATCCACTCACCGGTTACATGACTAAAGCTGATGCATTATCAGTGGCAGAAAACATGACAACCAGCTCAGGCGTATTCTTTCCAACACCTGTACTTAATCTGGTTGAAGATGCGGGCAATATTAAAGCCGGTGATCGTATCGCCATCAAAGATCCAAATGTAGATGGTAATCCCGTGCTGGCGGTTATGGATGTTGAAGCCGTAGAAGAATTTTCTGATGAAGACATGGCCTTTATGAGCAAGAAAATTTATGCTGCAAGTGATGATGAAGCACACCCCGGCGTTGAAGCCTTTAATTCACAGGGCAAAGTGTGTTTATCTGGCCCAATTAAGGTACTGAACTTTTCCTACTTCCAGACAGAATTCCCCGACACGTTCCGCACTGCCGTTGAAATACGCAACGAAATTGCCGAGCGCGGCTGGAAAAAAGTGGTTGCCTTCCAGACACGTAACCCAATGCACCTGGCACACGAAGAACTGTGCCACATGGCCATGGATCGACTCAACTGCGATGGACTGGTGATTCATATGCTACTGGGTAAACTGAAGCCAGGTGATATCCCTGCACCGGTACGTGATGCAGCCATTCGTAAAATGGTTGAACTGTACTTCCCGGAAAACAGTGCGATGGTAACAGGCTACGGTTTCGACATGTTGTATGCTGGCCCACGTGAAGCGGTATTGCATGCCCTGTTCCGCCAGAACATGGGTGCTACTCACTTTATTATTGGCCGTGACCATGCAGGTGTAGGTGATCACTATGGTGCGTTTGATGCGCAAACTATCTTCCACAACGAAGTACCCAAAGACGCACTGGATATCGAAATTTTCGAAGCAGACCATACGGCCTACTCAAAGAAACTGGATAAAGTTGTGATGATGCGTGAAGCACCTGATCACCAGAAAGATGACTTCGTGTTACTTTCAGGCACCAAGGTACGTGAAATGCTGGGCCAGGGTATTGCCCCACCTAAAGAGTTTTCACGCCCTGAAGTGGCTGAGATTCTGATTAACTACTACCAGGCGCTCGATGCAAAAGCTTAAGCTTATTAAATAAATAAGTGAATACAAAAACGCCCGGTTAATCCGGGCGTTTTTATTTAACGGCGCAATACATGATGTTTTCAGTATGTTTAATCATAATTTATCTTCTTTTAGACTTTAGTGCTCATTGACTTTAGTGCTCACTGAAGTGTTCGCAATAAAATGTCGGGCAACACCACATAGCGGCCTGTAAGAATAGCTAATGTAATCTATGAAACTTGCCTGAGTCACTGCAGACAGCCATGAGGTAAGATTTATCTTAAGCCTTAATATATCCTTTGTCCTTTGTCGCAGCATATAGAGTGGATAGACTAAAACAAAAAAAATAAAATGGCTGCTCAGCTTTCCCTACCATTTGCGCTGCTGTTTGCCAGCTGCCCTACGATGATGAGCAAGGAGCCGGGTATTGTTTACCGAACAATACCCACTTTATAAGTAAAGCCGGATTTAGTAAAAAGACAGTACGCTCAACTTCAATGTTCACGTTCATATATTATTTCTTGATGGTGTTTATGCAGATACTTCAATCCCTGCCAATAAATAAAAACAATAGGCTTTATTATTTGATGTATTTCCTAACCAACCAGTAATCCATAGATAGCTTGCCTGGCCCATGAATAAAGGTAATAGCTAACATCATTCCCCATAGCATATGATCTTTGATACCTGCGGTGCTGATGTCTGGATAAGAAATAACCGCAACCAGGTTAACAAAAAATAAACCCAACGCGGCGGGACGACTTAATAATCCAACCAGTAGTAACACAGGTAATATAAGTTCTGCAGCGGTGGCAGACCATGCCGCTAATGCAGGTGATAAAACAGGTACGGCATATTCATACTCAAATAGCATCATGGTGGATTCCCAGCTCTGGATTTTAACCAGACCTGACTGGAAAAAAACCTGGGCTACCCAGATGCGCAAAATAATATCTAAGAGCGGTGAAATAAATTCCAGGCCTTTTACGCCGGTTAAATAATAGTGGGTCGCTTTATCAAGTGTTGTCATGGTACTGCTCCAGTCAGTGTTAGGGGGAGAAGGTAAAGTCAGCAATCCAGCCCTGCTGTACACAAACGGGCATGAGTGCTTCGATATTGACGGCTGTGTTATCGGCGAAGTAGCTGCAGATATCTACCAATGATTGATTGTTTTTTAGTGCAGATAAAAATAGCCATTGGTCATCACTGATTGAGTCGATACGCATGGTATAACCCTGGCGCCAGACAAATAGCATCACTGCACCGTCATCCAGATTGATTGTGTCATCGCCGATGTAATCATCTTGATTCACCTGCCAGATTTTATTGATGGGAAAGTCAGAATGGATCAGCGAACTACCGGGCGGGAGTTTAAACATAAGTTGTGACTGTTGTTCGTCATTTAACTGTGACAATTGATGAATGTTTAAGCCCTGACTGTCTGCTGCATTAAACGCTTGATGCCAGGCCCATTCAAGACGCGCAACATCGGCTAAATAAACAAGTTCTGCAGCCGGTTTAAAGTCAGCAATAAAATCAGCGAAGCGTTCGCCATAATCGCCCAGGTCAGGCGATAGTGATTCGCTACGGTAAATGAATTGTGCTGCCATAAAATCAAAAAATTCATCGCCCACCAGTTTGTTGCACACGGGATAAATTTGGTTGAGTGCTGATGTCATGCCACCCAACACACTGTCGCGATAAATAGCAATTTGTTGTTCTGCAGTTAGCTGAGGTTTGTCTGTTAAGTATTGGCTCAGTTGTGCAATGGCTGGATTATTTTCAGGGCCATCAAACACAGCATCCATAAATAAGCTTTGTAATTGATTAAGTTGACTCATGCGCTTTTCTCCAACGCGGCCAATTGATCTAAGTAAGTTTGAGCTTTAGCGGCTTCCTCTTGTAAAACATTAAATGCAGGAATATCGCTGTCCCATTCAATTAATGTGGGTGCGTCGCCAAAATTGTGTAAAGCTTTTTCATACAACGCCCATACTTCATCATGAATGCGTGAACCATGGGTATCATATAAATGTGTGCCGCGATCTTCGTAGCCGGCCAGGTGTATTTCTTTTACCTTGTCGGCAGGAATTTGTTTGATATAGTGTTCAGCGTCAAAATGATGATTGCTGGCACTGACATAGATATTGTTTACATCCATCAATAACTCACAGTCGGTAGCATTTATCAACTCAATAATGAATTCGGGTTCGCTCATTTCCGAACAATTAAAATCTAAATAAGTTGAAGGATTTTCTACAATCAACCGGCGACCAAGATAATCCTGAACCTGGTTGATTTTTTTAGCGATAATGTTGATGGCTTCGCCGGTGTATGGAAAGGGTAATAAGTCATGCGCATAGTGATTGTTCACAGAGACCCATGACAAATGATCAGATACCTGTTCGGGTTGAAAACGTTCGATGAGTCGCTTAAGTTTTTCAAGGTATTTCATGTTGAGAGGATCGGTAGAACCTAAGGATAAGCCAACACCATGAAATGAAATCGGATAATGTTCGCGTACTTTTTCCAGATGATATAAAGGCAAGCCACCTTCGGCCATATAATTATCAGTGAGCACTTCAAACCAGGGTGTGTTTGGTTGATTTTCAAGAATACTTTGATAATGCTCAGAACGCAGGCCAATACCCGCACCTTTCAATGTTGTGGCTTTCATAGATCGATCCTTAGCTGTCCGGGATTAATTCAGGATCAAACAAGACATATTGCAATACATCTTGTTTGATCGATGAATTGCAGAGGCCTTATTGCGCCTTTTGCTTCAAGGTTGAACCAGCAATCTTGCCGCAAGTGCCTTTAGGTACATAAATCCATTCTTCAGGATCGTTGTCCATTTTGGCCTGACCTGCACAGCTATGTTTGCTGGTGCCACAATCGTTCATTGCCGTTTTTACAATGCCAGCACATTTTTCAAAACCCGGTTTTCCAGCAACAGCATTGCCAGAAGCAGCCACCATGCCCAGGGCCATTACGCCCGCTAACGCCGCATTCGCTACTGATTTACTTGATTGAGTCATGTCTATCTCCAATAAGTTAAACTATTCGTTAAGTGGTTAATCAAAGAACAGCGACTTTCCAATACGCTGCTGTGAGAGAAGACCTGAAGGATTGAATAAAAATTTCAACATGATGAAAATATTTTTTTTAGGGAATAAAAATGCGGCCACCCCGGTCTCTGAGGGTATGGTTAGCAAACAACAACGATTCGATGCGCTGGTGAATGCCTTATATGCGGATATTTACCGCTACGCATTCTGGTTAACAAAGAATCAGGCCGTGTCCGAAGATCTGGTGCAAGACACCTATCTACGGGCCTGGCGTTCATTCGAAAGCCTGAAAGACGAAAAAGCTGCGAAAGCCTGGTTGATCACTATATTACGGCGAGAGAATGCACGTCGCTTCGAGCGATACCAGCCTCATCTGGTCGATGTGGATGATGTGCCGGTGGCTGATTTAACCGCGGGCCCCGGGCAAAGCCTGGAAAACCATATATTACAACAGGCCATTGCTGCTCTGGATATAGAATTTCGTGAACCACTGATGCTTCAGGTCATGGGTGGCTTTAGTGCCGAAGAAATTTCTGGCATATTGGATGTGAATAAAAATACTGTTTTAACCCGATTATTCAGAGCGCGAAATAAATTAAAGGATGCGCTAAGCGATAGTCAAGATGTAAGAGGACACCGCAATGGATGATTTAGAATTCCGTCGCCGAGCATATGCGGAGCCCAATAGTGATGATAAAGATTTCCTTAAGAATAAAAATCAATCCCTGGATAATGCACATTTTGTTGACGAGCTGAAAACGCTTGATCAACAAATTGCCGACGCTATGCAGGTTGAGCCGCCCGAAGGTTTAGCAGAGCGCATCAAGCTTAATCAGCAACTGGGTAAGCATACACAAAAGAAAAAGCAGTATCAGTTCATGTTCTCCATTGCAGCCAGCGTATTGATTGTGATGAGTGTGGTATTTATTTTTTTATCGCCATCAAATAATGATGCATTAAGCAAGATAGTGCTAAGCCATATATATGATGAGTTATATCACCTGGAAGAAGACCATCAATATCCGATTGACCGTGCCAATTTAGCGTTGGCCTCCCTTGGTGGTAGGTTTAAGCAGGATATCGGCGAGATTCGTTATGTCGGTGCTTGTGATATCGATAAGAAACCGGGTTTGCACATGGTGCTTGAAGGCGAGAAAGGCCCGGTGACGGTGATAATGATGCCACAGGAAAAAATCGAAAAAGCGATTAAGATTACTGATCCACGCTTTCAGGGAAGCATTCAACCCACAGCAAAAGGCAGCTATGCTATTGTCGCTGTAAAAGGCGAAGAAATTGCCCGTATTAAACACGCGGTGAACAGTAGTCTTTCCTGGGAGTTTTAAATGCAAACTGTGTGCAGTAAGCATTTGTCGCGAGCCACAATGCTCATAGTAAATCAATCGGCGGCAGAGCGTGGTTTCTGAAAATTAAACCCGGCCGTGCTTAGCACCATAGCACATGATCTTATAGGTTATCTTTAGGCTTAGCTGCTATTACTTATTTAATTATGAGCGGCTGTCTTTGAGCGTGAGTTGAACCGGCCGATGCAGTACCTATTCTCTATTATATAGAGAGGAGGATATTTAAAAGAGCCAGTAAATAATTCTGTGTACTTTAGAATCTCACAGCAGGCTTATTAAGATCTGTGTGTGCTATTCCACTTTTAAAAAAAATAAACCAAATCTATAGCTGAACAGCTGTCTACATAATTAAACTTTAAACCGCATAACCTCACGCTGTAAATCCGCTGATAAACGAGCCAGTTCCTCGCTAGCACTATTTACCTGACTAGCACTTTGCGCGCTTTGGTTAGAAATAGAGCTAATCTCAACTACGTTTCGATTTATATCTTCAGTTACTGCGTTTTGCTCTTCAGCAGCGCTAGCTATAAGTGTATTCATATCGCTAATCGCTGCAACTTCCTGTGTAATCGCATCCAGTGAAACACCAGCCTGTGTTGCTTTTTCAACACTTTCCTTCACTTTTTGCTGACCAACATCCATTACCTTAACGGCTTCCTGAGCACCTGTTTGCAAGCTCTCAATCATTTCCTGAATTTCTTGAGTAGACTGTTGTGTCCGGCTAGCCAACGTCCTCACTTCATCCGCTACAACGGCAAATCCTCGCCCTTGCTCACCAGCACGAGCAGCTTCGATTGCTGCATTAAGTGCTAGCAAATTAGTTTGTTCTGCTATACCACGAATAACATCAAGTACACTGCCAATATTGTCAGTATCCTGTGAAAGATTTCGAATAACATCGGCTGCACTATTCACGTCAACTGCAACACTTTCAATTGCATCGATCGTGCTCTGTACAACTGAGCGCCCATCTTGTGTACTGCTATCAGCTTTAGATGCTGAGTTAGCAGCATCATTTGCATTTTGCGCAATTTCATTAACCGTTGCGGACATTTCGTTTACAGCAGTGGCCACCTGATCTGTTGCTGTGTGTTGTTGTTTAATTGAAAGGTCAACTTCTGCAGTAATCGCAGAAAGCTCTTCTGCAGCTGTCGCTACCTGAGATGATGAACCAGCAATACGCCCAATTATTTCCTGGAGTTGCTGTAAAAAATGATTAAATGATACAGCCAGTTTACCTAATTCATCCTGGCTATTTTCACTAATCCTTACGGTTAAATCTCCGTCACCATTTGCGATATCTTCCACTCTGGCTAAGAGTGTGCGTATAGGTACAACAATTATACGCGGCAAGAAAACTATCAGAATAATAACGATGATAACAGCAATCACGGCAGCAGTAATCTGAGTCTGCTGACTATAAGATGCCAGCTCATTAGTCTCACTCACAACTACTTCAGATTTATTCTGTAAGAACTCCGTCAATCCATCAATAATATCTCGTGCTGCATCAAACTGATTAGCACCTTCATTAAAGGATAATTCAATGGCTGTACGACGCCCAATACGCCCACCTTCTGTGCGCTCTTTTTCAATGCGTAAAGTAATTTTCTCCCATTTAGCATAGGCCTCCGCAAAAGCAGAAGCCTGTGCTTTTGCTTCCTCAAACGTTGTCAGCTCGGCAAACTTGGCAACACGCTCTTTTGCCTGTTTGATATTGCTAGTATGTTGTTTTTGTTGCTCTTTATAATCGTCAGAACCAGCCTTTAGAAAGATTAAGCTACGTTCAGCCACTTGAGCTTGATACATATCCCTATCGGCTTGCAATAAGAGGTCTATCCCCTTTAAATACTCATACGCGATAACGTTTGTATTCTTCGTCAGCTCATTAAAGTTAAGCACACTAATTGCAGCATTAGCCAGTACCACTATTGCTATGATAGCAATTGGCACTATCAACTTGGGATATAAAGAAAGATTTCTAAACCAGCTCACCTTTAACAACCTCGATTTTTAAATAATTATTCGCCTAGCTCATCGACATTAATACCGATTGTCAGAGCACCAATTACCTTATCGGCCGATTTTACCGGAACTGAAATCTGAACTAGGTATGCCTGTGCACTCTCATCAAATTTAACGTCACTAATATGTGTTACACCTGTAAATGGCACTTTCCATTTAGCTTCATCACCTTGCCAGTAATCACCCGTTTTATTCGTCATCGCGACATTAGCACCTTGGTTATCCATTAAGAACAGTTCTACGAAATAAGGCTGTGACTTTTCTATAGAGGCCAGTTCTTTAGCTGCTGCATTGTTTAAAAGGGACTTCATAAAGGCATCTAGACCCGATGTAGCCTTCCATTTATTATCTTTATCCTGGATGGCGGCAAGTGTTAGACCGGAGGCATTCTGAGCTTTAACTGCACTAACCAGCGTCGCATTATTACCATGAACTTCCAGTTTAGAAGCCAATGCTTTTACACTATCTGGCGCTACTTCAGCAGATACATTCAATACAAATAATGTACAAAGCAGACCCAGTACAAATGAAAGTTTATTCATGACTAATTTACCTTTATGATTTATTTTTGCTGTTGGATTTACATAATATAGACTATAAAGTCGATGAATATAGGAAGAGTTAATTCCCTAAGAGTTAATACCCTTTTTCCCCAAATCAGTCATTCGTATGATCAGCACACCCTGGAGCTGATCAAAACCAGCAATCGCCTGGCCTTCCCGCTAGAAAATACCGCTGACAACATTCACAACTCTCCGGTGTATATCTGTTTTTCCCTGCACAACTGACTTTCAGCCATTCACAGTCCTGCCCGGTCGATCAGATCAGGCTCCTAATATCTGGCTAATATCTGGCTAATCGTATTTCGTATCTTTCCATTCCCGTAATGCAGCAAATACTTCCCAGTCACTCTCCAGCGATTTGCCGGCAAATGCTTCTGCCGCGGTTTTCACCTCTGGCTGCTGCAAACGTATAAATGGATTGGTCGCGAGTTCCAGTGCCACCGAGCTCGGCAGGGTTACCTCACCCTTTTCCTGTTTATCCATCACTGCCTCATCTCTGGACAATATAGCCTGATTCTCTGGTTCTACCCATTTGGCAAACCCCAGGTTATCCAGCGTATATTCATGCGAGCAGTAGATACGCGTGTCAGTCGGCAGTGCAGCAATGCGCATCAGCGATTTAGTCATCATCTGTGCTGTGCCGCTAAATAAACGACCACAGCCCGCGGCAAACAGCGTATCGCCGCAAAAAATGACATC
>Ga0316207_10004201_pt1 | contig 12683 bp, 7 predicted proteins | sample 6weekpyrite_MG_FD_204943 | JGI IMG/M metagenome (GOLD analysis project Ga0316207, IMG submission 204943) | Microbial mat bacterial communities from mineral coupon in-situ incubated in ocean water Damariscotta River, Maine, United States -... | ecosystem: Environmental > Aquatic > Marine >... | reverse complement strand
CTAACGGCCCGACTGCAAATGCTGATATTTATAATGTCCGAGTACTTTTGCGTCGAAATAGTAAGACAGAAGTTTTTCCTCTTAATCTCGCGTTATTCTTTGAGACAGGTGATTACAGTTTATTGCCAGTGTTGCGGGCAGGAGACAGTATTTTTATACCTGAAAAAAAACGCAACTGGCTGGAAGAGAAAAAAGAAAATACAGTCCGTGTTATCGGTGCCGTAGCAAAACCAGGGAGATACCGTTTCAATGACGAGATGACACTATTGGATTTACTTGCCGAAGCTGGTGGAACACGCTCAGACGCTTATGTTGATAAAATCCTGGTTGTGAATAAATCATGTTGTAACGATAAATCAACCTCTTTTGATTTAAATAAATTTGCGAAATCTGGTGACTTTGGCCAATTACCACTAGTTCGTGTTGGTGACACTATATATGTACCGACTACTGAAGAAAGCCACTGGAAAATTTTCATGTCATCGGTGCGAGATGTACTTTCCATTTTATCTGTCATTCTAATTATAGGAGTACTGTAATGGGGTTACCGGTTCATTATCAGGAATTGGAAATGACGTACGCTAATACGATCGGGCGTGGCGTTCAGGTATTAGCAGTGACTTCGTCAGATTCAAGGGAGGGAGTCTCTACTCTGGCTGAAGCCCTTGCACTTCGAAGTGAAGCAGGGGGAAAAAAAACCCTGTTGGTGGACCTAAATATGTACCATCCATCGGTCGATAAACGTTTTGTCGTACTCTCTAAATCTGACGCTAATTTATCGAATTCTGATAAATTATCTGTAATGAACGCGGAAGGTACTAATATATGTATCGTGACTGCACCAACAGCAGATAGTAATCAACTGAGACTTAGGGAGAGAGATGTATTAAAAATGAACATTGATAGTTGGAGAAAAGCTTATGACAGCATAATCATTGATACATCTCCATTGAATGCCATTAATCGCAGCAATATTCCAGCAGAAACTGTGTGTTCACTAAGTGACGGCGGGATTCTGGTAGTGCTGGCCGGCAAGACCACGGAGATTAGCGTACAAGGCGCATATACCAGGTTAGCTAATGCCGGCGCACGCTTATTAGGAACGGTTATAAATGATAGGTTCAATCCTTCTTTATCAAGTGAGCTAGTTCGAGAAACATACCGTTTAGAAAAACATTTACCTGGATTAATGGCAAAAGTAAGAGGAATGATTCGCTGCTCCAAATTCCTTAATCCGGTTAACTAGGAATTAAATGATGGCTAAAATAAAGTCTTATTACATTAATATCATTACAGTTATTTTGTTACTTGTAGGTTCTCAATGTATTGCAGAAGAAAAAGGGCAGGAGTCTTTTACTTTCGGGATTGTTCCACAACAAGCCGCGAGTAAATTGGCAGAACTCTGGATGCCATTGTTAGATGAGGTCAATAGAAAGTCTGGCGTGAATTTAATTTTTAAAACTGCACCTAATATTCCTAAGTTTGAAGCGAGGCTGGGTAGAGGTCTTTATGACTTTGCTTACATGAACCCTTATCACTATACGGTTTTCCACGACAAAGTCGGTTACGAAGCAACTATAAAAGAACTAAAAAAACGTATCGTAGGAATAGTAGTAGTTAATAAAAACTCCGATATAAAAGACATCAAAGACTTATCTGGTATGTCTATGGCATTTCCTGCACCAGCGGCTTTTGCAGCAACAATGCTTCCCTTGGCAAGTTTTAAATCCATGGGCATTGAAGTAAAACCAGTTTTCGTTAACTCTCATGATTCTGTATATCGCACCGTCGCTGGAAATATATATTCAGCAGGGGGCGGGATACAGCGTACATTAAAAAATATTGACCCAATTATAAAGCAAGATTTACGTATTTTATGGAAAACTAAAAAGTATACGCCTCATGCTATTGCTCATCATCCAAGGATTAAACCGGAAACTGTTGCGAAAATTCAACAGGCAATATTGCTCTTAAATGATTCCAACGCAGGAAAAAAAATTCTGCAAGCATTGAATTTTAAAGGATTCGAAACTGCTGAGAATGCTGATTGGGATGATGTGCGAGATTTAAATGTAGATTTATTGAAAACTGAGCACTAGTACATTATGAATTTTAAAACTAAGACTATTCTTGGGATTGCGGCTATAGAAACCGTGTTACTTGTTTTACTCATCATGAGTAGTCTTAATATTCTACGTCAATCCAATGTTGATGAGTTCAACCGTAGAGCAGATACAACCGCGCATTTATTTGCGTCAATAACCAAGGATGCAATCCTTTCAACAGACCTAGCAGCTTTAGACAGTGCTGTTCAAGATATATTAACAAACCCGGGAATCATTTACGCCAGAGTATATGATGCTGAGCGTTTGCTAGCCCAGGGGGGTGACCCCAGTGTTCTAGCAAAACCATTCGTAGCAGATCAAGATGTAACCTTAGTTACTGATGGCATAATGGATATTCGTACTGGTGTTGGTGGGCAAGATCATATATTTGGATTTATTGAACTCGGACTTGCCGCGGATCAAATAAATCTTGTAATGCAAGAGGCTCGTAATAAGACAATTATAATTGCTATTGTTGAAATTTTCTTAGTCGCTCTATTTTCCTTTTTACTTGGGAACTACTTGACGAAACAGCTACAAAAATTATCCAAAGCGGCTCAACGAATTAGTGCTGGTGAATTTGATGTTTCGGTTGAGAGCGGAGCAAATGATGAACTTGGCCAAACGGTCAATGCCTTCAATATGATGACTACTAAACTCGAAACTACCTATAACTCATTAAACAAATCTTTGCTGCGATCACAACAAATCGGGAAACAACTATCAGCAATCATGGATAGTGTCTTAGAAGGAATTATCACTATTGATGAAGAAGGAAATATTTTGAGTTGCAACGACTCTATTGGAAAGCTGTTTGGATATAAAAGTGAGATATTGGTAGGCCAACCAGTCAGTAAATTGGTTCCCCTTAACATTGTTGATAACCATCAAAGTTGGATAAGAAAATATGATCCAAACACTGAATCGTCTATTGTTGGAAAAGTACGGCGCTTAATTGCCCGCCATAAAAATGGTACAGAATTTCCTATAGAGCTATCTGTAACGATGGTATCATTAGAAAACGTAAGAATGTTTGTTGGAGTAGTTAGGGATATATCTGAGCGAGATAAAACTGAAAGACGTATTCGTCAAAGTGAGACTATGAAGACGGCGATGCTCGAGTCTTCGTTAGATGCAATTATTACTATTGATCAGTTTGGAAACATTGTTGAGTTTAGTCCTTCCGCGGAAGAAATATTCGGATATTCACGTAAAGAACTTATAGGTCAATCTATGGCCGAGCGAATCATACCGGGAGAACTTAGAGGTGCTCACGAACAGGGAATGACACATTATTTAAAAACGGGGGAAGCAAATGTTTTTGGCCAACGCCTGGAACTTAAGGCCTTAAGAAAAAATGGGGAAGAATTTCCATGTGAAGTTGCTATAACCCCGTTGGAGGTTAACAACAAAATATATTTCACGGCCTTTTTACGTGATATCACCAGTCGAAAAGAGTTTGAACAAGCATTATATGTAGCTAAGGAGCAAGCGGAACAAGCAAATGAGGCAAAGTCATATTTTCTTGCAACAATGAGTCATGAGATAAGAACGCCCATGAACGGAATCATGGGTACGCTTTCTTTGCTGCATGATACAACGTTAAACAATGAACAACAGAAGTACGTAAGAACTGCGAATGATGCGGGTAACGCTTTACTAACTATTATTGATGACGTTTTAGATTTTTCCAAGATTGAAGCGGGAAAGCTAGAGTTGGATTTGATACCGTTTGATTTAAGAAAATTAATAGAAAATATTACAGAATTATTCTCAGCAAAAGCATATGACAAATCAATCGAAATTGCCTGTAACCTACCAGCAGATCTACCGCAAGAGTTTATAGGAGACAAGGGTAGAATTCGGCAAGCTATATTGAACTTGGTAAGTAACGCGGTTAAATTCACTGATAAAGGCTATGTTGCTATTGTTGTTAATATCAATAGCATAAAAAATAGTATTGCAGATATTACGATAAAAGTAATTGATACTGGTATAGGTATAGCGAAAGATCACCAAGAAAATTTGTTCGAGCAATTTGTTCAAGCTGATGGGTCGTACTCTCGTAAATTTGGCGGAACTGGCCTTGGTTTGGCAATAAGTAAACGACTTATAAATTTAATGAATGGTGATATTGAATTAGACAGTGATACCAATAAAGGAAGTACATTTAGGGTTTCGCTTAAAATAGAAGTAAACAATTCAAAACCTCTGATTTACGATGCTATTTTACAGAAGACTGCAACAGCTGATATCGGTTTGTTTGTTTCAGACAGTATATATGAGTCAACATTTGAATACTTGGGAAAATCGCTTAGTATAAATTTTAAAAAATTGACTGATTCGGAAAAAACGTTAAGTTATGTCGAAAAGTATAATTTAAAAGCAATTATTTGGGACGAATGTATATACACTGCGTATATCGATAAGTTACTGGCCACCATGGGTAATAAAAAGCCTCAAGTTATTGTTGTAAGTAAATTAGCTTCAAGCCGGTATTTTTACCAAAAGAAACACATTTCCGTAGATGCGGTATTAACTAAGCCAATTCGCTTGAAGTCTTTTATCAAAATAATTAGCCAGGCCGATAATTCGTTTCATTATGATGAAACTAGCTTGTTCGATGAGTTTGATGGAGGACAATCCTTAATTGAAGATATAAAAGATCTCGATATTTTATTGGTCGAAGATAGTGAAGCCAATATCATTGTGGCACAAGCGATGCTTGAAAAGCAGGGGCATAAAGTAACAGTGGCTAGAAATGGAAAGATAGCGATTGAAACGGTATTAAATCAGACGTTTGACTTGGTTTTCATGGATGTCATGATGCCAGAAATGGATGGTCTCGAAGCTACACAGATCATTAGAAAAAAAATAGGAAATTCACTGCCTATTGTTGCAATGACGGCTAATGCAATGCAAGGAGATAAAGAACGTTGTTTATCTGTAGGTATGAATGATTACATCGCCAAGCCTATTGATAAACAGGCCTTACTAAATATGGTACAAAAATGGGGGCAGTCAATGCAAGAAGATAGCGGTTCAAATTCTATGTTGGAAGACGCACAAGATAACTTAGTTGATGCTACTGCTTTACAACAATTGTCTGAAGATACCTCGCCAGACTTAGTGCCTGGAATGGTAAATATCTTTATCGAGGAATTACTGAAACGTGAGGGGCTCATAAAAGAAGGATTGGAAGAGAAAAACATTGAGAAAATTGCACAACAAGTACATGCACTTAAAAGTAGTGCAAGTACTTTTGGTGCTATTGCAATAAAAAATTTGGCAATAAGCATAGATAAAGACTACAAGCAAAATAATTATCAAGCAGCATTAGAGCAAGCATGCGAAATTACAAAATACGTAGAGCCAACAATCACTATTTTGAAGGAACGATATGCAAGCTAAGGATACCCATTTAATTATTTCAAGTGAAACCTTCACTTGCACATTGGAAAATGTGAAATTAATGCGAAATTGGTTGGAAAAACAAGCTGTGAAAATAGGGCTGTCAATTGATACAATTGAAAATTTAAAGTTAGTCGTCTCTGAATTGATAACAAATTGTGTAAAACATCAGCCGGCTGGTACGAGTACCATTTTTCTGCAATTCATGAAAAAAGAAAATCGATACATGTTTGCTTTATTAGATGATGGCGCTCCGTTTGACGACTATGAAAAGCTTAAAAAAGGTATAGATAAAGAAGACATTTTTGATATCAGAGAATCTGGGATGGGTTTAGGCATTATTCAAGCACTTTTTCCTGAGCAAAATTATACTCCCAAGCGTAATATTGAAGATCCATATAATAGTTTCAGTTTTTATTTGACTGATGAAATTACTCACCTCTCTCGGCCAGTAATAGTCATAGTTGACGATGACGCTACAATTCAATCTATACTTCTAGCTTATCTTCAGGATAATTACCAGATAGCCCCATTTGATAATGCAAATTTGGCCATCGATTTTCTTTTACAGAATCATGTTGATCTTGTTATTTCAGATATAAATATGCCAGATATAGACGGTTTTGGATTTCGCAATGCATTGTCAAAATATTCGAATACTGACACTATTCCTTTTATTTTTTTAACTGCAGAAGAAACCATTGATAGTCAAGACCAAGCAGCAGAGTTAGGCGTAGACGACTATTTAGTAAAACCAGTGAAAAAAAACCAGTTATTAGCAGTAATTAAACGGGTACTTACAAGGTCAGAGTGGTTAAAACAACGTATTGGAGAAAGGCTAGATACCGCAATTACTAATAGTTTAAAGCCAATAGTTCCCCAAAATATTGGTCGTACGGCAACAGCATTAGAAACACGATCTGCTAGTGCTGGAGGCGGTGATTTTGTATTTCATTCTCAACATGAAGACTTTGATATGCTTGTTATCGGAGATATTATGGGGCATGGGGAACAGGCAAAGTTTTTTGCACACGCACATATGGGTTATTTCCATGGTTTGATGCGTGCGACGGAAATGGGGAGCAGCCCAGCGTTTTGCCTTAAAAAATTATCAAACGCCATTGATAGTAGTCCCGTGTTAGAAGCTACCATGGTTACATGTCTTGCTATTAGACTGGATCATAATGGGGTCGTCACAATTGCCTGTGCCGGTCATCCGCCGCCCTTACTTTTGGAGAATTCGCATTTGTCGGAGCTTCCGGTGAGCGGTGCACTCCCTGGTTTAATGCCAAATCAGCAATATATGGAAACCAAAATTAAACTAAATAACAAACGCCTTTTTTTGTATACCGATGGTTTATTTGAAGCAGTTGAAGGCAGTGGAGGTCGTGACTCATTAGAAGAAAAATTGAAATTACTAATGAACCAAACTGCTGATTTGTCACTAGAAGATGCACTGAACACTATAATGGGGCGATTTGATCAAATAACAAAAGGAAAACCTTTAGATGATGTCACTTTATTAATTTTACAATCTGGCCGATAAATAGGTAATAAGTAAAAATAACGGACGATTATATACGGTTTAACTAAAGTAGACTTAATCTAGAAATATGAAAAAAGAAAACGAATTCAATATCTTATTGGTCGAGGACAGCCCTTCACTGGGCGCTGTCTATTGTAGTTATTTAAAGGGCCAGCCTTATAACGTAACGCATGTCGAAACAGGGCAAGAAGCCTTGGACTATTTGGCGACCAATGTGCCATCTGCTGTATTGTTAGATTTACAATTGCCAGATATGCCAGGAATGGAAATATTAAAGCATGTAACATCCCATGAAATTCCTACAGCAGTTGTTATTATAACGGCTAATGGCTCAGCAGAGATTGCTGTCGAATCTATGCGTCATGGAGCGTTTGACTTTATCAGTAAACCATTTGATGCAAAACGCCTCATAGTGACAGTGCAAAATGTCTTAAAGCAACAAGAACTAAACCAGATTGTTGAAAATTATAAAGCCAGTTTTAGTAGAGAGCGTTACCATAATTTTATTGGCCACTCTCTAGCCATGCAAACTGTATATCGAATTGTAGATAGCGCAGCCCCCAGCAAGGCTACCGTTTTCATTACAGGAGAAAGTGGTACAGGGAAAGAGCTTTGTGCGGAAGCTGTGCATTTAGAAAGTCCAAGAAAGAAAAATGAGTTCATCGCTCTAAACTGTGCGGCCATCCCCCGCGATCTGATAGAAAGTGAGATTTTTGGCCATGTTAAAGGTGCCTTTACTGGTGCAAATGCGGAACGAAAGGGAGCAGCCAGTCTTGCTGATGGTGGCACCCTTTTTCTAGATGAAATTTGCGAAATGGATCTAGACTTACAAAGCAAACTTCTGCGCTTTATCCAAACCGGGGAATTTCAAAAAGTTGGTAGCAGTAAGGCCGAAAAAGTTGATGTACGGTTTGTTTGTGCTACAAATCGAGATCCATTGCTGGAAGTTAAAGAAGGTCGTTTCCGTGAAGATCTCTATTATCGCCTACATGTAATTCCTATTAGTTTACCTCCATTGAGAGAGCGTGACGACGATGTTATTGCCATCTCACGTGAATTCCTCACGAACTATGCAAAAGAGGAAAGTAAGCCTTTTGAGAAATTTTCGCCTGAAGTAGAAAATATAATTCGCGGTTATAATTGGCCTGGAAATATTCGTCAATTACAAAATGTGGTACGCAACATAGTCGTATTAAATCAAGGAGGTGTCATAACACCTGATATGTTGCCTCCACCACTAAATCATGAAATGCCGGATATAAAACCGAGTCCTAGATTGATATTTGCCAATCCAGATATTAATACCAGTAATCAACCACAGCAAGCTTCCACAACTGATAATAATAGTTCGGCTAGTTTGGCGTCAGCGAATTCAGTTTATGAGATTAAACCACTGTGGCAAGTGGAAAAGGAAGCTATCGATCAGGCGATTGAATTATGTGATGGCAATATTCCAAAAGCTGCAGCAATGCTTGAGGTTAGTCCTTCGACTATCTATCGCAAAATCCAGGCGTGGAAACAAGAAGGTAACGTAAACTCAGTAAAATAGGTGATTATTACCAATACTTTATTAACCCAGAAGAGTCAAGCGGACTCTGGCCGATCATTGATTTTCTGCGCTAGTCGGTAGAGTGATAATAGTTTGGCATTAATTATACTGACATTATATGGCTTTGAAGCTTTTTTCAAACAGTTGGCTACCATATTTTCTGTTAGAATTTTCCACGGAATATAGTAAATCTTCAATTTCTCTGGATTTTTGGCTAATACCGGAAAAATTATACATACAGCTAGAACCAATTAGATTATGTATCTTTCGTTTCAATTCTGATAGATCATCTGTAAAATCACTTTTAATCGCTAGTTTTGTGCATTAAGTTTCCAAATCACCAATTAAAATCGGCAATTTTTTATGATAGTTTTTGTAGATATTTTAGCGGTAACTCCAACGGCTGATCAACTTGAGGCATAAAAAACATCCTTTTGTATTTAGTTGTTTAATGAATATATTCTCGAAAACAATAGTAAGGCAGCTATCAATCACTATTAAAGAGCGCTAACTAAAGTTTCATTTTACTAGCAGGTTTATTCATAGTAAGAATAGAATCAATTGGTAATACTGTGTTTAATGGAGGTGCAATTAAGAAATCGCGATAGAGTTCAGGATCACCTTGTAATCCCGCTTCTGCAGCTTTTACGACATTATATGCTTCTCTGGCAGTCATAAAATGTAGTTTACTATTCCGTTCACTGGAAACTGCCAACAAATACTGGAGCATTTCGGTCAAATGGTCACTAACGATATCCGAGCTTTGAATGCCGTGGGAATAAACTTTGATGAAGGTCCATTCTGGTTTGTTTTTAACATGAATATTTGCATCAAACCATTTTTCAACTCTTTCTCGTGTGGGTAAACTATAGGATTCTACTGCACCATATTCAATTTCAAGTTTCCAGTTAAACCCCATCGGTCCTTGAAAGATAAGAAACTTATTATCAACTGGTTTATTTGCCTCAACCTCAACCCCTTTGTCATACGATTTTGCCTGGGGTGAATCTTCAACATAATATAGTCGATTGATAAAATTCACTGGCTGAGCATTTACACCAATGGTAGAAAATGTCATATCCATATATCCACCATGTTTCTGCAATAGAGAAATTTCCGAAGTAACATTACATTTTTCGGTTGAAGCATCTAGCGCCCAATTACCATGTATAAATGCAAACTGTGCTTTAGCTGGTAGTGGCCTGGAGACCATCGCCCCATATTGTTTAAACCAAGAGATAGCTTGCTCTAGTTCTTTGTCGAAGGTCTTATTGTCATACTGTGGGTGATGCCAATGGAGTTCAATTTCTCCTAATCCAGCGTATACCGACTGACTTAAACGACGCATAACTTGGTCATTAGCCTGGTCATAGGCATAGAACCATGTATATTTAAAAGGATTACCGTAGCTGTCACGAATCTCCTGAGCTACAGGTTCGTATTTTTTTAACCATTCTTCATTATTTTTTACTGATTCTAAAGCGTTTTCGCCCGGTTCATAATGATCTACCATGGTAAATATTATGTGGTGTTCATTTTCAGCTAATCGTGGCTGTGAATTAAGTTGATCTGACCAGTACTGGGGTAACCAGGTATAAAGCTGCCATTTTATAATTTTTATAGAGGCAATTCCGCTATAGACAACAATAATAACAAGTAAGGTCCAAAATAAAACTCTTGAATTCAGATGGTTATGCTTGAACATTTGGGTTCCTCGTTGATTGAGCAGTATTAGCATAGAAACTGCAACACTTAAACCAAGAGTATAACCATTGTTATAACTAGTTGATTTAACAGTATCAGGCGCTGGTCTGTTTAGAAGAAAGGGATTTCAGTTGCAAATTGCAATGCAAACTGGGGAAAATATTGTGAATAATTTGCTAAAAGATTTGAGTGTTGATAATAGGTTATGGCAAATAACGCTGGCTGGCACTATGAGTCTAGCGACTGCAATAACTTGGTATTTTCTCAAACATCCGGTTATACCTTTCATTATTGGCGCAGCACCATTGGCCATTTACTTTGTTCTGAAAAAACCATTTTGGATTTGCTTGTTCTTTATATTGTTTTCTTTTTTTCGATTACATGAAGCCTTTCCGGTACTAATGCCATTTCGTATACCTCAATTGATTGCAATAGCAGCGTTATCTACATTGGGTTGGCATATATTTATTTCTAACTCGATAAAATATTTCATTTCAGAAGAGCACAAGTGGTTCTTAGTGTATTTTTTAATTGTAACAGTCGGGCTAGTATTCGCAGAATATCGAGAGGGTGCCATTGCATCTTGGACTGGTAATTACGTAAAAGTGGCCGTTATGGTTTTTGCTATAAGTTGGTTAATTCAGGAGAAAAAAGACTTTGGCCTGGCGATGCGATTGATAGTTATATGTGGAATTGCTATTGCAATAGTCGCATTAAACAACCATGCCAATGGAATTGGGTTGGTAGAAGGAACTCGAGTGACAATTGGTCGGGATATTGATTCGGTATTGGGAGATCCTAACGATTTAGCACTTGTTTTATTGTTCCCAGTGAGTTTTGCTTTATCAATGGCTTTCACCAAGGGTGTAGGGGGAATAAGTCGACTGTTGGGATTCATAGGATTCATCTTAATCGTGTCCGGAATCATTGCTACTCAAAGTCGAGGCGGTTTGTTAGGAATAACAGCCATTGTCGGTGTTTTTGCTTTTCGAAAAATCCCTTCAAAAACTGTTGTACTGATATTGGGCGGACTTTTACTCATATTTTTAGTTAGTATCGCGGGAATTTCGGATCGTTCTTCAGGTGGAGCGTCTGAAGAAGGGATAGATGAATCAGCAATGGGCAGGATTCACGCTTGGGAGACCGCGTGGAATATGGCCGTCTCCAATCCACTCACAGGTGTCGGGTTACGCAATTACACCGAAAACTACTACGCTTATACAGAGTTTTGGGATGGAAAAAACCACGCCGTCCATAGCACCTGGTTTGAGGTACTCGCTGAAACAGGGTTTGTTGGATTTATTACATTTCTCATTCTATTCGCCGTTGTTTTAAAGTCAGCGTTAAGATCAGTTAATCGACTTGATGAATTACGTACCAGTGGTAGCGATGTCAGCTCAGAATTTTATGCTTCCGCACAAGGTGTTTTATTGGGTTTATTTAGTTTTATGGTTTCAGGAACATTTTTGACACAGGCATTTACCTGGCCATTTTATATATTGCTAGCGTTGACTGTCGCAATTAAATACCAATTCAGAATAGATGACGCAACATAAGTGAGGCTAGATAGAACAGTTTTTGTAACCAGAGGCTTTTTGATTAATGTAGTCACTAAAGTAATTCAAATTATATTTCAGCTTTAACATTAATTTTGAGGTTTTATTAAAAACGTGTATACATGATTTAATTGAGATAATTCTACTATCAGTAGGTTTAACTAGTATTCAAATTTTATCTGCGTACCAAAATAATGTAACCAGGCGAAGGTATATACTTTACTATTGTCTGCGCCTCCTTCTATAGTGCGATAGCCAGCACCGATTTTCCAATCATTATTAATTGAGTAGTTTGAAAAAATCCCAAAATCTATCGCCCGGCCAAAAGGCGATGCGATCCCATCCAGGTCCATTTTTACTTGCCACTTTTCGTTAATATGCCGTTCCAATGTTGTGTGAAATAGCGGGACAAACCCAATATTTGGGTAGCCACTTTTTGTGTTTCCTTGTGTTAACTCAATTTCAGCATCCCTGATTTTTGCAGTAAACCCTATATCCCATGTCCAATTTGAATCACGGTAGCTTTGGTAGGCATAAGTAAGTCGATATGAATTAAATTTGTAACGATATTTTGTATCAGTATTTGCTGCAAAATTTTTGTTGTCATAATTTATTGCTTTGTCCAGCTGGCCTGTTTTTTCAATTTCAAGTGGCGCTATCAATAAGCGCATCTTATGCTTCTTATTAATTTGATATTTTGTTTCAAAGCGAACATAAGGCAATGGGCCTTTACCGACTGCATCCACTAAGGAAAATCGAGTACCAGAATCTCCAGGTATTTGTACATCATTTAGGGTTTGATATGCGAATCC
>Ga0316207_10004200_pt1 | contig 12689 bp, 14 predicted proteins | sample 6weekpyrite_MG_FD_204943 | JGI IMG/M metagenome (GOLD analysis project Ga0316207, IMG submission 204943) | Microbial mat bacterial communities from mineral coupon in-situ incubated in ocean water Damariscotta River, Maine, United States -... | ecosystem: Environmental > Aquatic > Marine >... | reverse complement strand
CTATTTGTCATCCTCAAAAAACGTACAAAATCAATACCACCCAAATCAGAGAATGTGTCCTCCACTAGCAACAAATTGAATGCCGTCGTCTGCATTTTGGACAGCGCATCTTGCTTTCCTTCCGCAATCTGAAAGATCTCGGCGCCTTGCTCCTTAAAAACAGCGCGCGCGCCTTCGGCAGCCTGACCGTTGGCCATACCAATTAAAACACGCAAGTCAGCTTTATTGCCTAGTGCCATACAGGAGGCCTCCGAACTGTTACCCCAATTTCAAATCGCCGAACTGAGACGATACTACCCACACCACTGTTATAGCGGATAATTTCTCCAAGTCAGAAAACTTTATGCCAGCCCGCCTAGCCTAAACCTACAGACAATCCTCGGGTTTCCTACACGCGAAAGGCGTGTACACCATCTGCAATAAGGCTCTAACCTTTCTTCTTGGCTTGTCGTCTCTTGCGAGACAACAAGTTGAGCATCTCGACACCAAGCGAGAACGCCATTGCGAAATAGATATAGCCTTTAGGCACATGGACGCCAAAACCCTCGGCTACCAAGAATATGCCAATCAGCATAATGAAAGAAAGAGCAAGAACCTTAAGCGTCGGAAAACGCTCTATCACATCAGCAATATAGCTTGAGGAAAATATCATCACCGCCATCGCTACCGTCATTGCTGCGATAATCGTATAAATATTTTCGGTAAGGCCAACGGCCGTCATCACGGAATCAAACGAGAAAATGATATCGATCAACACCACTTGCGTAATAACGGCTGTCATGCCGCCCACATAGGCTTTGAAGTCTTCGGCTTTTTCACCCGTTACTTCATCATGGATGCTGTTAGTACCCTTGTAGAGCAAGAATCCACCGCCCAGCAGCATCAACACGTCCTTCCCTGAAAAGGACTGTCCAAAAACTTCGACCCAAGGAGCTTTAAGGCTGATAACCCATGCAACACCCAACAACAAAAGAATACGCATTAACAGCGCCAATGACAGACCAATAACGCGCGCTTTTTCACGCTGTTCGTCGGGCAAATTTCCAACAAGAAGAGCTACAAAAACGACATTATCAATGCCGAGAATAATCTCGAGCGACGTTAACGTGATAAAACTCACCCATAGGTGATAGTCCAGCAAGAATTCCAAGAAGGCCTCCCCAAGGCAAAATACTATTCAAACAGATATGCACGCATCTAGCGCCAATATAACACAGCGTTTGCAAAGGCATAGCCTTTAAGACTTCCGCTCCAACAGACCCTTTTAAACCCCCAACAAAAAGCCATTTGATCAACGGTTTTCTTGAGCACGAACATGGGGATTGGGGAAGCTTGTCAAATATTTCTCTAGCGTTGGCGCTTCAAGGCGAGCCGACGCATTTTCCGGCTCTGCCAAAATAACCTTAGCTATTCTACAGTCGTCAAATATCTGCGCCTTCAAATCATCAATACCGCCAAATTTTTTCTCGGGGCGTAAAAACGCGACCAATTCAACCCTCAGGTGCTTGTCGTATATATCTTCATCAAAATCGAACAAATGCGCTTCCATCAACACATCGCGTTTGTCAAAGGTTGGTCGGTTTCCAATGTTGGCGACGCCAGACACGACATTCTCACTGCCTTCAACGCGAACACGCACCGCATAGACGCCTAATTTGGGCTGCAAGCTTTCACCAAGCTCGATATTCGCTGTAGGGAAGCCGATCGTACGGCCCCGCATATCGCCTTTTGTCACCCGGCCATTAATGGTGAACCAATGTCCCAAAATAGCGGCAGCCTTACGCGCCTCTCCGTTTTGCAGCGCTTTTCTGACAACGGTCGAAGAGTAAGCTTCACCGGCATATCCCTCTAGTCCAACAGTAACGGCACTAATCACCGTTAGGCCAAACCCCTCCATCTCGCCCATGTAAGCCAGCACATCGGTGCCACCGCCGCGACTATTGCCGAATCGGTAGTCATAGCCAACAAAAACATGCTTGGCATCCATACCAGCACACAGGATATCCAACACGAAATCCTGCGCCTGCATCGAGGCCAGCTTTTTATCGAAAGGCAGCACTAACAACTGATCAACACCGAATGCTTCGAGCAATTGCGCACGTTCGCGAAAAGGCGTTAGCCGAAATGAAGGTATGTGTGGGGCAAAATAACTTACAGGGTGCGGCTCAGTTACAACAACCGCAAGGTTCAAACCCATCGCACGCGCCAATCGACCGGCTTCCCCAATAACCACCTGGTGGCCTCTGTGAAACCCGTCGAAATTACCCAGCGCCACCACGCAACCTCGATCACTATCGTGAAATTCGTTGATATGCCGAAAAAGGCGCATTCGTTTTCCTTATGGCTTCGACCTTAACCGGATCGATCCTGCTCCCAATGCGGCACATAAGGCAAATGCGCAGCATAACAAGCGACGATTGGCCGGGACATACACCATGGTAGGGCCGCGCACCACCTTTTTGTCAGCCTCACGCCGTCACAACTCAATCTGTTTCGCAACACCCACCTTTGGCAAACCTACAGCCGTCTGCCGCGGTGTGTTATATGCGTCGCTTCTCTGTATTTATTGAATGACTGATCACTATTTTTTTTCGGCATGGCGATTCGCGCTGAAAAATAGCAGATGGCGTATTTTCTATTTTTCAGCCTTAAAAAGTTCCCTTATTTCACTGGGCGGCCATTTCCATCTAAACTGCAAGATCATTTTTTTCGATTAACCCAAAACAGGTGCGCACCCGCACATTTCAATGTCGAAATCGCATTTTGACCAAACGCATTCAAAAAATTCCGGTATTTTAGACGGAAATATTTGAAACTAAGTGATCTTTGGGTTAACCAATTCTTCATGACATCGGGGCTAGTGTCCCGAATAGGGAATAGTGTGGCGCTCAGCTTTTGAGTGCTGTTTGTGAGCTAACTAATACTGAGGAATTATCATGGCCGTTGATTTGGATATGCCGATCCTAATTGTCGACGACTACAAGACGATGCTCCGTATCGTCCGTAATCTGTTGAAACAACTTGGCTTCAACAATGTTGATGAAGCAACTGATGGTGCTCAGGCGCTGGAGAAATCCCGTGCCCGCCAATATGGTCTCATTATCTCCGATTGGAATATGGAACCAATGACGGGCTATGAATTTCTTAAAGAAGTTCGTGCGGACAACCAATTGAAAGACACTCCTTTCATCATGGTGACTGCAGAGTCCAAAACAGACAATGTAATTGCAGCCAAAAAAGCTGGCGTGAACAATTATATTGTTAAGCCTTTCAATGCTGCGACGCTGAAAACAAAACTGGTTGCTGTTGTTGGAGACTTCTAATGAGCTCTGAGGCACTATCGGGGCAAATTGGAATGTTGGTTGACAATTTGCGCAAGCAAAAAAGTGCCAACTTGTCACTTACAGAGGTTGCCTCTGTAACCGAAGTGCTCATCGCAACTACGCAGATGTTTTTCAAAACCATTGATACATCAATATACAATGAGTTCCGCTCTCTTAGCGACTATATCACCAACGCACGCAAGGAAATTGCTTCTCTGCAGCCAGGTGATTTGGAAAGCGAGCGCATACCACGTGCGGGGCTAGAACTTGATGCGATTGTCCAGCAAACTGAAGAAGCCACAAACACAATCATGAACGCGGCCGAAGACATAATGGCCGCCGACACTAGTGACCCAGACGCTTACCAAGCCGCAGTGAACGACGCCGTGATGCTTATTTTTGAAGCTTGCTCATTTCAGGACATCACCGGACAACGCATTACCAAGGTTGTTGAAACGCTATCCCATATCGAGCAGCGCGTTATGGAATTGCGAAATTTGCTTGGGGTGACCGAAGAAGACATAGAAGAAGCGAAAGCTGAAGCGGACGCCAATCCAGTTGAAATAGATGAAGATCAAGCCCTACTTTCTGGCCCAGCGCTTGAAGGTGAAGGTATTGATCAGACGGAAGTTGATGCGTTGATGGGTGTAAAAAAAGCACCCAATCCAGAGGCCGCACCGGTGGAAAAAGCTGCCGCACCGGTTGCATCGCAAAAACCCGTAGCAAAGGCAAAGCCAGCGCCGCCCCCCGCGCCGGAACCTCCAAAACCCGTCGACCCCAAACAACTTGATAATATGTTTGAAGAAGATTTTGATCCTGTCGCCGATGTCGCCGCCGAAGAAAAAGCAAAAGCGGAGGAAAAAGCGAAAAAAGAAAAGGCCGCCGCAGCGGCTGCTAAAGAGAAGGCTCCCGCACCAAAAGAAGAGAAAAACGTGGAGATGCCAGAAGGCGAGGAAGTTAGTCAGGACGATATCGACGCTCTTTTTGGCTAGACCCTCACAGTGTTTAGCCCACTTTTTTACCAGGACAATTGCTTCATGATGGCGTGTGGAACAGCTTTTCGCGCGCCAAATATACTTTTGAACCTTTTTGTATCTATCCCGCCACCTTCTGCTACGGCTACGACTTCCGGATACTCTTCGCGGTGTATACCGCCTGCAATAAACAATCCCCTGCACCCCAATTCTGCGGCTCCTGCCATATCCGTTTGCAGACTGTCCCCAATCATCAAAATTGCGCCGGGATTAGTATCTTGGGGCATCCCACATTCACCGAGACAGGATTGCAGCGCAAACTTAGTGGGCTTGCCAAACCAGTGTACTTCACCCCCCATCCGGCCATAAAGGTCCGCTATTGATCCCGCACACAAATAAAGTTTCTCGCCAACATGCACAACACGGTCAGGATTAGCGCAAAGGAATGGCACCTTACGACTTGCAGCACCTGCGAGCCAAGGGCGATGGTCTTCCACCCGCGCAAAATCCAAGTCTGTAGCCAAGATCACTTCGGCTTCATCCGGATGACCCACAAAGTCAACCGGCAAACCCTCCAGCGTATTTTGGTCAGATGCAGGTCCCAAATGATACAGTTTGCTTCCGTGAAACTGTGTTCGCACTTCGTCGCGCGCCAAGCCTCCAGACGTAACGATAAAGTCTAGCAAGTTTTCCGGCATACCCATTGCGGCCAATTGCTGCCTTACAAAATCGCGCGGACGTGGAGCGTTGGACAAAAATACTGTCTGCACACCAGCGCGACGTGCCGCAGCTATAGCATTGATTGCACTTACATACGGGCTTTCCCCATTGTGCATTACACCCCAAAGATCACAGATAATCAGCTTGGTATCACTACAGAAAGATCGAAGGCCTTGCCCCAGCGTTACCAATTCACCTTTGCTGTTAGGCATGGTCGCAGACTTTACAATTCACGGTTCAAGTCGCTCGACGACGTGGGCTCGCCAAACAAATAGCCCTGAGCATATTCAACGCTAGCGTCTAGCGCCTTCAAAACGCTTGGTTCGTCTTCGATCCGGCTGGCAATAAGTTTCATGCCCTTGAGGCGGAGAGAAGACTTAAACGCGTCTACATCACCCTCTTCAGGGTTTGCCGTTATAATATCGGTCAGATCTGCTTTAATGAATTGGAAATAATGTTTTTCGAGCCTACTAAACTCTTGATTAAAATCTTTTACCATATCCATAGAGAAGCCAAAACCCTTGCGACCGAGCGTTTGTAGCCGCTCGATAACATCTCCCTCCAAACCATTATAATCGTCTTGCGATATTTCAAAAACAAGCCGACCTGAAAACTCTCGATTTGCCGTCATAAAGTCAATAAATTGCGGGAAAAACTCCTCATCCATCATTGAATAACGAGACATGTTACAGAAAAAGCGCAGGTCAGGCCGGCGTTTGCCCAGTCGTCGCACCAGCTGAATTAGACGGAACAATAGTAAATTATCAATTGTACCAATCAGACCTTTCGATTCAGCTACTTTCATATACTGACGGGGCAAAATGATACGCCCCTCTTCGTCTCGCACACGCGAAAAGCACTCATAGTGCAACGTCCGGCGGGACGGCAAACCGACAATAGGCTGCAAGTAAAGGTCGACGCGGTTCTCCGACAAACTGCTACGAACCACCTGCAGCAGTTGGTCCTCGCGCTTGATCAGACGGATCGGTGCTTTCCGCTTGGGACCCACCTGCTTCGCACTACTGTGCTTGTTGGGCACGGGTGCTGTAGTTGTGCCAGAACTTGCGCTTTCTGCCTTTGTCTCAGCTCCACTGATTTCACCGGTTTCACTGCCGTCATCAACCACCACCAACGCGGCTTCTTCTGGTGTTAGGTCCAGCTCTTCAATATCTGCTTCCGTAATATGTTCTTCTTCCGGGGCTTCAAATTCAAGCTCTTGCTCGGCTTCTTTTGTATCGCCCGCTGCCGCGCCAACAGCCTCCTCAGCGGTTTTCTCAGTTTCCATGCCGTCCGCATCAGGCACATGATCGATACCTAACTCAAGAGCGTCTTCCTCCGTGGCGATAGCAGCTACTGCGGGCTTAGACCCCTTGCCAAGCTCGACTTCTTTTCTGGTGACTTGGGTCAGCAATGTTTGCAGCAGTTTCAACTCGGAAACCAGGGTTTCGCTTTTGGCTTCCCCTTCCCGACCCCTACTTTCCACTTCCCGACGCGTGCGCTCTAAATCTTTGCGCAAAAGATGCGCGACGTCCTCTAAATGATCAAGACGCGTCTTAGAACTATTTTCCGTACGAATAGCAATGATCCAGTTTTGAAGCTGCCACGCACCAAAAAACACAAACATTCCCATAAAGCCAGACAGCTGCTGGTCCAGCCCAAAAAGCCGCGGCGGTATAATCATCATCGCCAAGCCCAAAATGGCATAAGATATAAAAAGTAGTATCTGAGTAAATGGTGCCACGAATTTTCACCCTTTAGCAAACCTTGCAAACAATTGGCCCATGCTGGCATAAACAGTGGAAGACGTTAAGCTTTTATTGTTATGCTCCTCGCTAAACTCGCAATCCTCATTTTCGAAAAAAGCCGCCGCCGAGATAAGGACCAAAGCAATGAAAAAGATTCTCGCCACAGCAGTTGTGATTGTCGCCGCTCTTTTTGTCTTATTCTGGCAGCTCGATTCAATTGTAAAAACAGGCATTGTCACGGAAGGCCCTAAAGTGCTGGCCGTAAAGGTTGGTCTAGAAGATGTGTCGCTGTCCCCCTTCTCTGGAGGGGTCACAGTTAAGGGCCTTAGCGTGGGCCAGCCAGCTGGATTTGGTGACGGCGCCATGCTGGCGCTGGACGAATTTTCAATGAAAGTCAAACTCGCTAGCCTATTGGACGACCATATTATCATTGAAAAAATGACAGTGGACGCGCCGCTTCTTGATGTGAGAGCCCGGGATGGGGAGACCAATTTTCAAACCTTTCAACAAAGGCTTAATTTAGACGAGACCAAAGCAAAAAAGGGCCAGGAAGAAAGCGCTGCAAATGACATCACGCTTACAATTCACGAGCTTATAGTACGAGCACCACGCATTCTTGCCAAAACCGACGGGTTCATAAAATTGGACCAAGATATAGCGCTGGCTGATTTCACCCTAACAAATCTTGGCACGGATGAAGAAGGGCTCGCACCTAAGGAAATAGCGCGTCACATTATGGCGACACTGCAGCCACAAATCAGAAAAGCACTGATCGCCGCAGGCGCCTCAAAGGGCCTCAAAAATATTGCAGAGGATGCCAAAGGCCAACTTGAAAAAGGATTTCAAGGCCTACTAGGTAAATTGAAGAAAAAGAAAGACACAAAAGAAAATCAATAAAAATGATTGTTAGACGCCCAAGTCCACTATATCACTCTTTAGGCATTCAAATCATAAAATCGGCCGAGCTATCGCTGGTCTTCAAGGGAGATAAAAATGAATTTGGAAAAAATTACGGAAGAAATGCGTAGCCGTGTAGGCTCTCATTCCCCAATTTCTGCGATCATTAAATTTGATTTTGGTGATGATGGCATTGTCCGGATTGATGGCAAAGCCTCCCCAACAGTCATCGACAATGAAGATAGCGAAGCAGATTGCACCGTCAAAGTTGCTATGGACAATTTCATACAAATTGCTGAAGGCAACTTAAACCCACAAATGGCCTTTATGACTGGTAAAATTCGAGTTGAAGGTGACATGAGTTTGGCGATGCAGTTGGGTTCAATCCTCGGCTAACGTAACTCCGATAGACTCTGACTATTTTCGGTTTGATTTCAGATGCTTTCTTCCGTCGAGTTGAACTTTGATACTTACTTGCCCTAATAGCAAAGAGCCACCACAAGACAAGTGTGCCTAATGATAGAAAAAATTCGCTCTTATTTACTAACGATTAGCTTCATCGTTATTGCTGGCGGCTTAATGCTCTATATGTATATTTTGGCAAGTGGTGACGGCAGTTCTTTGTTTGGTGATAAGGAAGGCACGCTTCAGGCAACAAATTTTGAGGCCTTGGTCTATCAATCTGATGACAAAGGCCACCTGAGGTGCGATGCTGATATGTGCACCAAAGCAAATGCTGATGCTGGTGCTGAAATTTTCAATGTGGGTGCTGGCAAGCTACGCCAAATTGTCGCAGACCATTCAGACGATGCCCCACTCGTGGAAACCTACAATTTTGATTTTCGGAAAAACCAGTTTGACTTTTTAGAGCGCCTTCCTGGGGAAACATTTCCAACGGTGATAAGTGTGCGGATTTCACCGGTGAATGCTTTTTCCAGCAAAATGGCGCTCTATGTATATAAACCTGTTGGCTCAAATTCTCGCGAGACTATGGAAGAAAAGGCTGAACGCTGGATCTCATTGTTACAACAACGCGCAACGCCTTAACGACAATTTCGTTTTCAGCCTAATTTAGACATTCTACTTATTAGGCCTCAATCGGCGTACTGGCACGCAGTGTTGCACCGGCTCCGCTTTGGCCGGGAGTCGTTGTTACCGACCCCGATGCGGATTCCGCTGTAGTTGGTGCTGTCTCTAATGGTTTGGCCGCACCACCAAGCGTGCTATTCGGCACAATACGTCCCGTATTTGCACGAATAGTTTCCCGCACATGGCCTTGCGTTTCGGTATAGCTATTGATCGCGCTGTCTATCTGTCCAGACGGCACAAAAAGCGCGGAAGATTCTTGGCTACGTGTCTCTGCCAAAAGTATCTGAACGCCTGTTGAGAGCAAACCTTGCCCTACCGGCGATTGATCAATAGTCAAAAGTTGGTCATTGGAAGCCGGCTGCACAGTCACTGCAGAACCAGAAAGTCCTGTTCCAAATGCTCGCTGACCAGCACCGAACTTCGTCCGTGCAGATGCATCCAAAGCTCGCGCTTTTGCCCGTTCAGATTTGCCAACGTCAGACGCTGCCGGCGCTTTTGGCGCTAGAACACTATCTACCATCTTGTGGCACCCAAATTAATTACCCGCCAACATGATAACTGAATTCGGCGTAAAAAGCCATGGCAAAGGCATGATTCCAAGCTGGTCAGCAAGGATAGCTTGTGCTATCGCTCGCTTTCAAGCGATCAAGCTCTGCGCTATAGGGGGGAGCGTCGCACCGTAAAAACTGTATAAAACAAAGCGATAAAGTACCATGGATCAGAACACGCTCGGCATTTATATTCATGAGCTGCGTAACCAGTGCCTGCATATGCAGGCTTCTTTTAACCTTTTCAATCAGGCAGCGAACGCCGGCCAAAGCCAAGGCGTTTTATACGGCGGCCAGATGATTTTGATGCCCGCCAGCCAGATTTCCGCGCTGTTGTGGCCATCTCGTGCTCGAGCACGTGGGCGCGGTGAAGCACTGCGCAAGGTTTTACAATTGGCGGAAAAACACGCGCTGAATGATCGCAGACTAATCGAAATTTGGGAACGATCTGACGAAAAAACCGAAGAATGGATTGCTAACACCAAAGGCCAACAGATTATTTTTGATCTTGTCGGTGATCCCGCACAAGTTGGCGACGGTTCTACGACAACCGAATCGGTTTACCGTGGCTACAACCCCAACAATCAAGTCTATACCTATCGCGGTATCGCCTATAATTTAACTGCTCTCGCAAAGGCAGTGTCCGATGTCGCTGGCCGCGTGAATGCCGTTTACCAACAGTTGTTCCCGGAGCAAGCGAAAGCCGAAGCCGAAGCCCTAAAACAACAAGCAGCGGCGGAACAACAAGCAGCTGCACCTAATGCGCCTGCGGCACCAACACCAGCACCCGTTACGACTGCTGCAAAAAAAGCACCTGCCAAAAAAGCAGCGGCAAAAAAAGCTCCAGCGAAAAAGCCGACGAAAAAAGCGCCAGCTAAGAAATCAACGGCAAAAGCTCCAGCAAAAAAAGCGGCCGCGAAGAAACCTGCTGCGAAAAAAACGGCTGCCAAAAAATAGGCATATTTCGCGGATAGTTTTTGTTCTGGATCAAAATACAGTTTTGGTAGATACTTTAAATTCTACCAAAACACAGACTATTAATATGAGATTGAATACAAGTGAGTGGACCAATGAATAGAAAGATATTTGGAACAATCGCAGCCTTTGCAATTGGCGGCAGCGCTGCCTTAGGTGTGGATTGCGGAGAAGCCCCCCATGCGAAGCTCGCCATTCCCAATGGCGATAGTGCAGAAGCCGAAAATATCCGCGTTGCCCGCGTCGCTGTAGTTGCCTACTCCAACGAAGTAGATAAATATCTAACCTGTATGGATGGCAGAGCGTCACGCATCTTACCCTATCTTACCAAAGAACAAAAAATTCGCTGGGACGAAGACTTGGCGGCACTGCATGAAAAACGCCGCGAAATTCAGACCGAAATGAATTTGGCCATTCGTGAGTTTCGAAAAGCAAACCGCCAATAAAGGCACCATAGCACTTCACTGGCGACAAGGGGCTTTTAGGCCCCTTTTTTATTGCCTATCGGCATGACAAAAGAAAATTTACTCAGCAAATTTGACACCGACATGGCTTCGCCCCATTTTCAAATAAGGTAGCTTATTTAGGAGATGGCCTGTGCTGGCAACGCGTGACGTGTACGACGAAGAGCATCATATTTTTAGGGATGCGGTACGGAAATTTTTCCAGGCAGAAGCTGCGCCCCATGTTGAAGAATGGAGCAAGGAAGGTCAGGTACCGCGCGCATTTTGGAACAAGTTAGGCGAAAATGGCATGTTATGCCCACAACTGCCGGAAGAATATGGCGGCGTAGGCGGCGACTATAGGCTCAACTGCGTTATCAACGAAGAGCAGGCCTATAACCGGGCAGGAGGCGCAGCCCTCGCCGTGCATTCTGATATCGTCGCTCCTTACCTTTTACATTACGGCTCAGATGACCTGAAAGGACGCATCCTCCCCAAAATGGCGACAGGCGAGATGGTAGGCGCGATCGCTATGACTGAACCAGGCACCGGTAGCGATTTGCAGGGTATAAAGACCACGGCCAAGCTCGACGGCAATCACTTTGTCGTAAACGGCTCAAAAACATTCATATCAAATGGGCAGAACTGTGATTTTGTGATCGTTGCTTGCAAAACAGATCCTACACAAGGTGCAAAAGGCGTCAGCCTGATCGTGGTCGAAACCGAGCGAGACGGGTTTCGCCGAGGGCGCAACCTCGACAAAATAGGGCAGCATTCATCCGATACATCTGAAATGTTTTTTGACGAGGTCCGCGTCCCTGCGACTAATCTCATTGGAACCGAAGGTGCGGGCTTTATGTATTTGATGCAACAATTGCCGCAGGAAAGACTATCGATCGGCGTGATTGCGATGGCAGGCGCACAGCGTGCCTTCGACATCACACTTGATTACGTAAAACAGCGCGAAGCTTTCGGACGACCAATATTGAAATTCCAAAACACACGCTTCAAAATGGCAGAGATGTATACGGAACTGGAAGTTGGCTGGGCTTATATTGACCAGTGTCTCGCACGGCTCGTAAAAGGCGAGCTAAACGCTGTAGGTGGCGCCATGTCGAAATTATGGACCACTGAAATGCAGGGGCGGGTCGTAGACACTTGCTTGCAACTTCACGGCGGCTACGGCTTTATGTCAGAATATGAAATCGCCCATCATTTCACCGATTCCCGCGTGCAGCGCATCTATGGTGGCACGTCCGAGATTATGAAAGAATTGATCGGCAGATCTCTCTAAGTTTTTTAAACAAGTTCAAGGGCAATCACCTGCTTGTTTTTTTCATGCAAAACGCGTCTAAGCTGTTTGCGCGTCTTGCGGCTTCATGCTACTGCATTTGTATTCCAAATTCGTGGTTTCAAATTGAAGGCTCGCACCATGGCAAAACAAAAAGTAACGCTACAGGCAACTCTTCCAAACGGCAGCTTTTACTGGGTTTCTGAAGTTGACGCGACAAGCGAAGAAGAAGCCGTTGTTGCCGCAGAGCATTTGTTTTTGGCCGAGATGGAAAAAATCGAAGATTGGGAATTCACGGACTTTGACGTTTCTCCAGCTTAATACTGCGCGCCGACTGGTCCTCTGCCATACACGTCGCGGCAAGTTTCACGCGTTTTTTCGACCCATTTTTTAAGTGATTTTACGCTGTTTTCCAGCCGCTGACGACGCGCATCAATAACCTTGAAAAACCAGAAACGGTCATCATATTTTATAGGCTGAATGGTCTCTGTATATTTAACAAGGGTACTGCAAGGACCTTTTGGTACCAGTTCAATCTGCCACCAGCGCTTTTCGGTGTCCATGTCATGCTCAGACTTGAAAAGCCTTTCTTTCACAAGCGCCGTAGTTACCTCATAAGACCGCCAGTGTTTGAAATCTCGCCGCCAGGATACCAGCTGTGTTCGGCCAACATCGACTGACGTA
>Ga0316207_10004199_pt1 | contig 12695 bp, 15 predicted proteins | sample 6weekpyrite_MG_FD_204943 | JGI IMG/M metagenome (GOLD analysis project Ga0316207, IMG submission 204943) | Microbial mat bacterial communities from mineral coupon in-situ incubated in ocean water Damariscotta River, Maine, United States -... | ecosystem: Environmental > Aquatic > Marine >... | reverse complement strand
TCAAGGTTTCCAACACCACCGGAAGCAATCACCGGCACATTAACCGCATCGGTAATGGCACGCGTCAGCTCAAGATCAAAACCAATTTTAGTACCATCACGGTCCATACTGGTTAGTAAAATTTCACCGGCGCCATAAGCCACCATCTTGATTGCCCACTCAACCGCATCAATACCGGTTTCTTTGCGACCACCGTGGGTAAATATTTCCCACTTATCCGCTTCACCTTCGGCATTAACACGTTTTGCATCTATCGCTACAACAATACATTGTGAACCGACTTTATCAGCCGCTTCTTTTACAAATTCGGGATTAAAAATTGCGGCTGAATTAATCGCAACTTTATCCGCTCCGGCATTCAATAACCGGCGCACATCATCAACACTGCGCACACCACCGCCAACGGTCAGTGGAATAAATACCTGTTCTGCAACCTGCTCGACCACATGAATAATCGTATCTCGATCATCCGAGGTTGCGGTGATATCAAGAAACGTAATTTCATCGGCACCTTCAGCATCATAACGCTTGGCGACTTCAACCGGGTCACCGGCATCTCGAATATCAACAAACTGCACACCCTTTACAACACGGCCATTGGCCACATCAAGACAGGGAATAATTCTTTTGGCGAGAGACATTATTGACTATCAACCCAGGCCTGCGCTTCTTTAAGATCCAGCGTGCCTTCATAAATAGCACGACCAGTGATCGCACCCATAATACCTTCATCCTGCACAGCTGTTAGTGCTTTAATGTCATCCATATTAGTGATGCCACCGGAAGCGATAACCGGAATATTAATCGCCTGTGCGAGTTTCAGAGTGGCTTCAACATTCACGCCCTGCATCATGCCATCACGGGAAATATCGGTGTAAATAATTGACTCGACACCGTCTTCTTCAAAGCGCTGCGCCATATCGATAACATCATGTTTCGATAATTTCGACCAGCCATCGGTAGCCACTTTACCGTCTTTTGCATCCAGACCAACAATGATATGGGTCGGAAATTCAGCACAGATTTCCGGTACAAAATGTGATTCCTGCACGGCTTTTGTGCCAACAATGACATAACGCACACCGGCATCAAGATAGGTTTCAATTGTTTCTTCACTGCGAATACCACCACCAATCTGCACCGGCAGATCAGGAAAGGCCTGACAGATTTCATGCACAATACCGGCATTTTTTGGTTCGCCAGCAAAGGCACCGTTTAAATCAACCAGATGTAAACGACGGGCACCTGCTTCAACCCATTTTGCCGCTACTTCAACCGGGTCTTCTGAGAAAATAGTTTCATCGTCCATATCGCCCTGTCGCAGACGTACACATTTACCATCTTTAAGATCGATTGCAGGAATTAATAACATATATAGCCTCGTCTCCAGTCCTATTTATGGCTGCCCATTCCAACGGCAGAAATTGTTTAAAAGTTGTAAACCATCGGCTGCACTTTTTTCAGGATGAAATTGTACTGCCATGACATTGTCTTTTGCTAATGCGCAGGTGAAATCTATGCCGTAACGACTGTGCGCAGCAATAATCAATTCATCTGCCGGCTCAGCATAATAACTGTGAACAAAATAGAAACGACTAGCCTGCTCAATGCCTTGCAACATCGGGTGATCAATATCCCAGATCACTTCATTCCAGCCCATATGCGGTATTTTTAATTTCATACCATTGGCATCTTTCATTGCTTTATCAAAATGGCGTACTTCGCCCGGATATAAATTAAGACAATCGGTACCCTGATTTTCTTCACTATGGCTTAGCAACACCTGCATTCCCATGCAGATACCTAAGAAGGGTTTTTCTTTTGCCGCCTGCATCACAGGTACATCCAGACCCGCGGATTTTAGTTCATGCATGCAGTCGCGCGCGGCACCCTGACCAGGGAACACGACACGATCTGCATTATGAATATCTTCCGGACTTGACGTTACGATCACCTGATCTGAGCTGTCAGCGACATGCTCAATGGCCTTAGAAACCGAACGCAGGTTTCCCATGCCATAATCAACAACTGCTATCAAAGACATTGGAACTTACAGCGCCCCTTTTGTCGATGGCAGTATGCCTTGCATGCGAGCATCAGGCTCGATTGCCATGCGTAACGCACGACCAAATGCTTTAAAAATGGTTTCCGCAATATGATGTGCATTGCGACCACGAATATTATCAATGTGCAGCGTTGCATTGGCGTGATTCACAAAGCCCTGAAAGAACTCATGGAATAGGTCAACATCAAATTCACCAATCATGCCGCGTTTAAAATCTGCGTGAAACTCCAGCCCTGGACGACCTGAAAAATCAATCACCACGCGAGACAACGCCTCATCCAGTGGTACATAAGAATGACCGTAGCGTGTGATGCCTTTTTTATCACCCATGGCTTTGCTGAACGCCTGCCCCAGAGTAATACCGATATCTTCAACTGTATGGTGTGCATCAATGTGCAAATCGCCCATTGCACGCACGTCCAGGTCAATCATGCCGTGACGGGCAATCTGATCCATCATGTGGTCTAAAAAGGCCACGCCAGTTTCAAAATTCGACTCACCGGTGCCATCAAGATTTATACTGACACTGATCTGGGTTTCGAGTGTATCGCGGCTTATTTCAGCCTTGCGTTGCGCCATGCGGCAAGCTCCGATCTTTAAAACCCATAGGATACAACGTATCCGACTTTTGTTGAATTAATTTAGGATAAAAAGTCACTGTTTTTCGGCCACTTAGGTTATTTTCTGACAAATTCAGGACGATTTAACAACAAAGCTCATTTTGACGGGATTTGTAAGCAAAAAGTAACCGGCCCATCATTCACCAGAGAGACCTTCATATCGGCACCGAACTGACCGGTCTGCAGCGGACAATTGGCAGTTTTTAGCATCGAAACAAATTGATTAAATAGCCTTTCACCATCGGCCGGGCTCGCCGCTGATGAAAAACTCGGACGCAGCCCTTTTTGAGTGCTGGCTGCCAACGTAAATTGAGGCACTAATAGCAACGCTCCCTGAATATCCTGCACACTCAGGTTCATCTTATCATCAGCATCTGAAAAAACTCTGTACTTCAGTAACTTGTCGGCCAGTCGCTGCGCAATGTCGGCATTATCCCCTTTTTCGACACCGACCAGCACCATTAATCCTTTATCAATTGAACCTATGACTTTCCCATCAACCTCAACAGCGGCTTCAGTAACTCTCTGCAATAACGCAATCACGATAGTTTTACTGCCAGCTCGTCCATAATCTCTACTAAGCGCTGAGTAATACCAGGCTCACTGACCGCATGACCGGCATCTTCAATCATATTCAACTGTGATTCCGGCCAGGCCTGATGCAACTCCCACGCCTGCTGTGCCGGGCAAATCACATCGTATCGACCATGCACGATATAGCCGGGGATGTCTTTGAGCTTGTGCGCATCATTTAATATCTGATTAGGCTTGAGAAAACTGTTATTAGCAAAATAATGTGCTTCGATGCGTGCCACACTTAACGCCACATAGGGATCGGAAAAATAATCCACCACTGCATCATTGGTTTGCAGGCATGCCGTTCGCCCCTCCCATACCGACCAGGCTTCTGCTGCACGCATTTTTGCCACCTCGTCATCACCGGTTAACAGCTTGTAATAAGCCTGAATCATATCGCCGCGCTCAGATTCGGCAACAGGCGCCTTAAAGTCCTGCCAGTATTCTGGAAACAGGGCGCTGGTGCCTTCTTGATAAAACCATTTCACGTCTTCGTCGCGGCATAAAAAAATACCCCTGACGACCAGCGCCAGTACATTGGCCGGATGCGCCTGAGCATAAATCAAAGCCAGTGTTGAGCCCCATGAACCACCAAACACCACCCATTGTTTAATAGATAAAGCGGCCCGAATACGTTCCATATCCTGAATCAAATCTGAACTGGTATTATCCTGCAAACTGGCATGTGGCAAGGACTGCCCGCAGCCGCGCTGATCAAATAGGATTATTCGGTAGATCTTTGGATCAAAAAAACGCCGGTGCATAGCTTCAGTATTCGCGCCCGGCCCGCCATGTAAGAACACCACAGGAACACCATCAGGGTTTCCCGACTCTTCAACATACAGGCGATGCGTCTCATCTACCTGTAAAAACTGTTGATTATAAGGATGAAGCTCAGGATAAAGGTGACTGTGCATTTATTGCATTCCTTTGAGTTTTTATTAAATTATATGCCATACTTTAAGCGAAGAAAGTCACCAAAACCATCTGTAAATAAGCCATCATAAATGTAGGATTTTTCCTACATACTGTAATTCATTTTTCTTACGTTAGCTTCCGATAACACGTCTAGTGCACATAAAGCACCTCCTGCATAATCTCTTCCAGACCTAGGGAGATAAAGGTCTGCAAGGAAGCTCATTCATACCAGGAAGTAGAGGAGTCTCAGGGAAACGGAATCTACGGATAGTCAGAGACTCTCAAAGGAACGAGTGGAAATACTAGGATGTAATTGCGCGAGGCTATAAACACCAAGTCTGCTAGGATGGCGAACCCCGGTCATGGAATGACTGGGGTTTTTTTATGGATATCTATTTTTCAAACCCACTCTTTCCTTAAGAGCACACACTGTCCCTAAAACGTCCCAATTTTCAGAAATACCCTACATCAAATAGTGAACTGATCCACGTTCTTTTAAGCAAATACCTACAGATTCATTAATACCAAATCAATATTATAACTCTTGCCTTATGGCAAGGATGCTATGGAGATACCCCAATTCTTCATTAAAACTGACATACCTCCTGTCAGAGAAGCCAAAAATCTCAGCCACGGATAGGCTGAGATTTCTTTTTCTCTTTCTATCAGCCCTGCCTTTTAATGACATTTATGCATTGATTGAGCGATGTCACAGACTCCAGTCTCACGCTATTCTATAGGCCTTATTGATCCTACTCTTATGTTTATTAAGCAGTAAGTCTATAATGCTCGCACTATAAAATAGCCAGTCAATCCGAGATACCGTTAATGAGCCAGTTCATCACGCCACCTAAATCAATCCTGCGTCAGGCAGGCCAGGCAATCAGCCACTTTAAGATGATCCGTGATGGTGACCGGGTGCTATTAGGTTTATCCGGCGGCAAAGATTCATTAACGCTACTGCATGTATTGCACCATTTTCAGCGACATGCCCCGATTAACTTTGATCTAGGCGTGATCACAGTCGACCCGCAGGCCGGTGATTTTGATCCCTCCCCCATGATTCCGTATATCGAATCATTGGGTCTTGAATACCATTATATGCGCGAACCCATTATGGAGATGGCTAAAGAACACATGGGAAAACCTTCTTATTGTGCTTTTTGTTCCCGTATAAAACGCGGCATTATGTACAGTACAGCCAGAAAACATGGTTATAACGTCTTAACACTGGCCCAGCACCTTGACGATCTGGCCGAAAGTTTTTTAATGTCAGCTTTTCATCTTGGCAAAATCAAAACCATGAAAGCACACTATACTAACGACGATGGCGACCTGAGAATTATTCGGCCTTTAGTCTATATGCGTGAAAGACAAAGCCGTGACTTTGTTATCGAACATGAGCTGCCGGTTATCGCTGACAGCTGCCCGGCCTGCTTTAGCATGCCAACGCAGCGCGAACACATGAAACAACTGCTATATAAGGAAGAACAGGAAAACAAAACCTTGTTCAAAACGCTGTTAAGTACCTTAAAACCGATTATGTCTGAAGGCATGCCAGAGTTTGATGAACCACAAGTGGTGACTAAAAAATCCACTTAACACATTTATGGAGTAACAATGGCTAAAGCACATCGCACTATTTTTAATACTTTATGTCTATATCTGTTTGCTGCCGGATTTTCAGTCTCTGCAACTGAACAAAAAAACCTAAAAGATGTAGAAGTTATTAGCTATGGTATTTATGCCCACTCACCCGACAATGGAAAAAGCTGGATAAATCCGATATCCGATAAAAAGATAGAAGGTACAACCGCATCTCCGGTCCATATAAACAGCACCCGAACAATTCCTGCACAATATCCTTTATTTTTTGGCTTTGAATACAACCTGAATAACCTTAAAGGATCGCTCACAGAGCTTACAACAGAAGTCACTCACCCTAAAATAAAACAGGCTGACGGGTCTTTTGAAACCCAGTATAAAACCACACAAAAGTTTATGGTACTGGACGGCAAGGTAACAGCAACGAATGGTTACCTGATGGAAAATGAAAATGAAATTACAAAGGGGGAATGGGTATTTAAGATCATGCAAAAAGGCGAAACCATTATAACGCAACGTTTTATCGTTAAATAATTAATCCCTGAGCATATTGGTAACAACACCAACGAATAAGATCAAAAAACCGACCGGAATCATTCCTAAAAACACCTTGGTCAGCGGGTCATTGCCTAAGAACATAAATGTAAAACCCGCGATCATACCAATCGCCACAATCACAGCACCGACATAAGGAACGCTGTTTATTAATAGTTTAAACATATTTTTTAACCTACGCTTTTTCTCACTATGAGACTAATACGAATTTAGTAAACCGAGCTTTCGCCTTCAGGTCTTGTCTGAAAATAACGAAATGTCCACATGTATTGTTCAGGTGCTAATAATATCATTTTTTCCAGCATTTGATTCATCACAACCGCATCTGCTATTTTATCTGCAGACGGAAACCCTTCCAGAACATTCAAGAATTCAACTTCGTATGCTCCGCTTTCATCATTGAACACGGGGACGCAGGGTAAAACTTTAGCATTACAGACTTTTGCCAAACGTCCCAGCGCTGTAATTGTGGCTTTTTGTACACCAAAAAAATCTATGAATTCAGATTTTTCGTTACCCAGATCTTCATCCGGCAAATAGAAAAACTGATCGCCTTTTTTAACACTGTTAATCACACCTTTCATACCAAAACTGCGCTCATACAAACGGGTATTAAATCGCGTCCGGCCTCTGGCAACCAGCCAGTCCATTAATGGATTTTTCATTGGTTTAATTAACCCAATAATCGGATAATCAAAAGACAGTGCTTGCGCGCCATGATCTAACGCCAGCATATGACAAGTCAGAAAAATAATATTTTCATCCGCCGTTTTAAGACTTTTCAATTCATTTTCATTTTTTATCCGGTAGGCTTTATTCAGCTTTTTTTCGCTGGCAAACCAGAGAAAGGCATAATCGAGATAGATACGTGACTTGTAATAAAAAAATCGCTGCAAGAACTCTGCAACTTGTTGATCAGTTTTTTCAGGAAAACACAATTTAAGATTCACTTCAGCGATATGATAGCGCTTACTACCCGGCTTAGCGCTTAGTGATGTGATTTTTTTAGCCAGAAATCGCTTAAATGAATTTGAGCTAAAACTTAATAACCACAGTATAAAAATACCCAGCCAGATCAGCCAGTAAGAAGGCAGTAAAAAACGCAGCTTAAATTTCGGCTGGTATTCTAATGTTGCATGCGTCTTCATTTTAATTCTTTTTTACCACAATCATTGCTTCACCACGATAACAGTCTTCCGTTGTGCAGTCAGCCGAATCTTCCCGATAAAATAAAACCGAATATTGCTGACACAAAGACAACAACTCGCCTTGCTTTAATCGAAAATCAGGGTTTTGTGGCCCCGCATCATCAACCTGATCACCACTGAAGGTCTGATAAAACAATAGACCACCGGGCTTTAAAAAGGAAAATATTTTTTCAAACAAACTACGTTGCAAATAATAACTAACTACTACCAGATCAAAGCCTTTAAAGGCTTCGGCCTCAATATTTTCAAGATCACATAATACGGTATCAATTGACAAAGCGGCATTCTCAGCTCGTTTAGCCAGCTGAGTTAGTGCAACATCAGAATAATCAACAGCGGTTACCTGATACCCCTGTTCAGCAAGGCAGATGGCATTACCACCTAAGCCACAGGCCAGATCAAGCGCTTTGGGTTGAGGTTTTTTCTGACCATTCAAATACTGATGACATATATTAAGAATGTTTGCAGGAGAAGTTTCGGATGCTGTTTTTTCCTGATAACGCTGATTCCAGCGTTGTTGCTTTGTGTTTTGTTCTGACATTAACGACGCCAGAAAACAGGAGTAAACAGTACCAGCAAGGTAAAGACCTCAAGCCGGCCTAACAGCATAGCAAAACACAAAACCCATTTTGAAAAATCACTGATTGAAGCATAGTTTTCACCAACCGCACCGAGCCCCGGACCCAGATTATTCATGGTAGCAGCAACCGCTGAAAACGACGTCACCTGATCATTACCCGCCATCATCAGTAATAACATCATGACAACAAACAAGGCGACATAGGCAGCAAAAAAACCCCAGACCGCATCGATTACCCGGTCGGACATAGGTTGTTTACCAATTTTTACCACCACCTGCGCATTAGGATGTACCAGCTTAACCAGCTCACGCACACCCTGTTTAAACAGCAGCAATACGCGGATGACTTTCATGCCGCCACCGGTTGACCCCGAACAACCACCGATAAAACTGATAAACAATAAAAACACAGGTAGGAACACAGGCCACAGGTAAAAACTGGTTGTTGAATAACCTGTCGTCGTACCAATGGATACGGCCTGAAACACACCCTGCCTGAAGGCTTCTGAAACACTTCCTACAGTCTGACTAAAATATAAAAACGAAACGGCCACCACCGATGCGACAAACAACATCAGGGCATAGGTTTTAAATTCGGCATCAGCAACAAATGGCATAAGACTCTTACGCTGAAAGACCAGAAAGTGCAGCGCAAAGTTAACGCCACCTAAAAACATAAAGACAATAGCCACCGCTTCTATTCCCGGACTATTAAAATAACCCAGGCTGGCATCATGAGTAGAGAAACCGCCAATTGCTACTGTACTAAAACTATGGCCAATCGCATCAAACCAGTTCATGCCTGCAAACCAGTACGAAATCGCACAGGCTATTGTCAGCCATAAATAAATATACCAGAGTGCTTTTGCCGTTTCGGTAATGCGTGGGGTAAGTTTATTATCCTTAACCGGGCCCGGTGTTTCTGCACGGTATAACTGCATACCACCAATTCCCAACATGGGTAATATCGCCACCGCCAATACAATGATACCCATGCCACCCATCCACTGTAATTGCTGCCGGTAAAATAATAAGGCATGCGGCAGGCCATCCAGTTTAGTAATAACGGTGGCACCGGTTGTCGTCAATGCAGAGACTGATTCAAAGATCGCATCGGTCGTACTGATATGAATGGGATCAAAAAATATAAAGGGTAAGGCTCCGGAAACACCCAGCACTGTCCAGAACATGACGACGACAACAAATCCATCGCGAATTTTTAATTCATGCTTTATTTTTCTAACCGGCAACCAGATCAACAAGCCCGCACATAATAAAATCACGTAACTTAATAAAAATGCCTCCAGCATGTTTTCTGAATAAAACAGATCCATCACAATAGGCGGTAACATACTGGTGCTAAACAACATCAGTAGCAGTCCTATAATTTGCTGGATCATTTTAATATGCAACGGAGTTCTGCCTGTGAATGATTAAATAAAGAATGCGCTGACCTGGAACAAACGTTCCACTTCATGAATGCGGGATTTTTCTGTCACAAATAACACCACGTGGTCTTCTGATTGTATGACTGTGTCATGATGTGCAATTAATACTTCATCGCCACGAACAACGGCACCGATATTAGCGCCTTCTGGCAATTCAATCTGATCGACTCGTTTACCCACTACCTGCGAAGTAGTCTCATCGCCATGCGCTACCGCTTCAATCGCCTCAGCCGCACCCTTACGCAAAGAATGTACCGCAACCACATCACCACGCCGAACATGCGTTAACAATTCACCGATAGTGACCTGTTGAGGAGAAATCGCAACATCAATCAGGCCCTGTTGTTCGATTAACTCGTTATAACCGGGTTTATTAATCAGCGACATGACTTTGCCAGCGCCCATGTGTCTGGCCAGCATGGTTGACAAAATATTGATTTCATCACTATTGGTGCATGAGATCACAGCATCCATGTTTTCAATATTTTCTTCATTCAGTAATTCTTCGTCAGTGGCACTGCCTAATAACACCACCGATTTATCCAGCGTATGTGACAGGTATTTTGCGCGCTGCGGATTAGACTCTATGATTTTGACCTGATGTCGTTTTTCTAAGGTAGAAGCCAGGCGTTTACCGATATGCCCGCCACCGATAATCATAATGCGTTTAAACGGCTTATCGACTCGGCGTAATTCACTCATCACCGCACGGATATTTTCACGCGCGGCGATAAAGAACACTTCATCATCCACTTCTATAATCGTATCGCGGGTTGGTTCTAAGGCCTGACCACGACGATAAATAGCCGCCACTCGTGTATCGATACCCGGCATGTGTTCACGCAGAGCCTGCAGTTCATGCCCGACCAGCAAACCATCGTTATAGGCCTTAACACCCACCAGCTGCACGCGACCCATGGCAAAATCCAGCACCTGTAGTGCACCGGGGTATTCAATCAGATGATGAATATAATCGGTCATAATCTGCTCGGGGCTGATAATGACATCGATGGGAAATGCTTCGCGCTGGAATAATTCTGGGTGAGTAATGTAATCGAGTGCGCGGATACGGGCTATCTTGGTAGGTGTGTTATATAGCGAGTAGGCAATCTGGCAGGCAACCATATTGGTTTCATCGCTGTTAGTCACAGCGATCAGCATATCAGTATCTTCAATGCCGGCTTTTTCTAGAACATTCGGGTGCGATGCATCGCCGACAACGGTCTGTATATCCATGCGATCACGCAGATCATGCAGCCAGTCCGGGTTCTTATCCACCAGCGTGATGTCATTGGCTTCACGTGCCAGATTAGCAGCCACAGATGAACCGACCTGCCCTGCTCCTAGAATAAGAATCTTCATTCAGACATCCCCAAACCGAATCGCTTTGCGCGGATACTTTCTATTAAGAATAATGGCGCGAATTTTACGCTAAATACATAGCGGTAGTAAGCCTTTATTGTTGTAGATGCAATTTACCGCGAATATAAGTATTTCTCCGGATTAATTCATTCAGCCCGGTATTTGAGCTGAACACCCTGCAAGAAACGCCTTAAAATCTGGTCTTTGCACTCACGATAGTGTTTATGCCCGACCTTACGGAAAAAAGCACTTAACTCGTGTTTGCTGATATGAAAATCAGCCAGCTCCATAATCTCGATCACATCATCATCTTTCAGATTAAGTGCAATTTTCAGTTTTCTGAAAATCATATTATTCGTTAAACGCTTTTCAGGTGCTGGCTGCGGGCCATCTTTTTTACCACGTTTATCATTGATCAGGCCATTTAAAAAGCTGGCAAAGGTTTCATCCACAAGCGCCTTGTATGCCGGATCATCATCCGCCTTCAGCCAGTCACTGACCTGTTCACGACTGACGGTGAGCTCGGCCTGAGCAAAAACCTTGATCATTTTGTCATCGTTAAAATCAAAACAATAGCGCAGACGGCGTAAAATATCGTTATTGGTCACAGTGTGTTTCCTGACGGGTATGAATAAAAGAATGGATTAAGATAGGGATATTATAAACCAGAGTGGACACTAACCCTATCCTTTAAACGCCTCAGCCGAATTCAGGTACTTTAGTTCCTCTTCGCTACTGTCACGCCCCAGTATTTCATTGCGATGAGGAAAACGACCGAATCGCCTGATAATGTCCCGGTGGTGCCTGGCAAAGCGCAGGTTATTATCCAGCCCATGCTCTTCAAATAAAGCGACCGACAAATCCTGATCGTCGAGCTTTTCACTGTGCATAAAAGGCATCAGCAAAAAGGCCAGCTGTTGTTTTTCAAGCTGCTGATCAAACTGTTTAGCAATCGCATCATGCGCAATTTCTATCGATTTTGCTTCAGACTGAAATGAGCGAGCCGTTCCACGAAACATATTTAACGGCAACTGATCCAGCACAATAATCAGTGCCAGCACGCCCTCTGCTGTCTCGCCCCAGTGATCCAGCTCACCGGCTAAAGCCTGTTGCCAGCACTGTTCATAGTTTTGCAGAATTTCATTATCCAGCTCAGGGCTAGACGCAAACCATTGTTTCTTAATACGCTCCGAATACCAGAACTCGATAACATCATTTGCTGTTACATCCATTTCTTAGCCCCTTAGCCTGAATAAAACTCAGTCTTTATTTTCAAGTTCATTCAGTTCCAGGTTTATTGCATGTACCGATAGCAGAATCTCCTGTAATGAATAGCCCAGTGAAGCCAGCATCATCAATAAACTAATGGCAAAAATAACTTTACCCAGTAACAACATACCAGCAAATAAAGCAAACATGCACAGCACACACATGAACAAACTACCCACACCAAAGCCCTGCATATAACGAATAATATTGGCTCGCCGACGCAAACTTTGCATTTGAAGCATCAACGAATGATCCGGCAATGTTTTGTAACTGGCACTCATAGAACGAATCCGACTGCTCAAAGCATTAAAGCGATTGGTATAAGCCACTAGTAATAATGAAATAGCCGGGAATAACAAAGCCGGAGTGGTTAAAGTAATTTCAGGAATCATTGGAAATCCAGACAGGTAAATAAGTACACATATTGTACAACACAATACCACATGGAATAACTGATAAACCATTGATCAATATTATTACTGACTAGTC
>Ga0316207_10004198_pt1 | contig 12698 bp, 14 predicted proteins | sample 6weekpyrite_MG_FD_204943 | JGI IMG/M metagenome (GOLD analysis project Ga0316207, IMG submission 204943) | Microbial mat bacterial communities from mineral coupon in-situ incubated in ocean water Damariscotta River, Maine, United States -... | ecosystem: Environmental > Aquatic > Marine >... | reverse complement strand
AAAAACACGCAAAATTCGCGCCCTCATCGCTAGTCATACTAGCGCTGGCAACATAGCTCAGTTGGTTAGAGCACATCACTCATAATGATGGGGTCCCAGGTTCGAATCCCGGTGTTGCCACCATATTTCTTAACAAAAACAGCCGCTTATGTAAGTGGCTGTTTTTGTTTTTAATTGGTTTGTTTTTGTGTATCGGCTATGTATCGGCCAAAAAAATATTATTAAATCTTGTTAGGTTTTATAATGTATGGACTGTCTCATGCGGCTATATCGCATTCTTGCATGATCATATTATTATGTGTAGTAGTATTATGTGTAGTAGCTTAAACCTGATCGGACAGTTTACAAAATAGCTACAGACTAAAACGTACAGTTTAGTCTGGAGATTTACGTCTCAATAATTATTAGAAGCAGTCATTAGCAGGCACAATATAGATGCCTGCTTCATCAGGTAAGCGGACCTTTTAACGCCTAGTTAAAATGCCGCCGCTGTTTGGCGGTCATTTTTGAACGACTTGTAATATATTTTATACACTAAACCCGATTTCTATAGTTTTTACTATTTTAAAACAATTTAAATCTTTATTTGTAATAAGTACATCATTATCAGTGTGTGATGTGATTCCCTGAGAAAAAATATTCATAAGATAATTCTTATCTTCTTCGCCAAGATTGTTCCACCATTCTTCAGACAGATATATATTCTCAGTCATTGCAAATAAGAAAACAGTTAATGAGTCTTCTAGCGAGGAAGTTTTCATTAAGCTTTTATACAGTTCGATACAAGTCTTTTTGTGTGTATTAACCCAAGATAGTACAATGTAGCCTGTACCATTACTAGAAAATACATTAATGATTAAATAATCTGGAATTATTTTTGGGTCACTAGTAATTGACTGGATAAGATTTCCTTGAAAATCAATGGTTGGAGCACCTGCTGCACTGGACATAACTTGTGGTGCTTGCTCTAATTCAAACACCAAGTGATTGATGCAATCATATTTATCTTCTTCAAAACAAGAGTCAAAAATATCTTTGATGTGTTCTAGGTCACCAGTACTTAATTCGTTATTATTACTTAAATGTGTCTGAATAGCTTGATGGCTTTTTTGAAAAGGGAGGCTCCGACCTTTATCAAGGTTTTTAGTCATTTCTAGAGTAGATTTGGCCCTGTTTTTTACAAACTGCTCTCTAGATAAAGCTCGATAAGCTACTAAGAAACATTGCTTTTCTGTAGCTTCAAACTCTTTATCTTCAATTTCAGAAAATAAAGTATTGTCATGATGAGCACAAAACCCTGTAAAAGTGGACGCCCTATTTATTCCAGTTTTTTTTGGCTCCAACTTGGAATCTTTAGAACCACCTACGACTGCCTTAAAGGTGGTTAGAACATGTCCGTCTTTAGCTATTTCCTTTAACGAAGAGCTTTTTGAAACAGAGTGAGCTTTGACAATATTTTGAGAACACTCGTGTTTTACTGTTTTAGGCGCGCTGCAAGTCTTATAGTCATAAAAACTATTTAACTGTTTAAATATTTGACTTTTTTCTACTGGCTGTTGTTTGTCACGATTTAAGTGACACTTTTTGTATTTAATTCCAGATCCACACCAGCAAGGGTCATTTCTTCCTAATTTCACTCAGACCTCATTTAGCTTTATAACGAGGATGTAGAAAAACCTACAGCCTATTTTTTGTTTAGAAAACAACCTAAAAAACGTGCTTGTACGTGAATTCTAGGTCTGGTTTACCTCAGTTAATTATATTTGAAGACACTCTCAGAGCCGAAAAAAACAAAACAAAAGTTACCCACAGGTTTTTCTACAATCTCAATGCCGAGTTAAGCGGCCAAGCGTGCAGATTGCTTGGTCCGAGTGTGTGCAAGCTTTGTGCACACACGACTTGAACGATTCGTTATGTCTTCTTTTTATTTTTACCACCAGACCTTGGAGCTTGCTCAACTACACCTGGCCCTGGAGTGACAATGATTTCAGCTGTAGCATTTGGTAATTTATGTAATAAGCTTGCAACAGGCACACCTTTAGATTTAGCTTCTTGTATGATTTCATAAAAATCTTCTCCATTAATTTCTTTCCCTGCTTCAGCGCAGGCAAAAGAATCTATTTTAAATGGAGCCTCAGATTCTTTTTCACCTTTCTTATAAGCTTCTCCAGTTATAACGTTCTCTAGGAAGCTACTATCTGACATAAGTTCATCCATTCCTTCGCCAAATGTATATCTTTGTTTTACTTTGGCGGCGTCAAATTTCATTGCTTCAATATTTAATATATCCATTTCAGTAAATGGCAAATGAAAGTCATTGTAATTAATGAATGGTCTTTTATCTACTCTCATTTGAAAGTGATAATGGGCATGTTTAGAATGTTGTGATTTCTCATGGCCATTATAATCAGATTCTGCACATGAAAATGACCATTCTATATTTTTATATTTTATTGTTACTTCGAATAGTTTATTTCCTGAACCTTCGTCTTTTAAATTATTAATGTTCTTTCCAAAGTATTCCTCATTAGCGTACCAGCGAAGTAAACTCTGTATTTGAAAGTAACCATACTTCTCAGAAATTGCTACCAAGTCTTTTTTCTTAAAACCTTTCGGTTTTAAAAGCCAGTGAATACATGGTGTTTTTTTACTAAATGAATTTAGCTTCTTGTGGCATAGGTAGCAGTTACCTTGGCTATATTCACTTTTGAATCGTTCGAATTCTTCTTTTGCAGCATCATAATTAGCCTTATTACCTTCTGCTATTTGCTCATCACTTAATCCGGTGATAAATTCTGCAAAATCTTTTCCTTTACGCCTTATCTCATCACTCATGATGCTCTCTGGAATATTTTATGACATAACATATACCGTACCTCAATTAATATCAATCACTGATAGTCAGCGTGATTAATCTACATAAAGAATATCCGCATCTGATTAACTCCGGTCTAATATATAATAAAACTCTTAATGACTGCTTTGTGGTGGTTTCTGCCCTTCTCTATGAATCTAGTGAATGACTACTTATGGTTAATCTGAGTTCTTAACTACTTCATAGCTAAGCAATACCACGGACTCAAATTTCAAATATATAAAAGGTAATCTACAGACTGACTTACTCTAATTATTAGCTAATACTAATATTCTAAGTATTTTAAAAGACGACATCTCTAGCTTGGTAGGAAGGCGACATTTCTAACTAGGTTTGATAAAGTTATTGAAATATATGGAATAAATAATTGCATAAAATAAACAAAAAAACCACAATGACGCGGGCATTTACCGGCCCGATCCTTGGGCCTGCTTCGGCTCCATGCCTCGCATTATAGATTTCCTGTTATGATCACTTAGGTTTTACCAGTCCTGGCAGGGCCAGCTCGAAGAAAAGATACAATCGCAGCCGAAGGGGTCGTCGCAGGGATCACTTGGTTCATCAGGCCCTGATGGATCTGGGCCGCCACCTTGGTAGCAGCCGAACCATGGAGAGCAGGAGGGATCTGGGTAAAACACCGGCCAGCAGGGCTTGGGAGGAGCAGGACCACCCACACATCCGTTGTAGTACCAGCCGCCGCTATGGGACCAGCCGTCGCTTGAGCGGGTTTTACTCTTGGGATAAGTTCCCTTGTCACCGTAGTAGGGCTTCTCTATTGTGCTGGGCAACTCGGTCGCGTCCAGCATGCCGTCGTTGTTTGCATCGAGCTGCGTAAAGCGCTTCTTGGCTTGAACCACGATATGAGCAGAGGAGAGCATGGGGGCTGGAACCTGCCCTACGATTGCTGCTAGTTTCTCTTTATGAAATGAGTCGAACTCTGCTTCGCTGATTTGCTTGTCGTCGTTTGTGTCCATTGCCGGCTTGAGCAGAATGGCAGTTTGGTCTTTCTTGAAGTTGATGTACTCGGCCGTTGAGATCAAACCATCGCCATCACGGTCGAACTTTTTGAGCGCGACTTCATAGGTTCTTTTCGCGTAGGAGGTGAACTCGTCCACCGTGATGCGATAGTCGTGGTTCGTGTCGATGTGAAGTACAGGAACCCCTTGGAGGCGGTGAATAGCTTCGACACGACCTTCGAGCTGCTTGGTGTTTGCAGTAGGAGCCTGCATATGCGTGCACGCCGACAGCAGACACATGACAAGGGCGACACTCACAATTAACGACTGACCGGTAATCAATACAAAATTATTATTGTTCATTTTAACTCTCCTCTGTTACCCCACGGTTAAATTTATTTGATGAGTTGTAGAAATGCTCTTATTTGAAAAATATTATCCATAGCCTCTAAAATTATCCGTCCCAATTAAATAAACCCTATTCCTTTTCTACAGTAATTGCCAATGTATTTTTATGGCAGTAATTATGCCCTGTGAATTTATGATAAATATCAAATGTCTGCTATGTGGTGGAAGCCGTCATTTAATGGATCCTTTCCGTTACTTTTCAATTATTAACACTGGTATTAACTGTCAAACAAAAAAGGGTGACTCAAAGCCGCCCTTCTTCATCTAAATTGATTTATCTTTTAAGCTTTCTTGCGCCTGGCAATCCCTGCTAAGCCAACTAGACCAGAACCAAATAGCCAGGCCGCTGCTGGAATAGGGACAGGTGATGTCACAGCACGAACCAAAAAAGACCCATTGTAGCTGAGGCCCGAGTAGTACCCATACGTGGATATATCAGCACTATATGCTGAACTCCATCCAAAACTTCTTTCTTGATTAGCCATTGTTGGGTTACCAGCTACATCATATGATACTAGTGCTGATGCGCGACATGATCTACTGGGGCCGCACTCATTACGCAACCCATAAAAACCCGACAACATGTTAAATGAATCGTAGTTAATTACATAACCATCATCTGTAGTTATTATTTTATCCACTCCATCTCCAGGATCGTAAACTGTATACCCGAAGTCATTCAACAGTTGGTCTATACCTGAAACGACAGCAGGATTACCATGTGTGCCATTACGACCATCCCACGTAGCGTATGATTTAAACAGATCTTCAATAAGCGAAGTTGAAGCATATTCGTAACCATATATAAATAATGCAATAATGCGGACACCCACATTAAATATGGTAGCTTTTCAAAATAATGCGGACACCCACATTAAATATGGTAGCTTCTCAAAACACCCATGCTAAGTAACCAGTAAAAACAAAGGCTTAGATTGAATCCAGGTTTTTTGTTACAGTGGGTGTCCAGATTGGTGTCATTACGAATAACTTTAATCTAAGCGCCCAAACTATTGCCGAAATTTATAAAGAGCGCTGGCAGGTTGAACTGTTTTTCAAATGGATAAAACAGAATCTGAAAATCAAAGCCTTTATTGGTAATAGTAAAAATGCAATCATGACGCAAATTTGGGTGGCTTTATGTACATGTCTGATGCTGGCATATACAAAGTTCAGTGCAAAGCTTGATTGGTCATTGCAGAAAATAATCCGGATACTGCAGCTTAATTTATTTATGAGACGAGACTTATTATCATTATTACGTGGAGATCCATCACTTGATACGAGTCAGAATAATAATCAGTTGGTGCTTATATGAAAGTTTATGGGACAGCAGTGGGTCAGACTCGATTGATTTACTTCAAAATATTGCCTGTGTGAGTGAACGAATTTTATGTTGAGAGACCATCTAAAAATTGTAAACTTCATAATTATTCAAAAAGTTTTTCAATACTAACTTTTAGCGCTTTAGCTAGTAAGGTGATTTCTTCATCAGATATTCGACGTGACTGGCATTCTATTTTTGCATAAGTGCCGCGGCTAATATCCCAGCCCAATTGATTGAGTCGAGCAGCAACATGATCCTGTGTTAAAGCCTGAGATTCTCGAATGCTTTGTATTTGTGGACCAATAATGTTCATTTAGCTTTAATTTGTTTAACCAGCCTAATTTCACTAAAACGCATTTTTGTTAAATTTCCTTGAGATTCAATTAGGCCTTTATCCGCCAACTCTATTACTCGCTTGGCATAGTATATGTCAGGTATACCAGTGATAGAATTTTCTAAATCATTCATTGTGGAAGCAACAACTCTCGCTACCTTTCTCCATTGGTATGAAGTATTTGATAAAAGCGTATCATCAATAGTCTTTTTGTCGATATCTGATAGGTTATCAATTTTTGCTTGTTGCTCAGATGAAAAAGGTGGCGCATTTATAAATGAATCTTGATCGGTTGATATATTTTTTGATTCACTCATAGAATTTTCCTTTTCGCAGGCGATAATTTGAATAGTTAGAAAAAGCAGTAATAGTTTATTTAAACTCATTATTATGAAACCTAACGTTAGTAAACATTAATGACGCCCATACTTAATAGATACTTCATTTGATGAATTTTTATTATTTGTATAGCGATTTATGATGGTGTCAGATTAAAGTTCATAATTAATTAAATACATTATCTTTTAAGCCATTCTTTCCATATTGGGATTATAAGTTTATCAGGTGTTATTCCCAGTGCTTTTGAAAGCTTAAATAAAGTAATTAATGAAGTCATTTTTTCACCCGCCTCTATATCCTGCAAAAATCGATTGCTGATTCCTGCTTCTGTAGATAATTTTTCTTGAGTCCATTTTTTGTTATTACGCATCTTGCGCACTATATCCCCAATGTCAGATTTTAGCTCCATATAACCTCTCTTTTTAATGGACGCTTGCATTAGCTCTTTATACGCTCTATAGTGCGTGCTTGAACACGATCTATGGAGCGTGTTATTGTTGTGCGTAATTTTGGGTATTGACTGATATATATAACGATAGTAGAAAAAATTATGAAAACACATATTTAAAAATACTGATAAATCAATGGCTTATATATGAGTTGTGAAGTGTTTAAGTAATTGCTTTCGTATTGCTAGCAATAGTTTGAGAAGGGTCTGTTTTATTGAGCTTAAGATCCTACTGCTCCGCTCTGGATGACAGTATTAATTTAACTTCTTATAGGGATGTGACTATGGGTGATGATGAATCTAAAAAATTATTTTTTTATTGTGACGAAAGTCGCTGGATACCAGCTAGAGGCATGCTGGTATGACGATGTTATTTGTTGATTATGGCGTAATTTGTTTATCGAGTTTGTTTGGTGTTTTTATTTTAGTTGTTTAACTTTTTTATAAGGAATTTATTAAATGAGTAATGATCAATCTGAAAAACGTTCTAAAAAATTATTAAGAAGTCTTTGCGAGGTGGTTAAAACGCCGCTGCATTTTAATTCTTTTCCTGTGGATGATGAGTCGGAATTTCCATCGGCTTTTAATAATAACCAGTATCAGCTGCGGTTAATGCGCTATACGGAACACCTTAAACACCTGCTTGATAATCCGCCGGTTTTTAAACCGGATGATTCCGATGAGCTTCATCATGAAAAGCTGGATAACTATTTATGGGTGGTGGGTGAAATGATTAGTGGTATTTATGAAATGAATCAGGACAGTAAACCGGGTTCTAAATAATGCTTGTTGTGGATGATTAGCGTTTTGTAAATATGTTTCACATGTAGCATTTTTTCCAGTTTGTGGGCACGCGCCTGGTAAATAAATTTGATAAGGACTTGATGATGACTTTAAAACAGCGGTTTTTAGAAGCGGTGGTTAAGGGGGAGTTGGGTAGCATAGAAGACAGGGGAGTGGTGGTTACCCTGAAGGAATTTAAGGAATATTTTTCAGATGTTAAGACCGATTATATTAATTCGTTTTTGCCGGGGGCAACCATTGAACCCGGTCGGGTTGAGATGACGAATACCCGTTTTTTGTATCGCATAGGTAGCGGGGTTTATCTTGTGCATCCTGATGCGATTGATCAATATATTGAACAGCAGTTGTTGAATGATGAGGAGGGTGGAGATGGAGGTGGGGATGGGGTTAAGGAGCCTGGGGTTTGTTATAGGGTTTGAAGTGTTTGGTTTATTTACTCTCTAGTGAATAATGCGACGAACGAATAATGCGGACACGGAATAATGCGGACACCCACCTTAAGTATGATAGCTTCTCAAGACACCCATGCTAAGTAGCCAGTAAAAACAAAGGCTTAGATTGAATCCAGGTTTTTTGTTACAGTGGGTGTCCAGATTGCTGTGAATCAGTTGCCTGTGAGAACATCCTGGGTTCTTTATAGGAAAAGTTTTTCCTTGCTATATCTCTAGATCCTCTTTCTGGAAATAATAATGACCAGCCAAAGACCGTTTTTTCTTCTTTGATCTTTATTCTGTCATCAGATTTAAACCAACCAATATTTTTCCCATATGGTTCTGGGTTAACAAGTTCATCAATAATATCAATTACAGCTTTAAAGGTAGGAGGGCGTTTATCACGATTGAGTTCAGTGCATTTTTTTATTAATGTTGCTGTCTTTTTACCATAGGAGTTTTGAATGTTATTTAATCGAGTGGACATGCCTTGATATATATTCGAGAAAAGCTCTTCATGTGTTTTACCAGGCATTGCTCGTTGGCCAGATAGCATTTCGTAGAATATAAGTCCAAGAGCATAGATATCCGCCCTTGCATCTGCTTCCTGGCCATTTAGTTGCTCAGGAGACATATAAGGAAGGGTTCCCATTCCAGCGTTTGTGGCATGTAGGCTAATTAAAGTTTCTTTGTCTGTTGTGCCTTTGGAGATGGCTTTGACTATGCCTAAATCTGCAATTAATGGGCGACCAATGTCGTCTAATAGTATGTTTTCAGGTTTGAGGTCTTGATGGACTAAACCATCTACATCACTTATTCGATGCATGCCCAGTGCTAGTTGAGCTAAAAGGGTAATAGCTTCCTCTTTAGTCAGTGAGCGATGTTCTAGTAATTCTTTAAGACTACCGTTCTTACAGTAAGGGAGGACAATGAAGGGCTTACCATTAATGATTTCGATGTCTTCAGGGAAAAGTATAAACTCTCCAATTCCGATTTTGATCCATGCACGTGCTTCTCTAATAAATAATTCACGTATTTCAGGGTTGTCTAAATCAGATCGGTAAGTCTTAAGCGCGACTAATTTATTATCATTTTCTTTATCTATGCATATATAGACATCACCCATGCCACCTTGTTTTCGGTCTTTTACTTCGTATCTGTCATTTAGCCACATTATTTGTCTCTCCCTAACGCTTCTTATATGGTTTTATTTCATGCATTTATTTTTTTTCTGAACTCTTCAACGATCTCGGTGGTTATATGTTTTGGGTTGCTTTGTTGAATTGATTCAGCTATTTCCATTGCATCCATTTTATCCAGCATATCCTTTTTCACTAATTCGATCATCAGCCGAAGTCCCCACATTACTGTAATGTCTTCATTAGTACATGCACGATGTAGAGGCTTGTCATTTGAGACACAGGTCCATGAGTTTTCTTTCGCTAATAATAAACATACGTGATCTTCGAAAGACAATGCGCCACGTTTCTCGCCTGCAGACAGTAATATTTCTATAGTCTCTTCCACTACAGTAATACCAATATCTGAACAGTCATTAACACTGAGTTGATCAACTTCATCGAGTACTACGCTTGGAACATGTATCGGTGCGATATGATTCGTGACCAATTTTAATATGCTTAGATCAGTATTTGCGTAATCAATAAGAACATTGGCATCGATAATCAGAATCATATAATTAGCTTAGGCAACCCAAGATGCGGATAGCTCCCTCATCTGGTGAATAGGCAATTGCATTATTTCTGAAGCACGTGACAAAGAGATGATGTCTTCTTCAACTGCTTTTCTAACTAAACGAGATAAGCGGTCTTCCTGGAAGTCATATGGATTCATGCCTTCTGGTTCGGTTCCCGCAGGTCTGATGCCATGCGGATCTTGGTAAATTTCTTTATCTATTCCAAATGGCTCATCATGCTTAAGTAACGATTTCCTTTTTCTAATTTTGTATTCTTGGTTAAATCTTTGCCAAACCAAAAATCTTTTATCATCAGGAAAGTCTTGTGCAACTCTGAAAAGGACAGTTCGCCAACTAACACGAAAGACACGCTTAACTTTCAGAACACGATCAATTAGTGGTAGTCCAGAGGTATCTTCCCATTCATTACGAAATACTGCTTCGGGCATAAGAAAGTGGGAGGCGAATTCATCAGCTTCGACTTCCTGTTCTTTGTCTTCCTGTTCTTCGCTAACGTCATAAGCATTAAGGTGTAGTAATAGATGGCCTAGCTCATGAGCTGCACTAAAAATCCAGGTTTCAACTGGTAGTCGTTCCCAAGTATTAACAATGACTGCAGGTCCGCCATCGTCTTCACTTACAGAAAGCCCCATAAAAGCATCGTTAGCGACATTAATGGAATAAACTTTTATACCTACAGATTCGAGTAGTCCACAAATGTCATGGACGGGCTCACGATTAGAAAGCCCAAAGCGATCTCTAACCATGGTGGCTATGGCCTTAATATCTCGATTTTTTCTTCGCTTAATCGCCGACCATAATGGTTGTAAACCAGAAGCGGGCTTATTTCCAGTAAGGTTCTCCAAATCTTCAAAATCACTCAGCCAACGAGCCACTTCAGAAAGTACCTGGTCTCTGCTCTTAAGACGCTTTAGTGAGCGAAAACGTACTCTTTCTAGAGTACGGGAAGGTCTAAGAAACTCTTTTAGGGGAACATTGAGCGCTGAGGAAAGAGACTTTAGGGTGCTGGTCCGCGGCTCTGCACGACCTTTTTCGATATCTCGATATGCGCCACGAGATAGCCCCGAAAGCTGTGCTAAATGCTCTTGGCTTAAACCTTGATTTCTACGAATTCTAAGTAAATTTGAAGAAATAGTATGATTGCTCATGATGATACCCCCTTGATATTGACCATTATAACATATTTTGTAGAAATGGTTGGTTAAGAAGTCTCGATTTATCTATATCTAATTTAGTTTAGGATTCTATTAGAAGTACCAGTTGGAATAATAACTACAATTAATTCAATGAGTTAGTCTCTATGGGTGGAGTGGCATTCGTAGGTGATTTTAAGTTTTTTTAACAACTTTTCTTTAGGTCATATTTATCTTATATCTGATGTAGAGTGAAAATATAATCAGTCATTATAGTAACTTTGAGAGGATGGGATGATTATGATAATCACACGAAAAGAATTCTATGATTTACTCTGGTCTGAGCCACAAGTGAAGTTAGCCAAAGAGTTTGGTGTATCCGATTCAGCTGTAGGTAAGGCAGCCAGAAAAGCAGGTATCCCTCGTCCAGGTCCTGGATATTGGCAGAAGGTAAAAGCAGGGAAAAAGGTGATCCCTGCTCCCTTACCATCACGTTTTCCCGGGACTTCTGATTGGATACATTTTGGAAGTAAATGGCAGCAAGATCCCGTAACGGTTGATGAAGATGAAATGCCTGTCGAGCCAACCTACGATGAATCACTAGATGAATTGCGTGAGCGAGTGGTTAAAATGGTTGGAAAAGTTCCTTATCCAGCGGTAGCGAGAGCAGCGCATTCAATCACAAAGAAACTATTAGATCAGGATGATGAGCGTCGGCGTGAAATAGAGGAGCATGGGTATATCTGGAATAAACTTAAATTTGATGCGCCAATTGAAAAGCGTCGATTAAGAACACTCAATGCTATTTTTATAAAGATGCAGTCGTTGGGGTGCAGGCCTTATATGTCTACGGGGAGATATGAGGACTATCAGGAAGCATCATTCGCTGTTGGGGATCAACACATACGTATAAAGCTTGAATCAGTAGAGCATAAGTTGAAGGGCCGTCAAAAGGCAATAAAAAAGCCCTACTTAAAATTGACAATACAGGGGAGTGGTCGTAATAGCAGAGATGAAATGGTGTGGCAGGATGTAGATAATTCAAAATTAGAAGTGAATCTGCAAGCCATAGTTATCGAGCTTGTCATAGCGGGAGAGCAACAGTATCGTGACTTACTTCAGTGGCGATATGAATGGAGTGTCCAGGAGCGAGAGAAGCGCATAGAGGAGGAGCAGCTACGTATTCTTGAGGAAGAAAGACAGGCAAGAGAGCAACAGGAAAGAGAAGAAAGGGATCGAATTGACCATTTGCTGCATCAGGCTGAATCAATCAGAAAAGCAGAAATAATAAGAGAATATGTTGATGTTATTCTATCGAGAAGTAATGAAATAGATACGCCGCGAAAGGAAATTGAAGCCTGGGCCGTGTGGGCTAAAAAGCAGGCAGATCAAATAGATCCAATAAAGAATTTTAAAACAAATACTTTATGAGGCAAATAATTCTTTTTGAATTAATTTATAGGACTAAATCTGTATTTTCTTAGATTTTATGCCTGTATGGCAGACATATGGTTGTATAGGTCGAATTGTCGCAGTGTGGATAAAAAGATAAAAAAATAAAAGCAAGATAAAAAAGGATGGTTTTATTTTTCCTGGAATTTAGTTCTGTTGTTGATTATAAACTGCTGAGATATGCATTATAGTTTAGGTGTTATACCACCCTTAATAACAAGCACTTATTGAGCTTCGCGAAGAAAGTGTAGCCAAATTATTAATGAAATAGCTCAGTTTTCAATTGCCGCAATAAAGTATAATTGACGATGGTGAAATACTAATCAAAATTTATGTACTCAGTAAGAGCCAATAAACCATGAGCAAAATCAAATCTAAACTGACTTCGTTAAAAAAAGCGCAATTAATTAACATTATTGAAGCGGTATACGATATTCATAGTGATATTGATGAAGTCGTAGATCGGCACTTGGC
>Ga0316207_10004197_pt1 | contig 12699 bp, 9 predicted proteins | sample 6weekpyrite_MG_FD_204943 | JGI IMG/M metagenome (GOLD analysis project Ga0316207, IMG submission 204943) | Microbial mat bacterial communities from mineral coupon in-situ incubated in ocean water Damariscotta River, Maine, United States -... | ecosystem: Environmental > Aquatic > Marine >... | reverse complement strand
AACAGCTACATTAACCACTTCTATAATAAAAAACGACTGCATTCTGGGATTGGTTATAATTCACCAATGGAATACGAGAAAATAGCTGCATGAAATTAGAAGTGTCTATTTTATCGGGGGAGCATCATCAACCATACAGTAGGTTGCCCCTTAGCAAGGCGTTATGCAATGAAGAGTAAAGATTATGGATAATTTTATAGATATAAAATCAAGCAATCGCAATATGGAAATATATAGGGTTATGTCTATTAATAGACTTATCGATATGCTTGAAAATAAGGAAAATGCACTTGTAAAGCCAGAGCTATGGGATGACCCATTTGAAAACTTTATTTTAAATATACCAATTACAGATAAAAATGGAATCACGTCAAAATCACCATTACGTAAAAGAGCATATGGTCAATGCTGGACAAAGACTACAGAAAGTGACGCAATATGGAGAATTTACGCTCCCCATCATGATGGTGTTAAAATAAGAACAACAGTGAAAAAGCTACACAAAAGCTTACATGAAGCACAAAGTAAAAACGCCAATATATCTAGTTATATTGGTGAAGTTAAATATTACAAAAATGATGAAATAGAAAATCTTGTTCGTGACAGGTTAGCGCAGAAAAGTAAATTTAAAGGTAGCATAGGCCAAGCAAGGTCATTATTATTTAAAAGATATGCTTTTAAGTATGAAAAGGAAATTCGTTTAATATACCTAGACCCTAACAACAAAATAAATCCATCAATATATAGTTATCCATGTGATATTCTATCACTAATTGACAGTATTACTTTTGACCCAAGAATGAACTTATCTGTATTTAATATTTATAAAAAACATATAAAAGATCTTGGCTTTAAAGGTCGTATAATTAGATCTAACTTATACAATGCACCAAATTTTTAATTACAAATACATATCAAGGCGTTCAAGCGGAACGGAAAACAGCATGCGCCCCTTAACTGGACGTTATATGTCTAAAAAACTATAAATAAGGAGAATTAAATGAGAATTAAAAAAAATAAAGGGGACAGATCTATTTAATAATCATTAAAAAGTGTCAGAGCACAATTGTTTCTAATATTCGAGAGTATTGTGCTCTGGCATCAATTAATGTTTCTAGATATGGCTATTTATTCCTGGATATGGCAACTTGTACCTAAATATATGCACAGCTCCTATATCTAGGGCTTCTGTCTAATTAAATGTTAGGGCAACAAGGAAATTACCATGTGTGATAATTCTGAAGATGAAAAGAAGCTCCCTGAAAGTGGTAAAGTAGCAAAAATATCACGTGGTGCTTTGCAAGCTATCGGCGGTACAGTACCGTTTGCAGGTGGAGTTTTTTCAGCAATTGCGGGGGCATGGTCTGAGGGAGAGCAGGATAAAGTAAATCGTTTTATCGAAGATTGGGTTCGTATGTTGCAAGACGAACTGAAGGAGAAGGAAGAAACGATTTTAGAAATAATGGCTCGTCTAGACCTGCAAGATGAAACAATATCAGAACGAATTTCTAGTACAGAATACCAGTCTCTAGTTAAGAAAACCTTCCGAGAATGGTCTGGCGCTGAAAGTGAAGACAAGCGTATTTATATAAGAAACATCCTTTCAAATGCAGCTGCATCTCAAGTATCTAGCGATGACGTTGTCAGAATGTACATTGATTGGATCAATCAGTACTCAGAATTACACTTCAAGGTAATTGGCGCTATTTACAATTCAGATGGGATTACTCGCGGTGAAATATGGAGAAAGATTGGCAAGGGTCCAGTGAGAGAGGATTCTGCAGATGCCGATTTATATAAATTATTAATTCGCGACTTAAGTATGGGTAGTATTATTCGTCAGCATCGTGAAGTCGACTATCATGGTAATTTTATTCAAAAGACGCCTCAAAGACGCCCCAAGGGAAGTGGGCCTAAACCAGCAGTATCGGCCTTTGATGAGAGTGAAGGTTATGACCTTACTGAGCTTGGTCAGCAATTTGTTCATTACGCAATGTCTGAATTACCATTGAAAATTGAGTTTCAAAATGAAGATTAAAAGCCCTAACAAGGAGCTGAAATTGTGTGTGCAAAAAACAGCACACACTCGGTCCAATCTAAACAGCCAGCTTGGCCGTTTAGATTGGCATTATGTGCATAGAGATAATACTGGATATGGATATTAATAACTTAATAAGCGTTGCAGCTGGTGGCATCATAGGTTTTATGGCAGCCTTTGGCATGGAAGCTTTGAAGCGCTCATGGAGCAAGAAAGATAATAAAGAAAAAGTCTCAAGGCTATTAGAGCTTCTGTATGAAGAAGTAGAGCAACTAGCAGAGCTTCTAGATATAGACTTAGGTATAGTAGAAAATAATGATTTAGATTCCATTCTGGATTTTGGAAGAGATACTGAACATGATGGAAAGCTGAAGTCTACTATTTCAAGGCTACAGAACAATAGAACAATCTATGAATCACAAGCAAACAAACTACTAGAGCTACCGGGTTATCTGCCAAATTCATTAGTCCGTTTTTACAGTAGGTTACAAGTTAATTGCTCAAAAATGTACGAATCTATCTCTGACAATAATTTAGAGCAACTACAAAATATAAGGTCTCAATCTTTAATTGAAGCGGTTGCACTAAAGAACGATTTGAATGATGCAAAGCAACAATTTAAAAACACATAACAAGATACAGTCAAGCAAGCGCAAAAAACGCGCTTGGTCTGGCCATACAGCGGCCGGCCACGAACTTAGGTGTTATGTTTATAACAATAAGGAATAAAATATGAGTCTAGTGATAGATCTTTCTACTGTAATGACCACTGTTATAATTGCTGCTGGCGTATCAGCTGTAGTTGCTAAGCTTGCTAAGTTATTGGGTGATATCAAATCAATAAAAAACAAATCTGATATTTTAAAATCAAAAACAGAATTAGGTATTAATATTGCTGGGGTGCAACTCAGGCATCAAATATCGGGTGAAAATATAACAGAGCCTTTAACGGAGCAATTAATTTCACAAGTTGAAGGTGATCTCCTAGAAAGGTTATCGGATGTAGACGGTATAAGCAAAGCGCAGGTAAGGCAAGAAATAGACAATAAGGTATCTGACATTAAAGGCAGGCTAGAACAAATTGAAGGCCGTTTTCCAGATACAGATACAATTGATAAAATTTCATCTATTAATGATGCTCTTTTCGCTGAAAGAATAGAATTACTGGCAAAAAGACTGGATTCGCTAGAGTCAAAATCGCTCGGTAAATGGGATGTTGCAATAATAGTATCTCTCGTAATTGCAGGCATTTCATTTATTGTCGGCGCAACTTATAGCGTTATTACCGTATTAGGTAGTTGAAAGTACAAAGGGGTCGGTGAGAACTGAGAATTATAAGCGATATCATTTGTCACCGACCCCTTAATTACCTTTTGTATTTCTATGTTGGGGAGCGGCTTCAGCTAGATGTGCTGAAGCAATAGTTAAAAGTATAAAAAGAGTGTTAGTTGTATAATAGAAAAAGAAGTGTTTACAGGGGTAGAGGTTAGTCACAATCGTGTCTGACCCTATTGTTTAATAATGATATGAGTATCTGGTGATTTAAGCTTACTCAAATATAAAAATAAAAGGAAAATTAGATGAAAAAAATATATGAATTATTAGGTGTGCTGTCAGTTATTATCTGTATTTCTACGAATGTAAGTGCCGCAAGAGTGTTTACTGTGGATAAATCAGATTCAGGTGCCTATCAATCAATTAATGAGGCCTTGTCAGTTATTAAAGCACTGAATCAAGTCGTTCCTAAATATGATTCATCAAACCATCAAGTGGTTGCAGTGAAAGGCAATAATTTTATTGAGGCTATTGGCTTTTCTGATTTTGTTAACCTGGTTATACCTGGAGATTTATTTTCTACTGACGGGAAAATTTGGTATGAAGTTATTGAGGTTCCAGCTGACGGAAAAACTTTAATCCTTAATCGCCCGATGGATCACTTCAGTGAAGGTGCAATTTTAACCAGTTATACGATTATTGAAAACAACATAGTCAATATATCGGCAGGCTCATATTATGAAGAAATAGATTTAAGTAATATTCATTTTGTTAGACTGATAGGGTCAGGAAAGAAAGTAACAATTCTCCATAAAGAGAACGATAAAGGAGACTATATTTCAAATGAAAACCCATGCTCCGTTGCATTGAATAATTCTTCAAATGGCACCGCTTCGATATTAATAGGGATGCCAGAATTTGGTCGAATCAAGTTTGAAAATATGTCAATATTCTCTAGAACAGGTTCAGCTCTCATTCCGACAGGCTTACCAATTAACAAAACTGATATATCGTTAATTGATATTGATTATGACCAAACATTTGGTAATGATATTTTATACTTCACAGCGATTCCAAGTGGCAAGGGAAATATAGAACTTATAAATTCTGAGTTTAGAGGAACAGGTGACAGTTTAACATTCCAAGGTGTAAATTCAGTTTTCATTGACAATATAAAGTTACATGCTAGGTACATGCCTTGCTTAAACGCTTGGGTACCAGCTGGATTAAGATATTTTAATGTTAGAAATCCAGGAAAAATAATCAACAGTGAGATTATTATTGAGGGGGCTGAAAGATTTAATAGTGGCATAGCAGGGATTAAGATTACGGATGATGGTTACTATTCAAAAATTCCGAAATTAGAAATAGTAAAAACTCTTATAACCTCAGCCAACATAGGACCTTCGTTTATTTTAAATGGTCAAAGCCAAATAACTATAAACGATTCTAAAGTTTACACGCTTGCTAATTCACCTGATGCTGAATTGAGTGGTGATTCAAGTTTAATGTCTGTTTGTACAGCAGGACTTGATAATATTCATTCAATAGATAACAGTACGTCATCTAATATCTGCCCATAATAAAAGTAGATGGAGTCAAGCTAAGTATAAAATACGTGTCAGAGCACACACATTTCTAATATTAAAGAGTATTGAAATAATACGTGCCAGAGCACAATACTCTCTAATATTAGAAAGAATTGTGCTCTGGCACCAATTAAATTTAATATTAGAAAGAATTGTGCTCTGGCACCAATTAAATTGGATAATCTATTTTATCCTCCGCTTGAATGCAGCAACTTTCATAGGTGTTAGGGTTAGTAAAGCACTAAACAAGGAAGCTATAATTTAATGGCCGAAACCCTATTCTTTCTTTTACTGACACTTGGCCTAGTGTTTTTTCTACTTTCGAAAACATCTAGCTACAAAGGCCGTATTGGTGAAAGAAAAGTAAGTCGAAAACTTAATTTTTTTGGAAAATACGGTAAAAGATACCCCACCTATCATAACGTTACTTTAAAAACGCCTGACGGTTCTACTCAAATAGACCATATACTAATTAGCCCTAATGGAATATTCGTGATTGAAACGAAAAATCTTAAAGGCTGGATATTTGGGGGAGAAAATCAAAGACAATGGACGCAAACCTTATATAAAAACAAATATAAATTTCAAAATCCATTATTTCAAAACTACAAACATGTCAAAGCTTTGGAGAAACTACTTAACGCAGATATAAACACTATTTTCAATATTGTAGTTTTTGTAGGACGCAGTAAATTTAAGACAACAATGCCGCGTAATGTTGTAAATATAAGAAAACTAGTACCGTTAATAAACACATATACAGATAAAGTTCTGAGTAGTGAAACTATACAAAGCTATTCATTAGAAATCGAAAATGCTATAGCAAATAACGAGTTTACTAAAAATGAGCATATAGCTAATATCAGACGTAATAAAATTAAACCGATTTGTCCTAAATGTGGTAAGCCTATGGTACTACGTACAGCACGAAAAGGTCGCAATACGGGTAAAGAATTTTGGGGTTGCTCAGATTTTCCAGCCTGTAAGGCAACAAAAAGAAAGTACTAACAAGCACAACCAAGATACCCATAATAAAAATCGCTGTCAAAGATCAATTGTTTCTAATATTAGTTAGTATTATTGATCTCTGTTCTGGGTTATTAAAACAAACTATCTGGACTAGATAACAGGAACAAGCCCCAATTAAACCATAAAATTAACCCTGCATTTTATGTTGTAAAATATTTCTTATTTAATCATCAGACAATTCGTTTTCTAAAATCCTCGCTAAGTGGCTACACTGAATGTGTTTTAAATATAACTACCCCCAACTACAATTAGCAGGTGATGATATGAGCAGTACACAAGATGACGCTATGAAGAAAACTATGACTTATTTAACGGTGGGCTTATTTGCTCTTTTCTTTTCTATTATAGCTCTGGCTAATGTAATAGCTTAAGTAGAAAAAAGGGAACAGAGCACAGTTGTTTCTAATATTAGTGAATACTGTGCTCTGACCCCGTTTTATGTTTAATTAACTACAAATTAACCTACAACCTATAACTATCCAGTACCTCAGGGTGCCCCAGATAACCCACTTTATTAAATGTAAATCACTCCGACCGCTTTTGTGCTTTTGTAGGTATAATAGCCAGCCGTTTTTATTAGAGTTAACACTATCAATTCCAAAGATATAAAAGAAATCAATCAGATACACCAACCAATAGCTTCACCAAATACAGCTGTATCAGATCCGATAGAAAATTCACAGCTTAAAATTGCTACCTTTAATTTATTTAATTACCTTGAGCCACCTAATGCTTATTACGACTTTGATCGTATTTATAGTACAGAGCAATGGCAAAAGAAACAGCGCTGGCTTACTGATTACTTACGTGAATATCAGCCCGATATTATTGGGTTTCAAGAGGTTTTTAGCCCTGAGTCGTTAAAAGAGTTAGTTATCTCAGAAGGGTATGGATATTTTGAAGTGGTTGATCAACCTGAAGTCATTGATGATTTTATTTACAAACATCCTGTTGTCGCTATTGCATCTCGTTATCCTATTGTTGGTATCAAAGCGGTTGAACCAAACATTGAGCTTGCACAAACATTAGGCTTGTCCGATGATTTTTCCTTTAGCCGAAAAGTATTAAGGGCAACTGTTGATGTCCCTCATATAGGGAACTGTGACTGTTACGTTGTGCATTTTAAATCGAAGCGTCCAATGATTGAAATTGATGAGCAAGATGATAGTCGATCGGCAGAACAAACAATTATTGAAAGCTTAAAAGCAGATGTGGCTGGTAGGTGGGGTTCAACCTTACGACGTGGCAGTGAAGCGGCACTATTAATGATTGCTATGATTGAACGTCGCGAGGCTACTGGCAACCCTATGGTATTAATGGGGGATTTTAATAATACTTTAGCTGATGGTGTGTTGAGCCATCTGCTCATAAACTCTCTACGTTTTGCTTCACAAATTGACTGCGATGCCTATCTTGCTAAGTATTGCTTAAATGACGCCTGGGGTTTGTTTCAACAAGTGCTAACTAATGGAGACAGCGAAATTAATGGGACGAGTGTAATTAATGATCACAATGAAGTTGATGAAACGGCTATAGAAATTAATCGAAAAGAAAACATAGAACGCACCCCAACACATTATTATGGTGGAAGTGGTTCCGTACTCGATTACATTTTATTATCCTGTGAATTTGATGCTAGCCACCAGGACAGTCTTTTTCAAGTTAGCGCTTACAATACTTACAATCGACATTTAATTAATCCTATTTTCGAACGTGATGGCGAATGTACAGATCATGGCGTTGTTTTAGTTACATTAACCTTAAGAGATTGACGAATAAAGAATAAGTGGGGCAAGCCAAGTGCTGTGATTGTATTAATTAGAGGGGTCGGTGATAAATGAGAGTTATTAGTGTTTGTCACCGACCCCTTTATTAGTGACCCCTTTATTATTTTAGTGACTACTGTTCTCGGGCACCACAGACTAAAAATCAACCTACAGCCTATAACTATCCAGTACCTCAGGGTGCACCAGATAAACCCCTTTCTTAACCCGAAACACATACTTGGTATTAGTTACACTTCGTTGTCCTGGTTCTATAGTTGCTGCGGGTAAAAACGAATTAATATAATCTGTTGTAATATCGTTAAAGTGTGCTTTAAATTCTTTTAGTGAAACTATCACTCCGCTGTTTTCAACCCGGCCTAACTCACCATTAACCACGGCTAATAGAAATCGAATTACAAGGCAGAGATCTATTGTTTCTAATATTAGAGTTTATTGATCCTTGACTCATTTTTACTGCAAAGTAACACAAAGGATGTTAATTAAGTATGCTAGCCCCTAATAGCCCAAGAATGCTTAAATAGGATGTATTAGCATTTAACTTTATAACTTTTCTCTAATTATTCATCATGTTTGAATTAATGTAGTATGCGTTTCAATTAGAAAATAAAAATGATAATAATATATCAAAGGAATGAGGTAATGGTTCACTCTATTAAGTACTTAGCTGTAGCACTCCTTTCTTTAATTCCCTCAATACTAGTAATAGTAAATTTTGATTTTGTCTATCGTCTAGCCACTTCTTCATTGGTGAAGAATATTAGGCTTATTATGTATTTGTGTATTCAAAACAAAAACTTGATCAGAGAACAATTGTTTATAATGTTAAAGTTAATTTATCTCTGGTCCAGAATATTTCTAGATAAAAAATATTGTAATGTTTCTATAGAGCTTTAAGTTAAGGTTAAGGTTTATATTAATAATTTTATTTCAAATTGATAATACATTCAGTATGGAAACGGTAAGCGATGGCAATTGAAAAACACAATAGTTCAGGAAGGCTGACAAGTTATTTATGGTTGGTTTCTATTATAAGCATAATCATTCTCTTTTTTGGCATTCTCTATTATCTTGAGACTGAAAAAAAGGGTCACTATTTTGATCAACTGTATTTTCGTCAGATGGAAGAGATAAGCCGTGGATTTGAATCGAAACTTGTGCGATTAAGTTCATTCACGCGCGCAACGCAGAATTTTATATCTGAGAAATGGGGTGAAGACGAAGAAATTCTAAAAGAAATAGAGGAAGGCCGGGAGCAAAAGCAAGAGAATAAATCTGGTGAAACTGGCGCGTCGATAGGTGATCTGCCTAAACATCTTGCTGATGAATTTTCACAAACTAAAGGTGAACTTGTCTATTTTCATGGAACTTCCGTAAAAGATCGTCTGGTCGAGATATTCGTCGAAATTATGGTAGATGAAGACAGTGTGTTTGCTGCTAGCAACACGACAAAACTTAAGACGTTATTAAGCTGTAACGACAAGGAAATGAAGAATGAAGATTATGCAGAAAAGGAGTCTCACAAAACCTACTGTAAAGTACTGACGGACAGTGTCAAGGTTTTCGAGAATCTACAGGTCTATGCTAATTTGGACCCTGGCGATGTAAGAAAACACATTATTAAATCGGTTAAACAGCAGATTGACAATCTGCTGAAAATACAAAAATTAGCAAAGGTTCATAAAGTAGACGGTACGATTGAAGTCGATGGTAACAAGGTTGGAAGTAAGTTAACAGATCTTACATCAGAACTAGCTTATGGGCTTGAAACAGTTATCAATGATTTGGAACCTTTCTTAAATGTAGCTGAAAAAGTATATGTTTTTAACAACCTTAAACTGAAAGATACGAAGGATGAAAGAGAAAAATACCTTGCTTACCCTGGCAATGTTGATGCCGCAGCTAGACGCCATGGACTGGGACTTACGTTAAAGACGGTAGACTGCACTATGGAAGGAAATATCTGTGGTAAAACGGGTTTATTTATTGATTCGTCAGGTGAGACCAATCCCTATCCGGTAAGCAATCTGATTGCTTCCAGTTACGTCTCTGAAGGGCGTATTGTTACAGCTCCAATGGAAAATCTATTGCCAAAAGAAATGGGGCAGTTTAGTGCCGTATTGATTGCATCTGAATCTGGTAAGGTGATTATTCAGACCGATTCTTTAAGTGGCTCTGGGGACCAGCACTTTCTTGGTATTAATGATCTGTTGATTAAAGCTAATAAATCGTTATTAGAAAACAACAAAAACAGCAAAGTAGATGCAAAGGTAACAGCTTGTGAAAAGGAGAATAATTATTGTAAGCTTGAGCACTCTGCCTTTGTCGATGAAACCATCGGCGGAATAGATTATCGATTATATATTCGACCACATAGTGTGGGCCAGATTAGTATGAGTTTTAAAAGTAAACCTCAATCTACACTGTATTTCGTTGGTATAAAACCGTTATCAGAGTTGAATGCCAGTAAATTTAAAATTTCACCTAATTCAACTATGGCGTTATTTTTTATTGTTGTAGCGATTCTGCTAGCGCTTGTTTTCTTGAAAATTCGTCTGGCAAATATACATGCCAGTTTTACTCAGAATGAAGGTTTAGTTTCGGTTCTGGTGGTGATTGTATTTACAACTTTTTCAACGATCGGTATAACGACATTCGCTGTGATGGAGAAGCTTAATCATGACATTAAAGAGGACGCGAATGAATCAATCAGGTTAATTCAGAAACAGTTCAAAAACGAGATTTTTACATATCTAAAATTTGTTGATATTTTATTATCCGATGATCAAGTGATAAATGCACTGGTAATAAAAGATGATAGTCCAAAACCACCGGGAATGGCACAGATAAATCAAAAGCAAAAGGAAGGACTGATTAGTTATAATGTTAAAGGGTCTAATATATCCAATAAATTTAAACAGTTGAATGATCCTGTTGCTTTTTTGACGAATAATAGGCCTGAAGTTAATAATATAAACAAAGAAATGAATGTTAGTCCTATCGAAAATCTCTTTATGCTTAATGAAAAGGGAAGAGTAACAGGGCAATTGATTCGTGGCACTAAGAATCTAATTGCGTCTCCTCCAAAGGATCTGAGTGCCAGAAGATATTTTAAGCGTGCATACGCAGGTGATGTTTGGGAAATAAATGTAAAGTGTGATCCACAACAGCTATTAACACTATGTGGTGGAATGCAGTCTGAAAATGTGATTTTTCCGGTGTATATCGAGCGTATTTTTAATATTCTCGACGGTGCACGTAACACTCAGTTTGCGGTACCGGTGAGGCATCAAACCCAGCGTGCGAACTCCAGTGACGGTTCACCAAAAATTTTCGATGCTGCAGATATATATGGGTATAGTTCTAAAGTGTCAAAAGATAGTTCAAAAGCGTCAAAAGATAATTTACTAGCACCAAAAGTGATTAGTTTTGGCTTGTCACTGCAAGCGTTCAAGGCACCTATTTTACCCAGTGGTCTCCAGTATGCTGTGATTGAGAATAGTACCGGTCAGGTGCTTTATCACAGCAATGATAATCGCAGTCTAATTGAAAACTTTCTTCAGGAAACAGAGAATAACGCACATCTCCAGGCGTTAATTAGAACTTCAAAAATTCCCTCCAATACAGCGAAGAATGAACAACAGTATGCTGAGCCGTTTCATGGTTTATATCGAGGAGAGAACGCCGTATTTTTTGCTGAAAAGTTACATAAAGATATACCCTGGTCATTAGTTGTTTTTAAAGTGTCGGACGATGAACAGTTATTTGCGACACTATCATTTACTGTCTCCATAATAATTGTTCTGGCCACGTTAATTATTATCTTGTTCTTTGTGTATCTGTTGATGTTAGTGAAAAGAAGGCCATTCAAATTTAATTTAGAAAATAACCAGCTGTTGGAATGGCTTTGGCCACAGATGAATAAATCTCATAGCTATACAGTTAGCTCCTTGGTTGCTTTTTTCTTGTTGCTACCACTACTCTATGTACTGCTTTCATTGGCAGATAATATTTTAATACTGATATCACTCATATCCGTAATAGTGTTAATCATAATAGTGGCTTTACATCGATATATTGTGAAATCCAGGCCGGCAACTGGGAATAAAATTATCAGTTTAGGCAGTTTTCGAAGGAGTTATATATGGTTTATTTTATCTATACTTCTGTTGACTGTGGCTATGCCTTCACTGGTAATTACTGAATATGTAGGTAAACAATTAAGGCAAGGGGTTAGTATTAATAATGTGATCAAAATTAATGAGAAAATCGAACGTGCACAAGTTGAAATTGATAGTCGCATAGCTCGCTTGTGTGGAAAAATGGCTAATGAACGTCAAGACTATTCAGGCTGTTTAGATGAGATTGGTGAATCGATGTTAATGCAATTGAAGGTATATCTTTTTATGATAACTGATAAAAATTGTAACAATGTTGATAGACCTATTTTTTGTCTAACTCAGCATAAGCCATTAGAAGATGATACTGCTTTTGGGATATATCCATTACTGCAATGGCTTAATCCAATTTGGGATTTACCTGTTTTATTAGAGACTATGCACCAGAACACTGATCCTGGTGTAAGAATTAAGTTCGACAATCGTAGTTATTATTATTTAAATCACTATTACCCAAACTTCGCCGGCCTCATTATTGGTTCACCTGGAATAGTATTAAAGTCTCCGTTTATAATGTTCTTAGTAATGGTGTCTATGTTTATTGCGTACATGGCAATAAATTTCCTTTCAGTCAGATTGCTGGGTATCAATGTGCCTCGAAGTTATCGGTCTCATCATTGCCGTCTAGATTCACATCAGTGGAATAAGTTTATTAACGGTGAATTGGATTCACCACTTAAGTATAAATTCACTTACATAGAATCGATAAAGCACCTGAAGGGGGATTCCCCCTGTTATAGTATTTTGATACGTCCCATTACAGATAATTTCTCTGAGCTCCTAAACGATTCGGATAATCAGGTAGT